>Ga0255345_1002462_pt1 | contig 23630 bp, 12 predicted proteins | sample wastewater_treat_6_FD_192415 | JGI IMG/M metagenome (GOLD analysis project Ga0255345, IMG submission 192415) | Wastewater microbial communities from Lulu Island WWTP, Vancouver, Canada - plant20 | ecosystem: Engineered > WWTP > Wastewater > Unclassified | place: Canada: Vancouver, British...
GCTCGGAAACGGAAAAGTTTCCACCATTTCTCCGCTCTCTACCATCAACCCTGCTGACATTGTTAGCATGGAAATTCTCAAAGACGCCTCTGCAACAGCCATTTATGGAGCTCAGGGCGCTAACGGCGTAGTGCTCATCACCACCAAACGCGGCAAAGCCGGAGATGCCAAATTCTCTTATGACGGCATGGCCGCCTGGGCAAGGCAGAACACTCGGCTGGATATAATGAATCTACGTGAATTTGCTCAGTATTACAATGAGTTGGTGGCACTTGGAGAAGGCTCTAGCAGCGACTATTATGCTACTCCTAATCTGCTGGGAAAGGGTACAAACTGGCAGGATGCTATTTTCCGCACGGCCTTTCAGCAACAGCATCAGCTGAGCGCACAAGGCGGTACGGAAAAAGTGCAGTATTATGTGTCCGGCTCATGGATGGATCAGGAAGGAACCATCATCGGAAGTCAATTCAACCGCTTCAGTTTACGCGCAAATATGGATGCCCGGCTCAAGAGCTGGTTAAAACTCGGTTTTAATGCCACTTTTGCCAGAACCTTGGACGACCTTAAGCTGGCAGATTCTGAAGCGGGTCTTATCCGCTACTCTCTTACAACTCCTCCGGACATTCCCATTTATGATGTGTATGGCAATTATTCCTCTACTATTCGTGAGGGATACACAAATCCGAATCCCGTTGCAATGGCTATGATGGAGGATAATTTGCTCAAGCGCCAGAAACTGAACGGCAACGTTTATCTGGAACTTACTCCTTTCAAGCATCTTACTTACCGCACTGAGTTGGGTTTCGATGTAAGCAGTTCCGATGCAATACGGTATCGTCCCATAGTGGATCTTGGTGGTTGGGTACGCCCTCAGAACAGCATGAGTTATCAGAAGAATGCCGGTATGTTCTGGCAGGTAAAGAATTATCTTACCTATTCCAATAATATTGGCAAGCATAACTTTTCTGCTATGCTCGGCCAGGAGGCCTGGGAGTCGAGATGGGATTATTTCAGAGGGTCTTCCACTGATCTTCCTTCAGATGAGGTGCATAATGTAAAGCTCGGTAAATCAACTTCTTACAACATCGGCCAGGGTTTTGGCTCTTCGGCAATGGCTTCGTTCTTTACTCGTGAAACCTATAATTATGACGACCGCTATCTTGCGACCTACACCTATCGTTATGACGGCTCCTCCAATTTCGGACCGGACAACCGTTGGGCCGGTTTCCATTCTTTGGCAGTTGCCTGGCGTTTTTCGAATGAAAAATTCTGGAACAAGAGTTTTATCAATAATGGTAAATTACGTATAGGTTGGGGGCAGACGGGTAATGCCAATATCGGCTCTTATGCTTGGGGCTCTTCCATCAGCAATATGCCTTCAGCACTCGGCCAGGGTTTCCGTCCCGCCAATATTCCCAATACCGGAATACGCTGGGAAAGTCAGGAGCAGTACAATCTGGGACTTGACCTCAGTATGTTCGACAATCGCATAAATCTCACGGTGGATGCCTATTACAAGGTGTCTGATGATATGCTCATGAGCCTTGACCTTCCTTCTTACATGGGAACGGATGGCAATGTCTCTTTGGCTCTCGCCGCTCCCAAGGGCAACTATGGCTCTATTGAAAACAAGGGTCTTGAGATTACCCTCGACACCCATCCTATTGACCGCGAGAACTTCGCTTGGGACAGCAATTTCCAAATCTCTTTCAACCGAAACAAACTGTTAGCCATTAAGGGTGCAGAAGCAACCACTCTGCCCGGTTACGGCCAATGGAGCGACATCGTGTGCATGTCCGAGGTGGGCAAGCCTCTTTATAACTTCTACGGCTATATAGTGGAAGGGGTGTATGTCGACCTCGCTGATATAGAGAATTCGCCTCGCGCTGAGAAATATCCCGTTGATGGAGTGTTCAACCGCACGAATACCGTATGGGTAGGGGATATTAAATATAAAGATATAGCAGGCGCATTTGATGAAAATGGCAATCCCATTCCGGATGGAAAGATTACTGAGGCCGATAGGACCGACATAGGTTCTCCTCTGCCAAAGTTTACATACGGTTGGACCAACACCTTCCGTTACAAGAATTTCGACCTGAATATCTTTATAAACGGCTCTTACGGTAATAAAGTGCTCAATTACAACTCTATGTCACTCAGTCATATGAACTCCCTCTGGAGAAATCAGCTGTCGATTGTAAAGGACCGCGCACAAATTGTTCCGACAAATGGCGTTTATACGAAAGATTGGTATAACAACATAAATAACTTGACAATTGCCAATCCCGACACAAAAATTCCGAGGCCGACACTTAACGATCCCAATGATAACGATCGCATGAGCACCCGCTATATAGAGGACGGCTCATATCTTCGTATCAAGAACATTACGCTCGGATATACTTTGCCTAAGAGGCTTCTCGAGAAGATTAAAGTAGACCGATTAAAAGTATACTGCAACATTCAGAATGTTTATACTTTTACCAAGTATACCGGCTACGATCCCGAGGTGGGCGCCTCTACTCAAGACTACTCCGGCTTGGCATATGGTGTGGACAACGGACGTTATCCTTCGCCCATGCTCTGCTCTTTCGGCGTAAACCTTACTTTCTAACTCATAAGCACTGAAGAATATGAAAATCAAGAATTTAATATATGCTCTTTCGGCGCTGACAATGCTTGCAGCCCTCTCTTCCTGCTCGGATTTTCTGCACAGGCCCGCAGAGGACAGCTATAATACCAGCAATTTCTATAAGACCGATACTCAGTGTGAGCAGGGCGTGAATTATTTATACAACTCACCCTGGTACGACTTTCAACGCGGATTCATAAAAATCGGCGAAGTTATGTCGGGCAATATGTTTTGGGGAGCTTCTCCGTATACGAACTTCACCACAAACGGTACCGACGAAGACCTCGTGAATATGTCTTACTCTCTTTGGGCTGCGAACGCTCATGCCAATACGGTAATAAAGAATCTGCTTGCATCTGAAGGCCCCTCCGACAAAGCAAAGTATAAATGCATTGCCGAAGCCCTCACTTGGAAGGCCATGGCATACTTTTTTATGGTGCGTACTTTCGGTCCAGTTCCTATTGTGCACGACGGATCTGCAATGATTGCAGAGGGTGGATACAATTCCATATCCAAAGTGACGAAGGCTAATGTGTACGAGTATATTATCATGACTCTTGAAAAGGCTATGGAACTTTTTGACGAGTATGACATAAAAACCACTTCTGGTTGGACCAATTATGAAAGGCTCGATTATTATGCGGCAGAGGCCCTGCTTTCTAAGGTTTATCTTACTCGCGCAGGCCTTTCAGGTACGCTTGATAACGATGACCTTGATATGGCAGCCAGTCTTGCAAAGGATGTTATAGATCATTCCGGACGCAGCCTAATGCCAAGTTACGAAGATGTATTCCGCCTTAGCGGCTTCAATGCTACCGGTGAATGCCTCATATCGTGGCTTTGGAAGGCCGGACGCGATCCCTGGACTCAGCAGAACACTTTGCAGAGCGACCTTGCAATGGTGGGCTTTGATGAGAATGGAGATGTTTGGGGAGGCTGGAGAGGTCCCACAGTAGACCTCATGGCTGCTTTCGGCACCAGCGCAATTGACAATCCTGCTGCTCGTGATAATAGCGACATTCGCCGAAAAGCCACATGTATGATGGCGGGTGACACTTACGACTATTTCTGGACCGACAAGGGCGGCTTCGATTTCCTTAAGTTCATCTATGACAAAGATGATTATGGTAAGGGCGGCCCTGGCGGAGCAATGCAGTGTCCTACCGGCGCTAATAATGTAAAACACCTTTATGGCGACAATTACGACCATGAGCAGGCCACCGGCGTTACTCCTCTTAGCATGGCGGCTCAAACACCTACCCATCTCCTAAGGCTTTCGGACGTATATCTTATTTATGCCGAGGCTAAGCTCCTTAGAGACAATGCCGCTGAAGCTCTCATATATGTAAATATGGTACGCGCCCGCGCGGGAGCTCCGGATCTTGCAGCAGTGACATTCAATGATATTTGGAAAGAACGCCGCTTGGAACTTGCGCACGAAGGCGACCGTTGGTACGATTATGTACGCCGCAGCTATTACGATATGGCTGCCTGCATAAACGAACTCAAGGCACAGAAGAGGTCGTCCTGGTATCATCTGGATGATGTTTACAAGAAATATTACGAGGAAAATACCTGGGATGCCGGCGCCGTAATCTATAATGATATGTACGACAATCCGAACGTAACTGCCTCCAGTTTCACTCTTCCTTTCCCTACCATGGATGTGGTATTCAACGGAAAGATGGCTTCGGATGCAGAACCGGAAAATATAGACATCCGTGCTACATATTCTTATGACTTTTAATCCGATAGCAAAATGAAATTGATATTAAAATATATTGCATTTCTAGGCTTGGCTCTTGTTGCTCTTGCAGCCTGCAATACGGACAAACTGGATTATCCCGATGCCTACAAAGTGGCGGACGGAATACCGGTTGTAAAGTCCATAAGGTATGCAAATACAGACACTTACATAACTCAAGCCTATATGAACGAAACGGTTTGCCTTTTGGGCGACAATCTTCGTTCTGTAACGCAGCTTTGGTTCAATGACCAAAAAGCTACTCTTAACACAAGCTATATTACCGATAACACGCTTTTGGTGTCTGTTCCTAAGAATTACCCCCAAAAGAGGACAGACAAAATTTATTTGATTACCAAAAACGAGGCGGATACGGTTAAATATGATTTCGTTGTTCTACCGCCCCTTCCCAATGTGGCAAGCATGTCCAACGAATGGGCGGCCGTGGGTGAGGAAGTTACGATTTATGGAGATTATTTTATAGATGATACCTCCAGTCCCGTGGTTATTTCTTTCCCCGGAGCAGATGTTCCGCACGCCGATATGACCTTCGACGGCTCTTCTTCCGTTACCTTTAAGGTGCCGGCCGGCGCTCTACCGGGCTATGTGAGTGTAAAGACAATGTCCGGAACAAGCCGTAGCAAGTTTATGTACAAAGACAGCCGCAACATTCTTTTCGATTGGGATGGCTCGCGTGGCGGACACGCCATCGGTCAGGGCTGGCGCAACGGCAGTAAGGTTCACCGCACGCCGGGTTCCGATCCTTTCCCTGCCATTGACGGCAACTACATTTGCTTCCAAGGCAAGGAAGTCGGCCCCGGAGCTTCGGACGTATGGGACGAAGACAACCTCAGTTTCAATTATTGGCCCACTCCGGGCGATCCTTTAAAAGGCGAACTCTCATTGCGTCCCGAATTTGCCCGGTTAATAGAAGATTATGGTATTGGAGGACTACAGATAAAGTTTGAGGCTCTTGTAAACACTCCATGGACCAATGTTGGCTTGCAACTTGTTTTCACGAGCAATGCCGATGTTACGATGGCGGCCGCCACCAATGCCTATTTTGGCAATGTAAGCATTGCCCGCGGCATTTGGGAGCCTTGGGTCTCTGCCGGAGGCTCTTTCGATACCGCTGGCAAATGGATTACAGTGAGCATTCCTCTATCCGACTTCAACAAGAAGCCTAATGGAACAGCGTCAGAAAGCACGCTAAAGGCGGATTCCCTTACCGGTCTGTCTTTCTTCTTGTGGTATGGTACCAGTAGCGGAACCAAATGTACACCGACTATTGCAATCGACAACATCCGTGTGGTACCGATAGGCTAATTTTAAAATGAACATGAAATGAAAAAGATATTTTCTTTAATCTCCATCGTTTCTCTTGCATTGCTTGTCTTTAACGGTTGCCAAGTGGAAGAACTGAGCACTGACCAATATTCCGGCAGTGAAGTGAGGCTGGTTGCTTTCGGCCCCAATCCTGTGATGAGGGGCGGAGCTCTGACTTTCTACGGAAGCAATCTTGACAGGATTGTAGAAGTTACTGTTCCCGGAGTAAATCCTATTACCACTATACAGATTTTCAAGTCCGGTAATCCTTCTGAAATCCGCGTAAAACTTCCTGATGATGGCACTACCATAGGCAAGGTAAGCCTTAAAACTTCCGATGGTAAAATTCTTGAAACTCAAAATGAACTTACTTATATAGAGCCGATAGTCATAGAGTCATTCACTCCAAGCAATGCTATGCCCGGGGATGTAATCACCATAAGCGGCGACTATATGAATTTAGTGGCATCGGTAGAGTTTGCGGGCGGCACTGTGGTAAAAGTTAACGCAGGCGCTACCCGTTATGAGTGCAAAGTTGTTGTACCCGCTACTGCGGTGACAGGAACCTTTATTTTGCACGATAATTCCACTCCACCCAACCTCATTTATGCAGCTGATGAACTTACGATAGGAGATCCTACTGTGACCGGCATTACAGCAGCCAGTCCTAAGCCAGGCAAAAAGGCCGTTGTGGCGGGTAAGTATCTTAATATGATTAAGACTCTTACTTTTGCAGGCGATGTAGATGTGGAGGTTGCCGACTTTACCCTGAACGCTGCCAATACAACTCTGTCCGTCAACATTCCGGTCACTGCAAAGAGCGGTGATGTGGTGCTTACCAATTATGCCGGCAAGGAGTTTATTGCAGGAGCTATAACCATGACAAAACCAAGCGCTTTGACGGTATCGCCCGATCCGGTAAAGGCAGGCGCCTCGCTCGTAATTTCCGGTGAAGATCTCGATGTGGTTTCTGCTGTCAATTTCCCTGATGCGGGAGGCGCCACTTTCGCTTACACTGATGGCAAAATAACGGTTGCGGCCGTTCCTGCCGCAGCTACAGAAGGGAACATAAGCCTTGTGATGGCCAATGGCGAAGGCTCAAAAGTTGCATATACTCTTGTGCATCCTGTCATAGGTTCCGTAAGCCCGACTACGCTGAAGGCAGGTGAAGACATTACCGTAATCGGCAGCGATCTCGACCTTATTACAGTGGCTAAGTTGGGAGGAAAGGAACTTGTAATAAAGAGCGTGTCTCCAGACGGCACCACCCTTGTTCTTACAACCCTCAATACTTCGGTTGCGGGTTCCATAGAACTCGGTCTTGCAAATGGAGAAACCATTACCGATGCTACGCATATTACCCTTACCTACGAATCCCTTATAATTGTAAACAGCATGAACGAATCGGCCCATATCGGAGAAACCGTTACTATGAAGGGAGAAAACTTCATGCTTATAGAAAACATATATGTAGGTACTACCAAGGTTAAGAATTATGCAATGCGTTCGGATACCGAAATCAAGTTCGTAATGCCGTGGATGAGCGCTCCTGCTACCTATAGTGTATACTTTGACCTGTATAACGGCGATAGGGAAAACTGTCCGAAGAGTATTGATGTGGGGCTTGAGCTCGAGACCAAGACTATTTGGGAGGGCAACATGTATATAGGCAACTGGAATGCAGGTATGCAAGCTCTCGCTTGGGGCGGTTATGATTGGACCACAGTAAAGCCTGGCACGATCATGAACATTTATCTGACTCCGGATATGTCGCATGGTTATTCTCAGATACGTGTCGGAGATGGCACTTGGGCCGCCCTTCCCGGAACTCAAATATATTCGCTTGATGCAAGTATCTCGGTACTTCCCATTGTTCTTACGGAGGCTATGCTGACAAATTTAACAACGAAGAACGGACTTGTAATTAGTGGTGCATATTTCACCGTCACCAAAATAGACTTGGTTACTGAAATTAGTCAGGAGGTAATCGTTTGGGAGGGGAGTCGTGAAACCGGCGATTATGCAAACAACCTTGAGCTTGGCGGTGAGGATGATTGGGTGAATGCAGGCATGAAAGAGGGCGCCACCGTATATATCTATTTTACGGCAGCAGATTGGACCGTCTGGAGTTTGCAAACCTTTAACGGCCATTGGGGGGCTCTGCCTTGTGCTCCCGATGGCACCAATCAATTCAATAAAACCACAAACCCCGAAGCCGAAGCAAAGGGATATGTTACCTTTAAGGCTACAGGTGACTTTTACACAGCCATGACTACCCATAGTAACTGGGGCTATGCTTTAATAGTTCAGGGGAAAAACCTGACTGTTACCAAATTAAGTTTCCTTAACCCATAGGGTACGATTTTTGCCGGAAAGGGTCTGAACGCCCTTTCCGGTACAATGATTAAAAAAGGGAAATACCTGCTGATGCTTGCAACAGCCTCGCTTACCATCCTTGCTTGCAAACAAGATGATGGCGGAGAGTCCGGTGAACCTGTAGAGGCGCCTAAATTGCTATATTTCAGTCCTACTGAGGCCTATGTTGTCAGCGGCGGCTCGTTTACCCTGCAACTTTGCTTCGACCAAAATGTAAAGGTGGTAAGCGGAGCATCGGATAATATAAGAATTGAACCTGCTGCCACAATAAGCAAAGTTTGGGCTTATGATGAGTTGGTATCAATATCGATAGAGGCTCTTGAGAGCGGTACATCTTACACCCTTACCATTCCTCATGGCACAATATACGGTTGGAGAGATAATCAAGAGATAGTTCCGGAGATAAGCTATGGTTTCAGTACTAAAAAAGGCCAGACCGAGGAAGATTATGAGCGCAATCCTGCGAAATCTTTAACTAATCCTCAGGCAAGTCCTGAAGCCAAGGCGCTGTATGCCGCCTTGCTGAACATCTACGGCTCAAAAACCTTAAGTGGTGCTGTAGGAGGGGATGCTTGGGATATGGGCTTCTCGGATTATGTGGCCTCGCAGGCGAATTGCGGAAAATATCCTGCAGTGGTTGGCTTCGATTATCTTTTCATGCATTATCAGCCTCATATCTGGGGCGTAGGTCATCCTCCCGATTATGCCGATATTTCCCTTATCGAAAAAGCTTACAATCAAGGCAATATAATTCACATATGCTGGCATTGGAATATGCCGAAAAGTGAGAGCGATTTTCCCGACCACCCCGAGAATTACCGCTTTTATGTCGCTGATTTCGAGGAGAATAATGTCTTCAGCATCAAAGATGCTCTTGCTGAAGGCACTTGGCAAAAGAGAGCGCTCGACTATTATATAGAGCGCTTGGCAGGCTATCTTTCAAAATTACAGAATGCCGGAATTCCTGTGCTGTTCCGTCCTCTTCATGAGGCGGCAGGGGACTATGGTTGGAAAAACCCTTGGTTCTGGTGGGGATTCGAGGGACCGGAGCAATATGTGAAGCTTTGGAAGTATTTGAGGGATGCTCTGCAAGAGACGTATCATCTGAACAATCTCATTTGGGTGTATACAATGCAGACGCTTTATAACGGAACACTTGCGCCGATTTCCGAGATGGAGCCTTGGTATCCGGGAGATGATTATGTGGATATTGTGGGTTGCGACCTTTATGAAAGTAAGAATACCACTTGTTCTGTGATTTTCAAGCGTGTGAACAATTCTGTAAAAGGCACAAAAATGGTGGCCCTGAGCGAATGCGGAAATCTGCTTGATTTCGAAAAAAGCTTCGAAGAAGATGCACCCTGGCTCTATTACATGACATGGAGTAGTAAGGATGGCGGCAATTGGACGCTTTACAGTAACTACAGTGACGGCAGTCCCAACTGGAGCAACACTCCGGAAGATTGGAAGAAAGCCCTGACCGGTCATCGAATTTTGAATCGCGGAGAGTTAATTTATTAGAAATTTAGAAATGAAAAGATATTTTATTTTGCTTTTATGTTTCCTTGCCTTTATTCCGATTGCATGCGGTTGCGGCGAGGAGAATGGAGTTGAGACGAAAAATACCGCCCCCGAACTGAAGAGCATAAGTCCTGAGGACGGGTATTCTTTTACCGGCAGCAAACTTAGCATTAAGTTCAGCTTCGACCAGAATGTAAAGACAAGTTCTTCTTCCATCTCCTTACTCAGCTTAAGCCCTGAGGCCTCTATAGACAAACTCTTTGCATACGGAGAGGATGTTACTGTAGAACTTTCCGCTTTGTCTGAGGAGAGTTCCTACACCCTCACCATTCCTGCAGGAGTAGTGAAGGGTTTCAAGAAGAATCAGGATGGAGCCGCTCAGATAGTTTATACTTTTAAAACCGTGAAAGACCCCGATGTCATACCTCCGGATTTTGATTTCCTTGCCGAAGTCAAGCTCCCTGACAACGATGCCGTGGCTTTTGCACGTATGCTGGGAATGGGTTGGAATCTTGGCAACCAATTCGATGCCACGGGGGGAAACGGACTTGACAGCGAAACCAGCTGGGGTAATCCGAAAGCCACACAAGCCACTTTTGACAAGCTGAAAAGCTATGGTTTCAAGTCGGTGCGCATACCTGTGACCTGGCAGAAGCATATGGGCGAAGCTCCTGATTATAAGGTGGATGAGGCATGGATGGAGAGAGTTTATGAAGTAGTGGGCTATGCGCGCAAGGCGGGGCTTTTTGTCATTCTCAATATGCATCACGATGATTCCTCGAAAGGGGGATGGTTCAGTTTGCTGAAAGCAGTGGCGGGCGAAGATTTCAAGAACGCCATGAAAGCCCAATATACTGCCCTTTGGAAGCAAATTGCAGAGCGCTTTAAGAATGAGGGCGATTACCTTATTTTAGAGGCCTTCAATGAGCCCCACGCCGGAGATAATTGGGCAAGCGATGATGTCAGGTATCACAATCTTCTGAATGATATTCTCCAGCTCTTTGTGGATACAGTAAGGGAAAGCGGCGGCAATAATGCAACGCGCTGGCTTGGGATTCCCTGTTATTCTTCCAATCCCAATTATGCCCTCAAATATTTAGTGCTTCCAAAGGACAGCGCAAACGGCAGGCTTGCAGTAAGCTTCCATTGTTATGACCCTTATCATTATTGCCTTGCGCCGCAGGACACCCCGTACGGACGCAGCAAGTGGGGTCATACAAGCGGCTCTCAGACCGATGAGCGTGACTTTGTAATACTCTATTATAAACTCAAAACCAAGTTTATAGACAATAATATTCCGCTTTATGCAGGCGAAACCGGTTGCGTGAATAGAGGCAATGCCATCGAGCGGGCTTTCCAGCAATATTATTTGGAATTCACCTGGAAAACCGCTAAAGAATATGGCATAGCTCCTTTCCTTTGGGACAATGGTATAGCCGGCTTCGGCAACGAAACCCATGGTTTCGTGCATCATGGTACAGGGGAATATATCAGCTATAAAGCTGCCGATGGCTCCACATTTTCGAGCGCCGAAACATTATCGCGCATGAACAAGGCCGTGAATATCTCCAATCCTACTTATACACTTGAATCCATTTATAATTCAGCGCCTTAGACTTATGAAAATTAAAAACTTAATCTTTTTAGCCATTGCTGCATCCATTGCTTGCAGCAGCCCCCGACAAAATGTCATGAAAACACTATCGGAGGCATCTCAGAAAGGAAAGTTCCTCTTCGCCCATCAGGACGGTCTTTCTTATGGAAAGTATTGGACAGTAAAAGATGTTTTAAACGATCCTATCGACCGCAGCGATGTTAAAGATGCCTGCGGGAGTTTTCCTGCCATTGCCGGCTTTGACATCGGAGGTATAGAACTTAGAGACAGCGCCAATTTAGATTCTGTGTCTTTCGAATTCATGCGCCGTGCCGCTAAAAAGCATATTGAGCGCGGAGGGCTTGTAACAATCAGCTGGCATATGCGTAATCCCCTCACAGGAGGTACTACTTGGGATGTTTCGTCTAATAGAGTTGTGGAAAGCGTGTTGGAAGGGGGAGAAAATCACCAAAAATTTATGGAGTGGCTTGGCAGAGGGGTGGAGTTTCTGAAGAGCATGGGAGGCATACCCATTATTTTCCGCCCCTGGCATGAGAATACTGCGGATTGGTTCTGGTGGGGAAGTCCCTACTGCAACCCGGAGCAGTTCAGGGCTTTATGGGCTCTTACTTATGAGACTTTTAAAGAGGTGGATAATCTGATTTGGGCTTTTTCTCCTACCGGCAAATGTGGTGAGGAAGAATATATGAAGTTTTATGCGGGCGATGATATGGTGGATATAGTGGGCTTCGACTCTTACCAGTCCGGTTTCTATCCCGATTCTGTTGAGAAATATATAGAATTAATGCAGTCGGCGCTCGAAATGGTGTCTAAGATAGCTGAGGAACGCGGAAAACTTTACTGCGTGGCTGAGACCGGCTTGGAGGGACTTCCCGACCCGCAGTGGTGGACAGGCACTCTTTTGAAAGCTCTTGAGGGTTATAATCCCTGTTATGTGTTGGTTTGGCGCAATGCATGGGAGAGGCCTGAGCATTATTATGCTCCTTTCAAGGATAGCCACGATTCCGAAGATTTCCGTTCGTTTATAGCTTCGGGACGAGTACAAATGCTTGATTAATAATTTTTTATATGAATTTAACAGCTGTTCCGCCCAAGCCGAGGCTGAGTGAAAAAATAGGATACGGTTTAGGAGACTTTGCTTCCAGTATGTTCTGGAAGATATTCTCCTATTATCTTCCCATATTCTATTCTGATGTTTTCGGCCTCAAGGCTCAGCACGCTGCGCTTCTGCTGCTTGTTACCAAACTCTATGATGCCATCACAGACCCTATTATGGGCATCATAGCAGACCGCACCAACAGTAAATGGGGGAAATACCGCCCGTATCTGCTTTGGATGGCGCTCCCGTTTGCAATAATCGGTTTGTTTTCATTCTATACTCCTCAGTGGGGCTATACAGCTAAACACATCTACGCTTATGTAATGTATATCCTTATGATGACCGTTTATACGGCCATTAATGTACCTTATGGTGCAATGCTTGGCGTGGTGAGCGCAGACCCCCGTGAAAAAAGCGTATTCTCCTCGTTCCGTATGTTCTTTGCCTATATCGGCTCTTTCCTGACAATGGGAATTTTCGCTATTTTCGAAAAGAGCATTTCGGGAAAGACCAATGCGGCTGGCGAGTTGATGAAGGGCGTGGGAGATGCTTCGCCGGCATCATGGATGTTTGTGGTGGCTATTGTGGCGGCAATCTGTTTTATATCATTTCTGGGATGTTTTGCGCTTACGCGCGAGAGGGTTCAGCAGGATGAAAAGGCTTCAGGCGGGGATTCGATAAAGTCTGATCTTAAGGCTCTGTTTGGAAACGGTCCTTGGTGGCTGCTGCTCGGAGGGGGAGTGGGCATATTGCTTTTCAACTCCATACGCGGCGGTTCTGCTGCATATTACTTCGCTAATATATTGGGTGTCAGTCCCATACTTAGCTGTGCGGTATATCTTATGATAGGAGAGATAGCGCAATTGCTGGGTGTGCTTTTAGCTGTTCCCGTGTCAGATAAAATAGGGAAGAAAGCTACTTTCATATCGGTGCTGCTTACCATTACTGTGCTTTCGGTGTTGATATGGTTCCTGCCGCAGAACAATTTCGGCTTTTGGATGCTCATTGTACTCCAAATACTCATTTGCGTTGCCGTAGGCATAAATTCTCCTATGCTTTGGAGCATGTTTGCCGATGTCGCCGATTACTCGGAGCTGAAACACGGCACAGCATCTACAGGTCTTATCTTCTCGTCATCTTCTATGGCGCAGAAGTTCGGCGGTGCGCTCGGGGCATTTTTGCTTATGCAGGTGCTTGCATGGGCAGGTTACGATGCCGCATTGGCATCACAGGCCGGAGGCACCCTGACGGCCATCAAGGCTCTTATGAGCATTGTACCGGCTGTCGGGTCGCTATTAGGCTTGGTGTGCCTTATATTCTATCCTCTTAGCACAGCCCGCATGAAAACTATACAATGTGAATTAGAAACAAAACGAAATAAATAGTCTATGAACAAATTTACTGTCTTGGGAGCGCCGCTCCCCAACATCCCATGGGAAGACCGCCCAAAGGGCAGCAATGAAGTTATGTGGAGATATTCAGGGAATCCCGTTATTCCCAGGGATATTCTGCCCGATTCCAACAGTATTTTTAATTCTGCAGTCGTGCCATTTGGAAAAGGTTTTGCAGGGGTATTCCGTTGTGATGATAAAAAACGCACCATGGGAATCCGTGCCGGTTTTTCAGATGACGGCATAAATTGGAGGATTGAACCCGAACTCATACGCTTTGCCACCACCCCTTCGCCCGAAGTTGGCACATGGGTATACGGATACGACCCGCGCGTAGTTTTTATAGATGGCAAATACTATGTTACCTGGTGCAATGGTTTCCATGGCCCCACCATCGGCGCAGCCTGGACCACCGACTTTAAGACTTTCCATCAGTTGGAGAACGCTTTTTTGCCGTACAATCGCAACGGAGTGCTGTTCCCGCGTAAAATCGGAGGCAACTTCGCCATGCTTTCGCGTCCGTCCGATACCGGTCATACCGCTTTCGGAGATATCTTCTACAGCGAATCTCCCGATTTTGTGTATTGGGGCAAACATCGTCACGTTATGGCTCCCGCAGCATTCGAAGTAAGCGGTTGGCAAAGCTTGAAGATAGGCGCCGGTCCTATCCCTATCGAAACATCGGAAGGCTGGCTGCTCATCTATCACGGAGTGCTCCTAAGCTGCAACGGCTATGTATATTCTTTCGGCGCTACTCTTCTTGACCTTGAAGAGCCCTGGAAGGTGTTGGCGCGTTCAGGCGAATACCTCATTCATCCGCGCGAAATCTACGAGCTTGCAGGAGATGTTCCCAATGTAACATTTCCCTGTGCCGCCCTCGTCGATGCACCAACGGGCAGAATAGCCGTTTATTATGGTTGCGCCGACACCGTTACCTCCCTTGCTTTCTCTAAGGTTAAGGACATTGTGGATTTTGTAAAGAAAACCAATATACTGTAAGGTAAAAGACTGAATATCAGTTCGATGCTTTTATTTTCTCCCGTCTGCTGAAGCTTTAAAAATAGGCCGACGGGAGTTTTTTATGGCCTGCTAAAGAGGGCGTTCATACCGCAGCTGAAAATATTTTAAAAAAAATGCTTGCAAAGAGAATAATTATAGAAATTTTTGTAATACATTTGCAAAAAATTAACAGCTATATTTTTATGCCGCGTGAAGAAGTATTCCTCTACTACCTGTGAGTTGATTGATTTAGTCAACTCCGGTGCAGAATTGAAAGACTTGCTTGTTAAGTCTATCGCCAAAGCCAGGTCAATAAATCCCGACAAAGACACTAATCCTGCACAGAGTCTGGAAGAGTTTTACGATTTCATAGAGTGGAGTCTTACCACTCTGCCGCGTTTCATCTTACGTTTACCCGAAGGTTCTTCGCTCTACGACCATATGGATCAGGGCGTAAATTATCTTTATTTCCTTGTAGACCAGCCTCTCGAAGAGCTTGAGGATAAAGGTTATTACTATCCCTCCCTCCAATACCACGAACCTTTCGCTTCCTGGATTAAAAATTACTGCAAGGCTTGGGGCGCATTCCTTTCAACTCCCGAATCATGGAAGAGCGAATATGCCGAAGATTTTTATTCCGACCCTGAATTCGGGGTCACAAAGGGCTGGTATGAGTCTTCAGAGAATTGGAAAAGCTATAACGACTTTTTCTCCCGCAAGCTTAGCGATGCTTCTCAAAGGCCTATTGCCTCCCCATCAGACAATTCCGTGCTGATTTCACCGGCCGATGGTTATCCACAGGGCAAGTGGGAGATAGATAAAGAGGGATTCATTAAAAGCAAGGTGCTTCTTAAAAGCCGCGAATTCGATAGCGTTCCCAATCTTCTCGGTCCGGACAGCAAATATCGCCAAGAGTTTAACGGCGGCAGCCTTACACATGTTTTTTTGGATGTAAACGATTATCACCGATACCATTTCCCTATTTCCGGTAAAATCTTGGAAATGAACAAGATAGAAGGCTCAGATGCCGGAGGCGGCGTCTATCGTTGGAATCCTAAAGCTAAGCGTTATTGGCTGGACAGCCGCAATCCCAATTGGGAGAGCATAGAAACCCGCGCCTGCGTAATAATAGAAAACGAGGAATTCGGCAAAGTAGCCTTGCTTCCCATAGGAATGTCTCAAATCTGCTCGGTAAATTTCACCGAAGGGCTTGAAGTGGGCATCGAAGTTGAAAAAGGCCGGGAGCTCGGTTATTTCCTGTTCGGAGGCTCCGATTTTGTAATCGTTTTTCAGAAGGGCGTTAAGTTCAAGCTGACGGCAAGCGCCACGAAGCACATCTTCTTCGGGGAAAAACTCGGAGAACTGAAAAAGTAACTTTTACAGCAAATACTCTTTTCCTGAATCAGCGAGGCGGACTATAAGTTCGCCGAAAAGCGTATTCGCCCATGCAAACCATGGGCGGGTGTAACGGCCGGAATCGTTGCAGTCGAAGCACTCGTGCATGAATCCTGTACCGGCATCGGTATCGCGCAGCTGCTTGAGGCAAGCAGCGATTTCGGCATCATCCTCGGAAGTAAACGCCTTCATTATAATACTCATCGGCCATATTACATTGGTCCAATTATGCGGACTTCCTATGCCTTCGCCTGCAAAGCCTTTGCAGAAATAGGGATTGCAGGAGCTCCAGACAAAGCGGCGGGTGTTCCGGTAGATGGGGTCGGAAGACATGGAAGGGATAAGATAGCCAAGAGAAAGCAGTGAGGGCACATTCGCATCGTCCATCAGGTAGCAGTTGCCGAAGCCGTCCACCTCATAGGCATAGATTTGCCCGAAAACGGGATGCTCCACTATGGCATATTGTTTCAGTGCAGAGGAAATTTCATCCGCCAAAGCGACGCATCGCTCGGCAAGTTCCGCTTCTTCATTAACGCTAAGCAGAATTTCTGCGGCCTTTTTCAGCACATCAGCTGCAAAAAAGTTGGAAGGCACAAGGAATTCGAATTGAGTGGCATCATCGGAAGGCCTGAAAGAAGAGCAAACAAGTCCCACGGGCTTTACGGGATGTCCGAAACCTTCGCGTGCCTTTGTGTCCAGCTGTCGGTCGGTTTTGCGTAGGAACCTGTACGGTCCGTCACCATTTTTACGCTGCTGCTCGGTAAATGTCTGCAAAATCAATTCCATGGCATTAAGCCAGTCTTCGCCGAAAATAGAAGTATCATCAGTTGCCTTCCAATAAGCGTAGGCAAGACGTATGGGATAGCAGGGTGAATCCAATTCCCATTTGCGCTCGTGCACCCATGGCGAGATAGGGGAGCCCGTGTAGTCGTTTTCCCATTCGCTGCCGATAGGGCCGTCGTTGAAGGCATTGGCGTATGGGTCTTTGCAGATAAGGGAAAATTGGCAATTAATCGTTCCTGCAATGAGTTTGGCCAGCTCCGGATCCTGGGCACAGAGAGATACGTAGGGGAACACTTGAGCTCCCGAATCCCTGAGCCACATTGCATGAATGTCCCCGGTATATACGAAAGTGCGCTGAGTGCCGGTGCTGTCGCTGTAATGAACGGTGGTATCCAAAGTGTTTGGGAAACAGTTTTGGAACATCCATCTTAATTTGGGGTCGGAAATTTTTGCCGATACCTCTTTAATTTTGTTTTCCACTGCCGTGGAGATGAACCGGCGGTCTTTAACTTCCGGCCGGAGACTCTTCCTCTCTCCGGAAGATTGTGCGTAAACTGCAAAAGGCAGCAGAAAGGCCGCTGCAAGGCTTAAAAATCGCTTTGTCATCATAAGACAAAGTTATGAATTTTTACTTATATTTGTAGAATATGAAAGACTTTGTCTATTACACTCCCACAGAGGTCGTTTTCGGCCGTGACAGCGAAAAACAGATAATCCCTTTATTAAAAAAATATAACGCCGGCAAGGTGCTGATTCATTATGGAGGCGGCAGCGCAATAAAAAGCGGGCTGATTCCTGAAATTAGGAAGATGCTGGAAGATGCCTTCATTCCCTATGTGGAGCTTGGAGGAGTAGTGCCAAATCCTCATTTGAGCCTTGTGTATGAAGGAATAGACTTGTGCAAGGCATCAGGAGTGGATTTTATTTTAGCAGTAGGAGGCGGCAGCGTAATCGACTCTGCAAAGGCTATCGCCTATGGGCTTGAATATAATGGAGATGTATGGGATTTTTTCGACGGCAAGGCAAAACCTTCCGGCTCTGCTCCGGTAGGAGTGGTGCTGACCATTCCTGCCAGCGGCAGCGAAATGAGCGACAGTTGCGTAATAACAAATATTGAAAAAGGGCAAAAGAGGGGCTGCAACAGTGATTTCTGCCGTTGCAAATTTGCGGTGATGAATCCAGAACGCACTTTCTCCCTACCTGCATATCAAAGCGCTTGCGGTATAACAGACATAATGATGCACAGCATCGAACGCTATTTCACCCCCGACAGCCCCATGTCCATTACCGATGCTCTTTGCTCGGCTCTTATAAAAGATGTCAGAATAACGGGTGAAAAACTGCTTGAAGACCCAGACAACTATGATTTAAGAGCTTCCATAATGTGGGCGGGCAGCCTTGCTCACAACGGCCTTACCGGCTGCGGCGTGCGCTCTGACTTCGCTACACACAGGTTAGGGCACGAACTCAGCAGCCTTTACAATGTTGCGCACGGAGCCAGTCTTGCCACGCTTTGGTGCCATTGGGCAAAATATGTAATGAGCGAGAATCCTTCCCGCTTTTTATCTTTTGCCAAAGATGTTATGGAAGTTGATACCGCTGAAGAGGGGATAGACGCCATGCGCTCCTTCTTTAAGCGTATCGGCATGCCTACAAGCATACCCGAATTGATAGGGCGCAAAGCCACGCAGGAAGAAATAGCCCTTATGGCAGAGCGTTGCTCAAGAGGCAGAACCATCAGCGTGGGAAGTTTCAAGCCTATCGAACACTCCGACATGTTGACAATTTATCATCTATCAAACATATGAAAATCAAACGTTTAGCGCTCGCTTTTCTGCTTGTTGCAGCCGCCTCCTGCGCAGGGGGCCCGAAAGAACAGCAATTATCTGAAATACAAACTCTCAAGAGTCCGGATGGCAATCTCACTCTTAGTTTCGGTCTTACCAAGGACGGCATTCCCACCTACAGCCTCGACTTCGGCGACAAGCCGGTCGTGCTGCCCAGCAGCCTTGGTTACGAACTTCGCGGCAAAAGGGGAACCAGATACTTCTCCAATTGGGAAGAAAAAGATTACGAGGGCGAGGTGGATTTCCATAGCGGTTTTTCTTTGAAAAGCACGACTACGGACAGCAAGGATGAAACTTGGGAGCCCGTTTGGGGAGAGGAAAGCAGAATACGCAATCATTATAACGAACTTGCAGTAAAGCTCTGCAAGTCGGGCGCAGAAGAGGATAAGGAATATACGATGGTGGTGCGTTTCCGTCTTTATGATGATGGTCTCGGCTTCCGTTACGAATTTCCCGAGCAGGGGCAAAACCTTACTTACTTCGTTATAAAAGAAGAGCTTACGCAATTCCGCGTTGCCGGCGACCATACTGCTTGCTGGATTCCGGGCGACTATGATACCCAGGAATACAGCTATGCGGTCACCCGCCTTTCCGAGATAAAGTCCAGCATGAGCCAAATAGTTGATTACAATGCTTCTCAACAAGTTTTTTCACCCACGGGAGTGCAGACTGCCTTGCAGATGAAAAGCGATGACGGCCTTTACATCAATATCCATGAGGCGGCGGTGGTGGATTATCCCGCAATGAGCCTTAATTATGAGCCTAAAACCCGCACTTTCGTAAGCTGGCTTACTCCTGACGCCGAAGGTTGGAAGGGTCGCATGCAGGCTCCCTGCACCAGCCCCTGGCGTACCGTAATGGTAACAGATGATGCCCGCGAAATATTGGCATCCAGGCTCATCCTCAATCTTAATGAGCCCTGCGCTATTCCGGACGCCAAAGAATGGGTGCATCCGGTTAAATACATGGGCGTATGGTGGGAGATGATAACAGGTAAGAGTTCTTGGAGCTATACCGATGATTTTTCTTCCATTCAGCTTGGTAAAACCGATTACAGCACCGCAAAGCCTCACGGCAGGCATGGCGCAACCACTGTCAATGTAAAACGATATATCGATTTCGCCTCTGCACATGGCTTTGATGCCCTGCTTGTAGAGGGTTGGAATGAAGGCTGGGAGGATTGGTTCGGTTGCCAGAAGTTTTATGTTTTCGACTTTGTTACGCCTTATCCCGATTTCGACCTGCCGGGACTTAACGCTTATGCCCACAGCAAGGGCATCAAGCTTGTCATGCATCACGAAAGCTCTTCATCTGCAATCAATTACGAGCGTCATATGAAGGCGGCTTATGAACTCATGAACAAATACGGCTACGATACAGTAAAAAGCGGTTATGTGGGGGATATTCTGCCGGAAGGCGAACATCACTACAGCCAGTTCATGATAAATCATTACCTCTATGCCATTACCGAAGCGGCCAAACACCGCATTATGGTGAACGCCCATGAGGCGGTGCGTCCCAGCGGCCTTTGCCGCACCTGGCCCAATATGATAGGCAACGAGTCGGCTCGCGGAACAGAATTCCGCAGCGGCATACTCCCGAATCATGTAACCATCCTGCCTTTCACAAGGCTTCAAGGAGGCCCCATGGACTATACACCCGGTATTTTTGAAATGAATATGTGCAAACTCAATCCAAGCGATTCGAGTGTAATATCTTCCACCATAGGTAAGCAGCTTGCTCTCTATGTTACCATGTATTCTCCGCTTCAGATGGCAGCCGACCTGCCGGAGCATTACGAGGCTCATATGGATGCTTTTCAATTTATAAAAGATGTGGCGGTGGACTGGCAGAGGAGCGAATATCTTTTGGCCGAGCCCGGCGATTATCTTGTGATTGCCCGTCAGGCCAAGCCCGGAGCTAAGTGCAAGGCGAATCTTGCCCTTGATGGTCACGAATGGTTTGTGGGCGGCGTTACCGATGAAAATGCCCGTGACTTAAGCTTTGATTTAAGTTTCCTTGAGCCCGGAAGGGTTTATACAGCAACCATTTATGAGGATGCTCCCGATGCCGATGGAATAGCGGAGTCTCCTTCTTTCAATCCCGGCTACAGCATCAGGACCCTTCAGGTGAGCTCTACCGACAGGCTCGAAATGCATCTTGCCAGAAGCGGCGGTTTTGCAATCTCCCTTAAATAAAACTAAAACTCTTATAAAACCCAAGCACATGTTTAATAAACTTCTTTCCACCCTCGGCCTTGCTGCTGTTTGCACTTTGGCCCTTGCTCAGGAGCTTCCTTTTCACAGGGATGTGAATGCCACCAAGGTAAACGCCTCCACATGGCGCACGGAGCTTATTTTCTATACGACCGAGCAGGAAGCGCTTACAAAGACATTTGAGCAAAGCCCCTTTTATGTGAGTTTGAATGGCATATGGGATTTTAAGTATGCCGATTCGGAAAAGACTCTCGATGCGGTGGAATGGAGCAGCATAAAGGTGCCTGGCAATTGGGAATTCCAAGGCTTCGGTATCCCTGTTTATGTAAATCATCCATATGAATTCAATACGGAGGACCCGCAACCCCCTCATATACCAGATGAAATCCCTGTAGGCCTTTACAAGAGGACTTTCTCCCTACCCGATGCTTGGAAGGGCAGAGCGGTTTATCTAAATGTTTGCGGTGCAAAATCCGGTGTTTATGTGTATTTGAACGGCTCAGAGATAGGTTATAACGAGGACAGCAAGAATCTGGCCCGCTATGATATAAGCGATGTCCTTAAAGAGGGCGAAAACGAACTGATGCTTAAATGCTATCGCTGGAGCAGCGGCAGTTATCTCGAATGTCAGGATTTTTGGCGTGTAAGCGGAATTGAAAGGGATGTTTATTTATCGACCGAGCAGATAAAGGACGATGTTGATTTAAAGATTGTTTCCACCCTGGATGAGAATCTTTCCGACGGCCTTTTCAGCTTGAAGGTATCTTCTTCTCTCACACCATATTACAAACTTCTCGACAAAGACGGCTCGGTGCTTGCCGAAGGCCTTGCAGATGTGGATAAACTCAAAATTCCCAATGTCCGCCATTGGAGCGCCGAAAGCCCCGAACTCTATACTCTTATTGTTAAGATAGGGGAGGAATACACCCGTTTCAATGTGGGTTTCCGCAGGCTTGAGATAAAGGGCAATGTGTTTTATTTTAACGGGCAGCCGGTTAAGTTTAAGGGTGTTAATATCCACGAGCATCACGAGTTTACCGGTCATTATATAACGCGCGACTATATGCTGGATAATTTAAAGCGCATGAGGGAGCTCGGCATAAACGCCATCCGCACCGCCCATTATCCGCAGCCGCGCTTTTTCTATGAACTTTGTGACAGTCTTGGCTTTTATGTATACAGCGAGGCCAATATCGAAAGCCACGGCATGGGCTATGGCGAGCGCTCTCTTGCCAAAGACCCTGCTTGGTATGCAAAGCATCACGACCGCGTTATGAATATGTATATGCGCACGGCCAATTATCCTTGCGTGAATATACTTTCGCTTGGCAATGAGGCCGGGGATGGCATTAACTTCGACAAGACTTATGATATACTCAAGGATTTTGAACGGGATGGTCAGAACAGACCTGTGGTGTATGAAAGGGCAAAGGGCGGACGCAATACCGACTTTTTGAACCCCATGTACCCCGATGCCGCCTGGCTGCGTAATCAGGGGCTTCTGCCGTCTGAAAAACCGGTAGTGCTGTGCGAATATTCGCATGCCATGGGCAACAGCAACGGCTCTTTCGATTATATGTGGGATGAATTCTATAAATTCACCAATCTGCAGGGAGGATTTGTTTGGGACTGGATGGATCAGGGCATAGCCGCAGTTGATGCTAAGGGTAAAAAGTTCTGGAAGTATGGCGGTGACTATGGCGATCCGGAAAAAGACCCCAAGGGTTGGTGGAAAGACCGCAATTTCTGCTGCAACGGCATGGTTAACCCGGACCTTTCTGTTCATCCGGGCTCCTGGGAGATAAAGCATTTTTATCAGGAAGTGAGCGTTACCAAAGCAGAGGATGGCTTCAGGGTATTCAACCGCCATTATTTCATTCCTCTCGACCATAAGCTGCAGTGGGAGATTACCGAGGACGGCAAGGTGATTGGGAATGGCTCTTCACATCTTGTCACTGCTCCTCAAAGTTCCGAACTTTTTGCTGTGGTTCTTCCGGAGATGAATCCGACAAAGAGCTATTACATTAATTTCAAGACTCTTACTTTAAGTGCGAATGAACTTCTTCCGGAAGGCTATCCTATTGCCACCGACCAAATTCTTCTTCAGAAAGGCGTTAAACCCGAGGCTGCCCCTGTCGCCTATAAGGTTAAAGTTACCCATAAAGGCGAGCGCATTGTGCTTAGGGGATGCAGGGGCAAGGTGGTGGTGAATACTTCTACCGGCTTTGTCGAGCAATACAGGCTCGGTTGGAGAAATGTTATTGACAGGAAATTCGGCCTAAGGCCCAACTTCTGGCGTGCTCCCAACGACAATGAATGGGGGAATGGCGGTCCTATACGCCGTTATGCCGCATGGAAAGACTCCCTTTCGATATTGAAAGTCGATTGCTCCCAAGATGAGTATGGCGCAGCGGTTTTAGTGAGCTATGGCCTGCCGGAAGGTTGCAGCATGGATGTATCTTATAAATTGATGGCCGGCGGCATCCTTAGGATAGATGCTTCCTTCCATAAGGGAGATAAGCATGTGGATATTCCTCGTATCGGCTTCCGCACGCGTATGAAAGCGAGATACGACCGCTTCAGCTATTTTGGAAGAGGACCTCACGAGAATTATTCCGACCGCTTCACTTCTTCTTGGGTGGGGATTTATGAATCCCGCGCAAGCGAGGAGCTTTATCCTTAT
>Ga0255345_1002485_pt1 | contig 23464 bp, 26 predicted proteins | sample wastewater_treat_6_FD_192415 | JGI IMG/M metagenome (GOLD analysis project Ga0255345, IMG submission 192415) | Wastewater microbial communities from Lulu Island WWTP, Vancouver, Canada - plant20 | ecosystem: Engineered > WWTP > Wastewater > Unclassified | place: Canada: Vancouver, British...
GATCTGTATCGCTATTCCTATAGAAGGATCGAGGTTCATCAGATACAGCACGCCGCCGTATGCTCCTTCGAGCACTCCAAGCGCTCCGGGGATGAAGGCGAATACAGCGTTTACCATGGGTGCGAGGGCGGTTAGAACAAGAGCTGCAAAGAACGTGAACTTTTCCGATGCAGCTTTTCCTATAACGTAAATTTCGGTGATTCCAAGAAGCCTTCCTACGACGTGATAAAACAGTGCGATCAAAAAACCCCTGTAATTGGTTCTGTAGAAATCTATGATATGCGAATCTAGCTTCGTGAACCTGTCTATCGTTTTTTCCGAGAACTCTTTTTTTATTCCGATGCGCCGGCACAAATTCAACATCAGTCCGAAAAATCCGCGTCTCTGATGTATCAGCACGAAGAGTATGAATCCCATAGAGACGAGCAGGGCTATGGGGACTCCGTATTTTATATTTGCCGGAAGATGGTGAAAGGTAAGAAAGGAGACGATGATTCCGAGAAGTATTACAATCAGAGTTGCAGCGCTGTGCAGTGTTCTGTCGACGACGACCGATGCAGCTCCCTCTGCCACAGGAAAATTTCTCTTGAGAAGGTAGATCCTCAATGGGTCACCACCTATGAAGTTTACCGGGGTGAGGGTGTTTACAGCTTCGCCGGCTATTTTGATCCTGAATAGATCCCAAAAAGGTATGCTGTCGTTCAGGCGCTTTAGGAACTGCATCCAGGCGCCGGTGTAGAGGACGTACCAGCAACCGCTTATTGCGAGAACCGGAACGAACATCCATTTTATCGCTATTATGTTCGATATGATTGTGTCTACGCCGATCTTTCCGATCAGGGCGACGAGCATCAGCCCACCCATCAAAAAGAAAACAAACTTCGCCATTTTTGTCAGTTTTCTTGTCATCTCAGAAGGCCCTCATTCTGTTTTATCGACTCTTCGGCTCTGGCTAGGTCTTCCTGCGTGTCCACTTCCAGCCATCGCATGCCGGAGGCGTCGCATATGTTTATTTCAAACGATCTAGCGCCAAGCCATGCCAGTACATTCTCTGCGCAGGCGGAATTTCCTTTTTCCCTTATCACGGAAGCCACGGCTTCCTTATAAGCGGTCAGGCTTTCCCTGGGACAGAACGTCATGCCGATGTAGCCGCAGTCGAACTGAAGGAGCTTTTTGTCGATGGCGCACAACTGTCCGCGATGATTCAGGCGAACTTTCATGTCGTCCTCTCCGAGTATTCTGTCGAAATCGCAGATCGCCGTGACGCCGTCGACATTTTTCAAGATATAAGGAAACATCCTCCGAGGATAGATGTGATCCGCGTTCATCAAAAGCATGTCGTCATCTACGAGCGGCAGGGCTTTTTTCAGCGAAAGGATATTCCCCAATCTGAAGTCCGGGTTGTGTGCTATAGTGGTTTCTGGAAACTCTTTTCTTACCAACGATTCGATTGTTTCGTTTGCAAATCCGGTGACGAGAATTTTTTTGGATATTCTTTCATTGTCAAGAAAGTCCATGACGTATCGGATAAGTTCGCGCTCGCAAACTTTTACCATAGCCTTGGGCATGCTTTTAGTGAGATTTAAAAGCCGGCTTCCGGTTCCGGCTGCCATTATTATCGCCTGCATCAGCTCTCCTGGCTATTATTGGTGTTGACTAGGATGTCCACCAGTTCCGAGATGTTGGATATCACCCCGGCATCTGGAAAGGTATTCTTGAAACGCTCTGCAGGGAATGTTCCTTCCTTCCCTATGAAGTTCACGCCACAGGAAAGGGCCCGCTCTCCGTCCTTTATCGAATCGCCGACGAAAATTATTTCTTCAGGGCTAGTGCCGAGTTTTTGTTCGATGTGATCGAAGTGATCCTTTCCCTTGGCAAAATTTGGCTTGAAGCCCAATACCATGTCAAATTTGATTCCTATTTTTTCAACGTGCGCATCGACCAGCTCTTGAAAGTTGTTCGACGAAACTACTGTCGTGATACCGTTTCTGCGAAGTGTATCTATAGTTGAAGCGACATCTTCAAAAGCTCCTTTTTCAAGGTAGTCCTTGAGCTTGGTTTTTTCAAATTCATCCGCAGCGGCGCTGTTTTGAGGGTTGTTCGGAAAGAGTTGCTCGAGCTGCTGAAAGAAAGGAACGCCAGATGTTTCGATGTACATGCGGCGTGCATCGCCCTTGGTCACCGGATAATACTTTGGCATGACTTCAGAGGCTATATCGGCGAACGCTGACATCGAATCGACTATAGTGCCGTCAAAATCGAACATGACGACCTTCTTGCAAGTTTCCTTCGATTCGTCGTCGCGATTCCACGCTTCTGATTTTTTTGTTGTCATAAGTTTTTCCCTTCCGATGCGATTACAGTCGGCGTGCGTTTTTTGAGCGATTCCGCGATATTTAGATAGGTGAGAACTATCGCAGCAGATGACGTTCCAAGCGTAGCTAGAAACAGCCACCAGTACAGAACACCGAATATGGCGGAGCAGAGAAACATGAACGAAAAGACGTCTTTCTTGAGCAGATATTTTCCGTACTTGATAAAAATCATCAGAAATTTGGGTTGTTCCTTCAGCTTGCTGAGATACTGCTTGTCGTAGGTAACAAGGGAAGCCGAGTCGGTGTTCTTTTTCAGAAAACGTATCATCCAGAAGAATGTGACTCCGGTCGTGAAAACCAGTATAGATCCGATGTAGAAGGCAACGTAGGAGTGCGTTTGTCTCCAATAGCCGGCGATGAGCCCTGTGATGAAACTTCCCAATGAGAGATTGTCGCATAGCGTGTCGGCGTATTGTCCGAATTTCGTCGCCCTGAAGGTGAGCTTTGCCACCTCTCCATCGCAGCCATCTATTATCGATGCCAGCTGGAAGAGTATCGCGCCGGCGAGTATATAATGGTACCTGTTGCCATCTGCAACGAATACGCCTGAAAAAACTCCTACGATTATATTGAAAGCGGTTATCGTATTGGGGCTTATCCATAGTTTGGAAAGTATGAGGCTTACAGGGAGCGAAATCCTCTTATTGATGTATCTCGCCACGGGGCCGTCTATGCGCAACCGAATGGCTTCTGCCAGCGATTTTTCAGCGACCGCACGTTCGCGGCAGTGGGTGACGAGGAACGTATTTATCTCCGCTGGCTTATTGACTATCGCTACATCGCCCCCTTCGAGCATGATGCGGATCGCGGTCTCGATGGATCTTGGACGCACTGCGACTTCTTTATGGAGCCTCTCTATTGCGTTCGATGATACTTCGTACATCGGTATCGAATGTGCGCCGGCCTTGCATCTTATCGAACCTCCCTGCGGCATCGGGGTTTCCTTGAAGAGGTGGATCAGCTCTTTTTCGAATATCAGGTTGGAATTTATAAGCAGGAGCCTTTCAAAAGCGTTCTCGACGACCTTTTTTGCGAGCTCTTCACTTATTCCGTAGTGTTCTTCATATTCAAGGATTTTTATTTCAGGGAGTACGGAGTCGTTGTACCTGCCGAGAAACCGGACTATCCTTTCCCTCTGGGAAGAGGCTATCAACAGCGAGAGGCTTTTTATTCCCGATTGCTTCAAGGTCATCACCCCTCTTATGATCAGCGGCACGCCGGCGACCTTTCTGGTGGCCATCGCCATTGCCTCCGGGGTGTCAGAGGGGACATATATCAGAGCCTCTGTTTTCATCTTGGTATCTTCGTTCCTTGGGATGGAAAATGCGGTTAAATAAGAGCCCGTAAAGCGCGAATAACTATCAGAAATTTCGGTTACTTGTAAAGTTTTTTCCTCTTTTTGTCTGTTGACGCGCTTCCGTCGGCGTGCTAGGCGAAACCCTTCTCAAATCAAGGAGTTGCCGATATCCATGATACAGAAACGCCCGCCCTGGTACAGAGGGGCATTTTATTACTTCAGGTGCCTTGCCCTGCGGAAGCCGCGGCTTGTAAACTTGGAGCTGACCAAAAAATGCAATGCCAGTTGTTCCTTTTGCACCTATTGGCAGATGGATTCGAAAAATGAGATCTCGGACTATTCCCCAATCATAAAGATGTTCAAGCCGGTCGTTCTCTCGATCACGGGGGGTGAGCCGTTGATGCGAAAGAACTACGACGAGATACTTAGAAAGGTTCGTCCGTATTGTCACTATCTGTCGTTGATCACCAACGGTGCCTTGCTGAACGAAAATTCTGCCAGAAAGCTCGCGGAAGCGGGGGTCAACCAGATCAGCGTCTCTCTCGATTACTTGAGCGATGAGCATGACAGGGTAAGGATGATATCCGGGCTTTTCGATCATATATCCAAAACTCTGCCCAAACTCACGGCTGCCGGATACCGGCTATCTCTCAACACTATAATGATGGAGTCCAATCTGGATCAGATCGTGCCGATCGCACATCAAGCCAAGGAATGGGGGGCCGATGTTTCCTACTCGGCCTACTGCTCACTCAAGAGCGATGATGATTCCCAGATGGTGAAAAAACAGCGTCTGGAGCGTCTGCTGAATGTGGTCGAAGAACTCAAGGTTTTAAAACGCAAGCTTAAGAATATAAAGAATTCCGATTACTACTTTTCGAAGCTGTACCAATATTTTGAGAACGGGTGCGTCCCCGGATGCAAGGCGGGAGAGAGGTGGATTCAGGTTACGCCGGATGGGTACATCCAGCAGTGTTCGGAGTTGCCTCGCCTCTGCCACTATACCGAGTTTAGCAAAGACAAACTCAAAAAGATATCATGCTGCAAATGTTGGTATACCTGCAGGGGAGAGGCGGAGGCCAATCCCCTCGAGCCCAGAAGGCTTTTTGAGCTGATGATGTCGTAGAAGAAAAAGTAATTATCTGTTGCAGGTTTTGGGAAAGGGCTGTATAAGCCTCAAAACTTAACAAGGAGGAGGGGAGTCATATGAAGAAAGTTTTAGTAGCGATGTTGGTTCTTGGCCTCGGGATGTTTTTTGGTTGCCAGAAGAAGGCTGAAGAGCCGGTGGTAGTCGAAGAAGAAGCCGCGGTCATCGAGGAAGTTGCTCCGCCAGCCGCTCCTGAAGAAGTTCCGGCCGAGCAGCCCGCCGAAGAAGCGCCGCAGCAGTAATAATTTTTGCGGACTTCAAAAATATCGCCGTCGTCCCTTTTACAGGGGCGGCGGCGTTTTTTGTCTTAAGGAATCTCTGAAAAGCTAGCTGTAACAATGACTTCGACCATGGACAATTGACCATCGACCGACATCTCTAGCTTCTGTTTTTCCACCAGTCACGGCTGTTGCTGGATCCCCGATAGAATCATTCGGGGATGACACCATGAATGTCATTCCCGCGGTCTTAAGCGGGAATCCCATTCCGACCGCTCACCAGTCACGAGTCACAAGTCACGGCTGTTGCGGGAGGGGGTCGAATCCTGATCCCTGATCTTTGATCCGTCTTTTGTAAGACTAACTTATATCCGCAAATAATCGTTATTAAGATTAAGATGAAGAATCAATCGCATAGCTTTTAGAGGCGCCCTGAATTTGCTGACTTTTCAGAGGTTACTTAAAAAATATAAAGAAAGCTTCTCTTCTTTTGCCGGATACTTTTTTTGGTGATGCTTGGAGATGGATGGCCCTGCCTTGGCGAACATTTCCTTTATCGTCAGATTTATTGTGAGCTGGAGCGAATTATAGTGAATGGGGTTTTATCCGGGGTTTTGTCGCTGCAAAATCAGGGCGGGGCTGCAAGATCCTAAAATTCACGTATATCCTCTTGCCATTTTGTTTTTTTTAAATAGGTTAGCGCGAACCTTGGAGGAAACCAATGATACAGAAGAAAAGAGTTTCGATACTGCGGATAGTCCTGTTAAGCCTTGGGTTTTTTGGAATCCAGGGAGGTTTTTCCATCCAGTTTGCCAGGGTAACCCCGATATTTGAAAAGCTCGGCGCGCTGGCAAATGAGATCCCTTGGTACTGGCTTGCTGCTCCGCTTACAGGTTTCATAGTTCAGCCCGTGGTTGGTTACATGAGCGACAGGACGTGGGGGGCGCTTGGCAGGAGAAGACCATATATACTTTTCGGCACGATACTTTCGGTGTTGGCGCTTTTTATAATGCCAAATACCACCTTTCTTTGGACCGCAGTTCTCAACTTCTGGCTTCTCAGCTTTGCGATAGATTTCTGCATGCAGCCCTTTCGCGCTTTCGTGGCGGACATCCTTCCGGAGGAACAGGTCGCGACGGGTTACTCGATACAGACCATACTCATCGGTATTGGCGGAGGGGTGGGTTTCTGGGTCGCGGCGAGGGACTGGCTTGAAATATTTCCCTCTCTAAGCATCGTGGCGAGCTCCTCGCTTCAGCTTCAGTTTTACATAACGGGAATAATATTCCTGGCCACGATAATTATCACCGTGATTTCAACGAAGGAATATCCTCCTGAGGATATGGAGGCATTTCTGAAGATGAAGGGAAAGTCGAAGGGGATAGGGGCGGAGTTCAAATCTTTTTTTAGAGAACTTTTCGTCAGTTTGAAAGAGATGCCGCCGCTGATGAGAAAGCTTTCGGGGGTGCAGTTCTTCACATGGCTGGGTTTTTTCTGCATGTGGATGTTCTATTCGGTGTCGGTGGCGAAATATATATTTGGTGCTGCTGAAATCGGCAGCGAACTTTACGAAAAAGGGGTTTCCTTCGCCAGCGATACCATGGTGGCATATCAGGTGGTTGCCACGGCGTTCGCCTTTTTGATGCCGTATCTTGTGAAGAAGATCACAGCCGTCGGCGTTCACACATTCGGCCTTGTTGCAGCGGGGATAGGTTTGCTTTCCATTTATTTCATCAGCGATCCGTTCTATCTTTATATAGCGATGATTGGAGTGGGTTTCGCATGGGCCACTACGCTGGCGATGCCCTACACTATTCTAGTATCTTTAATCCCGCCGCAAAAATATGGCATCTACATGGGCATATTTAACTTCTTCATAGTCATTCCGCAGATACTTGCAGCGCTTACCCTCGGCAGGATCATGAAGACCTTCCTGGGAAACAACGAGATGGCCGTCGTTCTGCTGGGTGGGGTATTCATGTTCGTAGCGGCGGTCGTGCTCCAGTCTCTCAGGCGTTACAACAAGAGGGTGGCTGCAGCAGAGCTTTGATTGTATTTCCATATCGACTGATGCGGGGGGAGATGTCGTTCGGGCGTCTCCCCCTTTTTGCAATAATTATTCATTCCCTGATTTTGGTTTTTTCCGCCGATTGAACTTTTTTTAATGAATTTTCTCTGATAAAAGATATCTCTCATGAATATCAGGGAGGGTTCAGATGAGCATTAGGGCCAAACTCACGATTTTCATATTATCCGCGGTCTTCGTCGTCTTTATGCTTCTCACCTGGGCCAGCTTTTCATCGGACAGAAAGAATTTGGAAGCCGAGATAAAGAAGGGTGCCATGACCCTTCTTGAGAAGCATATATTGACGATAGATTCTGAGCTTGAATCGGTTGAGAAAGAGGCAAAGGGGCTTGCCCTTGCCATCCAGTCCTTCGGGGTAGGCACTGACGAACAGCTTGAAAACCTGATCAAATACTTTCTCGACGACAATCCGATAGTCTATGGTTCTACGATTTCTTTTGAACCGCAGCAGGGGAGCTTGAGAGCTCCGTATTACTATAGATCCGGCGGAGATATTCTGTACAGGGATCTTTCCCGTCCGGCGTACGATTATCCAAAATGGGAATGGTTTGCTACCCCCAGGCTCACCGGTAAACCTCTGTGGAGCGAACCATATCTGGATGTTGGCGGGGGGAATGCTGCGATGACGACCTATTCCTTCCCCTTCGATATCGGCGGAAAATTTGCGGGCGTTACCACTGCAGATGTGGCCCTCAGCGATCTGACAGACACGGTAGATCTGCTGCGCGTCGGCAGGCACGGTTACGCCTTTTTACTCAGCAAGAAGGGGACCTTCCTTTCAATGCGCAGAAAGGAATGGAAACTCAAACTCAGCATATTCGATGCGGCAAGCGAATTTGGAAATGAAGAACTGCGGGCTCTCGGAAAGAAGATGCTGGCGGGCGAGACCGGATTCATCTCTCTTTTCGACAGCATGAACAATAAACAGTCTTGGTTTACTTTCGGCCCGATTTCCAAGACCGGTTGGTCCCTCGCGATTGTTTTTCCGGAGGATGATCTTTTGGAACCGCTCTACAGGCAGAAGCTTCGGATCTTTTTCATATCCATTGCTGGGATGGTTGCGATATTCATAGTTGTCTATCTCATTTCATCGAGAATAAGCGAGCCGATATCGGAGCTTGCCGTTGATGTAAGGCGTTTCGCAGCATCTCGCCTTGGCTCTCGTGTAAAGAATGTTTCTACCGGAGATGAGATCGTACTTCTCAAGGGGTCGTTCGAGGATATGAAGGAATCTCTTTCAAATATGCTCGACGATCTTTCCGCTGAAAAGAAGGAACTCGAAAACGTTCTCGATGGGATGCTCGACGGGGTAATTCTTCTCAGCCCCGCCTGGAAGGTGATAAGGCTTAACGCAGTCGCAAAGAAGTCGCTCGGCATGTCGGTCGGGGATCACTTCATCGAGTTCGTTGAGAATGAATTCGAGAGTAGCATAAACCCTTCAGAACTACAGAACCAGTGCAACGAGCGCGCGCATTTCTCGCTGATCAGGAAGGGCACCACGGCGGAGGAGGAGAAACTGGAATGCTCGCTTATGGCCAACTATGATGAGAGAAATGCGATCAGGGAACGCATGGTCGTAGTGCGTGTTTTATGACTTCTAAAATGCCGCGATTTCGCATACGCCATCTTTGCAAAGCCGATATGCGGTGAAATCGTTTTTCTTCATCTGTTTGTCCCAGTAGGACGGACCATAATCGAATCTCAATTCTTCACCCTCGTATATGTCCCGCGTGGCGTGCAATAGCGTGTGAAAAAGCCCAGCGGAAAAAGCTGTGGAAAGCTCCACATTTTCGACGCTGAGTCCGCTGTCGGATATCATCAGTCCAGATGCGGCGTGGTTGATGAATCTGGTTTCATTTCCGCCCCCCTCCGCATCGACAACGAGCGTGGGTAAAAATTTTCGTGTAAAATGATTTACTAACTCGATCCATGGGTTGAAGAGCATGCAGTAGGCGTTTGTTCCTGACAGAAGGCTTACTTCCGATATGTATCCGGTATATTCCCCGATGAGCTCATCTTTTTCGATCTTCGAAAGTGCAAAACAGCCGAGGCCGATCGATTCGTTTATTCTGGCGATTCCAATTTTTTCTGACATGGCATAGCGAAGAGTTTTAGATCCCGTGCTCATGGCTTTTAGAAATTCACGCGCATCATTGTCTTTGCTGTGAGCACTGCAGAGAGATACCTTGTCGGTTGCTGCCAAACACTTTTTACTGAAGGTGGCAGCCTCTTTGCGGAAATCTTCATTTATGAATCCCAGTTCCGGGAGATATGTAAGTCCCATCGAAGCGAAGAAACTCCGCATCCCTGCCCTGTCCGCGCTTGCCGCCAGAAGGGCGGACGACAGTATGGACGGTGGAATAGTTGCCACCACCGCATTTGAGATGAAGGCGGTGCTTGCAAGTCCGAAAGGTGCGCCTGTTCCATGTATCGTCATAAGGCTGATAAACCTCGCCCGGTTTTATCGACCAGGAGGATTTTAAGTTGCTAGCTTTTTATTGTGTGTCGCCGACAGCAAATCGATGTTTAAACCGGCTGCAGCTTCTGTGTTTTCAGTGTTCTTGTGTCAAGAATTCTATTCGGATTGATATGCGCAACGTTTTTTAACCCAGGTGTTTCCTCGAAATGCTCGTCTTATTGTCACCTGTGTTCACCTTGACATTGTCGCCTCGGCCGATAGTCAGCTCTCTGCTTCTTTGCCATCTCCAAGCTTGGTGTCTCCTGTCGATGCCGGGCTTGGAACCTCCTGCGTTTCAAAAAATTCTGATCTTCTTGGATCTGCGCTGTTTTCCGTGCGGTATGGCGCGTAATCTCTGACAAAAGGGTTGTTTTCCGAAGACCATAGATCCGCTGGCGCATTATTGAAGATCCAATAGGGGTTGAAATCTTTGCCCTGCGCCATTACCGGAATACTTACGGTGCCGAGGGCTTCATCAAAATCTTTTATCGAGCGTTCAAACTTTTTTGGGTTGATTCCCTTTCCCTTTGCGATCCCAGCTCCGAAGATATCCGGTTTTGAAGTGTCGAAGACAAACCATGGTGAAGGATCTTTGTCATCCATAGTTCTTACAAAGCCAAGCGCCGTTGCGGTATCGTTGTATTTTTTTATAGTCCCCATCGTGCTTTCGAAATCATCCGCAGGAACCCGCATGTATTTGCCTTCACCGCTTAGGTAATCCCTCGCGTCCTGTAAGGTCATAAAATAGCTATTGATATCTTCCGAGTTTATGCCGCTATGTGGATATGCCATCCTTACATACTCGCCACTTATCCACTTAAGCGCTTTGCCGCTGCGCAAGGCCTTGCCGAGGAGGAGTCTGCCGACCGCATTTGCCAGCCATGGCAGGGGCGCAACTCCTCCGGAATAACGCCTGAATTCCCTCATCTCACTACTTCTATTCTTATGTCCCTGATACCGATTGATTGTTATCTCGTTATCAGTTTCGTGAAACCCTATGGTCGCGAGGGGCACTTTCATCCCTTCCTTGTTCGTGGAATGTAGGGTAAACTGCAAGCCCGCAGCTCCTTCGTATTTTCCGAACTCAAGCCTTACCTGCGCGCCATCACCGAATTCCATAAAACCAATGGCGCTAGGCATATAGACAAGATTGTGTGATGGGATGTCAAATCCGAACCACTTCCTGACCAATCTGCTTCTGAAAAGAGCAGCTTCAGTCGTCGTTCCGATCTCCATGGTTCCAAAAAATTCCCTGGAAGCGACTACAATGTCATTGAAGGCTCTATCAAACACCAAGAACCTCACCTCTTCGTATGTTGCGGCCACTCCTCTCTCCTGAAGTGCCCTGCGCATCATGACAAAATTTCTGAGGCATGTGCAAATGTTCGAAGGCGGAGCGGATTTTAGCGGATTTTTGATGGTGGGGTTGTCTATATACTCGGATGGTTCAATTTCTTCCATGAGGCCTATCGCCTCTTTCTGAAAGGCATCGTCAAGATCGAGGAATGTTTGTCTTATCCGCACCAGACTTTCGAGTTCGTTCCTGTAAAATTGCAACCTGTTGCGATGGGCGATGATGAATTCCAGCCACTCTTTTGTATATTTGGAAAATCTCTCTAAGACATCCTTATCCTTTATGGCGCCCTTTAGGGGGGAAAATAGGGATTCGTCCAACTTTAATTCGGTAACTATGAAGGTGCGATTACCATCTTTGCTTATTGACTCTGTTAGTAGATAGATATTTTCGGGTTTTTCCCGATCCATCATTCTCTTCTTTTCACTAGCGGCGCTGAAACTATCAGAGGAAAAAATAACGATCTGCTCGGCGGATTCGGACGACACGGTTTTGCGATTACCTAATACATTTCTTATGCCTCTTATCATGGTGCCTACGGCGTCGGTTATCGCCTGAATGGGGATGCCAGCATAGAGCAATGTATAGCCATCTGGATTTACAGGGAAGGGATATATATCGGACTGTTTTTTCGGTAGTTCCTCCATCTTGCCTCGGGGGGCTCTCTTTCCACAGAGGGTACCGGCCTTGCCCGATTTTTTTCCCTTTAATAGCACTGAATTGTACAGTCCGAACTTGGCTATATCGAAGGAGGTATCCTGCCGAGGCATCTCCTGTTTGAATCCGTGTCGAGGTAGGTGGACAAAACTGGGTGATGTGGAAAAACTCTGCATCCCTGGCCTGGCGGCGCATATGGACACAAGAGCGGGAGAAAATATGGGTTGTGGGATGGTTGCTGGCACCGCATTTAATATGAAGGCGGTGCTTGCAAGCCCAAAAGGTGCGCCTGTTCCATATATCGTCATAAGGGTAATAAACCTCGCCCGGACTTATCGGTCTGAAAAGATTAAGGTTGCTAGTTTTTTATTCTTCCTTTTCAGCTCGTATCTCCCAGATTGATACGATTTGAGATTATCGAATTTCCTTCTGAACTCCGCCATCTCGCAGAGTTTGTCGACTTGTTTGATGAGATCATGATATTCGTTGCCGTACTCGTCGACAAACTGTTTGTGTATGCGGTCAATGGATCGCTTTGTTTCCGTAAGCGCTTTTCTGCCGCTGGCTCCCAACCCGCTGCTTAGGATTGTAGCCACTATGTACGTATGAATAGGCTCTAATCTACCTCTCTCGAGTCTGATTTTCTCTGCCAGGAATGTCGACAATTCGGATTTTTGAGAGTCGCTTAAGAGCCCGAAGTTGAAGTGTTCGGCGAACATCCTGAGCTCTGGAAGGGATGTCCTTCTTGCAAAATTTTCGAACATCATCTCTACGGCGGGGAGTATGTTTACCCCCGATAAGTCTATGGCCTCCAGCCTGCTTATTGCCTCCCCGGCGGCATTGATTTCTTCCCGATTTGTTCTTACCCGCCTATAGATGCACCTATCAGTATCAGTATATGATGCGTTTTCGCTTCCAAGTTTTTTGGTTTCACAGTGCACTATATCCATATTCATGAGATGTCGTAGTATCTGTGCGGCCTCGTACATATCTGAGGCGGATCCGCCTATAGATCTGGAGATGCCGAGCAGTCTTTCAGATCCCTTGGATTGTTTCATCATCTTGAGCTCGTCGGACGATATTCGTCCGTCGTCGTTCATGCTCTCGGCAAGCATTTTAGCCTCTTTCTGATCGAGACTGGTGAGTTCGGATACGGCTTTTGCCGATACATATCCATCGTTTACCATCGCCTTTATTATCCGGTTGGCATTGTCGGTATCCCTTGCATCTACTTTAAATTCTGACATTTTTAATCCTCCTGTGGTTTTTTGGTCCGTTTTACTTGCCTTAGTTATCGGCACCAAAATCCCCAAGTTGTTTGTCGGAAATTTTTTTTGATCTGTAATTGGGGGGAGGGTGGAGTTGTCCCGAGGGTGAGAAAAGCTTTGCTCTGCCTGATATTATGCTTTTAAGGCCAGCCGCACAATTCGCATCCGCTTTCGCAAGGGTTGCTCTGTCGAACCTGTTATATCCAGTCGTCGCTTATCACCTGTTTCAAGACGCAAAAAAGCTTCGAAACCCGAAAAGGGTTCCGAAGCTTTTTGAGCCGAGAATCGGAATCGAACCGACGACCTGCTGATTACGAAGAACAATTCCCGAAGTTAGCTTCCTAACCAATTGTTATTTAAAGTAAATATGTCATTTGACCTGCTGATTTTATCGCTGATGGGGAACTCTAGTTTAAGTAAATGTAGAAATATAAATTTAAAATATATATATTAGATAAATATTAAACTATTCTTTGAATTAGTTCGTTTATATGCTAATATATCTAGTATGAATAGACAAAAACAAAGCAAAATAAACCAACTCTTAGCGTCTTGGCCGGCCAATACGGTGGCAACTTATCCGTGGTTTGAGGGGCAGGGAATTTCGAGACAACTCTTGAGTGCATACAAGAAAAGCGGGTGGATCCGTAGCGTCGGTCAGGGTGCCTATGCGCGCCTCAATGAAAAGGTCGACTGGATGGGCGGGCTCTATGCGATTCAGGAACAGCTGCATCTGCGGATACACGCCGGCGGAAAGACGGCCCTTCAACTCAAAGGTTATGCGCATTTTCTTCCGATGGGAAAACAGTCGCAGGTTTTTCTCTTCGGTTCCAGTGCGACTAAGCTTCCCTCGTGGTTTCAAAAATACGATTGGGCCGCCCGCATCGAGTATGCGATGACGAATCTCTTTTCCGGGACTGACGCTGGGCTTACAAAATATGAACAGGATACATTTGCGATATCCATATCTACACCGGAACGCGCCATTATGGAGCTTCTGTATCTTGTTACACAGAAGCAGTCGTTTGAAGAAGCGGGGCAACTGATGGAGGGTCTTACGACGCTTCGGCCGACACTCGTTTCTGAACTGCTCGAACGCTGTAATTCGGTCAAGGTGAAGCGGCTGTTTCTTTTTCTGGCTGAATACTACAATCACTCATGGGTCAGTGAACTGAATGTCTCGAAAGTGGATTTGGGTTCCGGAAAGCGACTTGTTGTAAAAACCGGCTGCTTTGATAAAAAATATGGCATAACGATTCCGAAATCGTTCTGTGTGGAGGAGGGTGGTAGCATATGAAGCAGAGTCCGTATTTCAAACAGGCTGAACTCCTGCTGCGCGTGCTGCCGCAGGTCCACGCTGAACAGCGATTCGCTCTCAAAGGTGGAACAGCCATCAATTTCTTCGTGCTCGACATGCCACGGCTCTCCGTGGACATCGATCTCACCTTTCTGCCGGTAACGCCGAGGGACGAGACCCTGCAGGCGATCAGCGATGCCTTGAATGGAATCGCTGATGGAATAATGCGTGCAATGCCCGGTGTCCGGATAGAACGGAGCAAAGGGGAACACGGCGATTGGGTGGCGAAGCTCTTCGTGGGTAGGGACGGGGCGCAGATCAAGATCGAGCCCAACGAGATCATTCGAGGCACTGTCTTCCCTTGTGAAGAGAGGAGACTCGTCAAGGGTGCCGAGGAGCTCTTCGAGCTCTCCGTCAAGACGCGTTCCCTTTCGATTGCCGATCTCTATGGGGGAAAGCTCTGCGCAGCTCTTGATCGACAACATCCGCGAGATCTCTTCGACATAAAATTGCTCCTCGACGATGAAGGGATCACGGACGATATCCGCAAGGCCTTTGTCATCTATCTCGCCAGTCACAATCGCCCGATGAATGAACTGCTCCTTCCCAACTGGCAGGATATCCGTCTGATCTTTGAAAGCGATTTCAGGGATATTACGAACACTTCCGTGACGTGCGATGAGCTTGTGGAGGTCAGAGCTCGAGTGCATAAGGAATTGTTGCGATCGCTGACTGATGATGAACGGCGATTTCTTATCTCTGTGAAAAATGGCGAGCCTGAATGGGATCTCATGGATATCGACGGGATCGAAAAGCTTCCGGCGATACAGTGGAAGATACAGAATGTCCGGCGCATGCAAGCGGAGAAGAAGGCGAAGGAGTTGGAAAAACTGAGGCGGGTCTTGAAAATTTGAGAGTGCTGATGCGATATGCCGCGCTTACTATGTGCTTACTAGAAAAATCGGGGTTACGGCTTATCACCGTAACCCCTTGATTTTACTGAGCCGAGAATCGGAGTCGAACCGACGACCTGCTGATTACGAATGGTTTTAAGCACATTTAACTCTAGTGATTTCAATAACTTACAAGGGAATTTTTGCATTGAATAGCGCCTCACCACCCCTTGGGGGGTGGTGGGGACGGGTGGATTTTTGGAGTTGGGGTTAGATAAAAAAGGTCAATTCAGAAGCCGTGTGGCAATAAAATCTACAGAAGAGACGATGTTTTTACATCCAATGTCGAAGCTAAACGATGGAGTATCAGGACTGTCGGGTTCGCAGTGCCTTTGACAATATCGTAAATGTACCCTTTGGATATTCCCGCCTCATATCCCAACCGTTCGATGCTGATTTTCTGCTTGGCTGCAAGCTCGGCTATCTTTTTCCCTAAAGACCTTAAAATGGCTTTTTCCTGCTTCTCAAGCTCTTTCTGCCTTTTTCGGATAAACGCCATACCATCTTCATATCACTTGATTCCGATATAGTAGTCCGATATAGAGGACTTTATAAGTTCAATACTTATAAACATGTTGTCGGACTATCATCAAAGGGAAGGTGAAAAAGAAGAAAACCCTAATTTTTGCTGCCTAGGCACTATTCCAATCGATACTTTTCTATAGGAGGTAGTATGATAAAATATGTGATGTTTTTTTTGGTGTTGGTTTTTGTTTGTGTGTCTGAGGTTGGTGCGGTTGGTAAGGGTAGCCCCAGAAATCCTCAGAACTGTGACTTACTTCCCATACAAATGTTTGCTTCTGATAGGGCACCTCAACCTTATATAATCCTAGGGAAAATTCATTCTGAGGCAGGTACTCCTAAAAGCGTTTCGTGTAAAATCAAAAGGTTAGCCTATAAGTATGGTGGGAATGCGGTGTTGAATTATAATTTGGTAGATCAACCCATGATTAGTGGATGGTCAGGGTCGACCCAACATTCTGTTAATGGTATTGTTGTTAGGTGGGCAAATGATACTGAAAAAGGAATGACGATGATACCTAAAGATTATCCTATACCTGTTTTGGAATGATTTTAGGATCTATTAATTTGCAACTTTATTCCGATATAGAGGATTTTGTTTCGCATGGGAAAGGTTGATTTATGATACAAGACTTTTTTTTGACCGTGAAAGATTCATTGTTGTGTCCTAAAGTATTTTTTCAAAAGATTTCTAATGAGAAAGAAATTCTAAAACCCATTCTTTATCTTTTCCTTGTATATTTAAGTATCGCCATGTTTTACGTGCTGAGTTCACTTTTAGTTGCTTTATCTGTTAATCATAATGCCATTGTTTCGGGCCGCGTCATTGATCCAATTATTCATATTTTATTGTTACCAATTTCTTTGACGCTAGGAACTATACTGGCAGCTTTTATTTTTCATGCATGGTGTTATTTTTTTGGAATTTCAAAAGGTGGTTTAATAGGCACTTTAAGGGTTTTTTGTTATAGTAGTACACCACATATTTTGCCGATTATTGGCTTGTTTGCCGCTCCAATATGGCAATTAATAAATATCACCGTTGGTTTGAAAATTATTCACAAAACAAGTTACAAAAAATTGCTGATTGCGTATGTCACATCGATACTTTTGACGACTATAATTGCCGTGATTTCGACATAGCCTCATAAAATGAAAATACTACTTTCACTGCTCATTATGTTCATGGCTTGCACAATGGGGCTCATTGCTGTTGCCATTGTGATGGTTATCATGGGGTTCGCTGGGGCGCCGGGTGCGATACTCTTCGCAGCGGGACAAAAGGCACAAAATGCATTGCTTCGAATGTTCGGTCTTATCCTTGCCGCGCTTGGACAATCATATGTAGTTGGTGCATATGTAGTGTTCATGGCTGGGCTATTACGGTGGTTTTCTACTAGTAGTCCAGATGTGCCAACGTGGCCTCTCTGGGCAGCGGTTTTTTTTCACAGTGTAGCAGTGCCGACTTACGGGACAAGAGAGATGCCAAGTGAACCTACTGCACAGCACCACACTCTAGGAATAGTTGCACTGGTGGCTATAGTGATTTTCATTATTACGGCCTTGTCGCCCGGTGTGCTCAAACCTATTTACGGATGGGTTCCATTGTTTAATGGTAATACCATTAAATCCAGTACTGCCTCAAATTTTCCTGAACAATTTCTAGACGACCGAACAGCTTTCGTTCAGTCAATTACAGCCTTGAGAGAATCCAGTGATTTGAGTCAACCAAGCGATAGTTCTGGCGGGTCATTTACCATACCAAAAGAAATAGAGCGGCGTATACATTCCAGGATAGAAGAAGGTATAGCATTAAGTAAAAGAGTGAACGATGCATTTCTTGACTATATTCATCCTGATTTGAAAGATTACTATCGAAATAAACTTATTATTGGTACTCAAATTTACTATGATGGAATAAAGGAGAGTATCAGAGGGAATGTTTCTATGGCGTTCAAAAAGCAAATTGAGGGAAATGGTCTTGTAAATGAGTGGATTGTCTGGTGGGAATCCCATAGTAAAAACTTAGCAAAAAGAGTGTATCCGGAGAATTAATGTCCGACAAGTACCGAAAAGGATCATTGCTATGCTTGTAATTGGTTTGCTTCTTTGCATTCACGATCCTCGCTACTCCGTCACATGTTGCGGAAGATTGGAACGCCTACTATGGTTTCTTCCCGTCAGAGAAGGGTGCTAACCACAAAAAGTTTGTGCATAACATTTTCGGATTTTCGATTGAGATCCTGTCAACGTGGGTATTTGGGATCAATGGGGTGCCACCTACGGCAGTCGTGTTTTTGTATCTCCAGCGCTATTTGCTTGTTCTGTGGACTTCAATTTGCTTTGGCTTGAAAGATGTATGACTTAAAATCGTGTCGAGGAGTGCTTGTTCGTCCTGATGTTCGTTGAATTCAATCTCAAGCAACGAGTCTTCCGGATGGATGCGCCATCTCACCCATCCGCCCGATAGAAATTCCAGATCAGGAAAACGAGACGTCCACCAGAAGAGGTGAGATACGTCACCGATGTCGATGATCTTTCCTTCCGGATTGACGAAACCTTTGTGCAGCGTGAATAGTTGGTCATGAATTTCCATACATAACATCCATATAACTGCTTATTTGTTATTGTTTAGTTTCTTTTTAAGAAAATTAGAATAGGCTTCCGGGGGCATGCTTTTAATCATTTTACACAAAGACAATTGTGTCTCAGCGATTTTTGCGGACTCCAATGCTATAAGTTTCTCAGGGGCGGTCTCATTGTCGTCATATGACGAAGCAATATCAATTACTTTCATAAAATCTTGAATTGCACCATCAAGTTCTCCAATATCTCTCCTAACTTGACCGCGGTTTAATATGCTGGAAATATCATTTGGCTCATATGTAAGCGCCTGATTATAGTAAAGAAGAGAGGCGGCTAGATCGCCTAACAACCATTCAATGAGTGCCATGGTTGAATATGCACCGGGAGTATTTGGGGCTAATGAAATAGCCTTGTGTGTATCGGAAAGGGCCTCTTTATATTTCTTAAGGCCAATGAACGCCATTGCTCGCGACACGTAAGCCAGAGAGTTGTCATTATCAATTTCAATACAATTCGTAAAATATTTGATGGCGCCATCGTTATTGCCTGACTTCCCAGCCTCAATGCCATTTTGGTAGGCGATCAGCCATTCTGTAATAGTCATACCATCTCCCATTCAATAATTACGTTGACTAATTGGGATGTCAATTGAGAAAATATATAAGTTTTTTGAAGATGAATTATTTAGGCGATTGTGTGCATGTTGGAATGAAGATCTATATTGGCATGGATTCCTATGGAGATCGAATATGAAATGTAAAATAGAGTGCACAATGGGTGACATTACGAAGCAGGAAGTTGATGCGATTGTTAATGCTGCCAATAGTACGCTTCTAGGAGGCGGTGGTGTCGACGGGGCAATACATAGAGCTGCAGGCGGGCAACTTTATGAAGAGTGTAAGACGTTGGGAGGCTGTGCTACCGGTGAGGCTAAGATTACAAAGGGTTATAACCTTCCTGCAAAGTTCGTGATTCATACCGTTGGACCAGTTTATGGTGAGGAAGGCGGGAAGGAAAGGGTGCTCCTTGAAAGTTGTTATCGAAACTCCTTTGAGTTGGCTCTCGCCAATGGTGTAAGATCAATTGCATTCCCAGCTATTTCTACTGGGGCCTTTCGTTTTCCAAAGGAAGAGGCGGCTGAAATAGCTGTAAGGGCTGCCAAGAAATATTTAGAGGGGAGCTCTGGCGCACTTGAAAAAATTATATTCGTTTCCTTCGATTCTGTTACTTATGATATATACAATAAGGCAATACGACAATGAAGGTTTGTTGTAGGGGGTGACAATGGCTATCCATACTGATTGTTTAAACGTAATAATTCCTATAGAGAATATTGAGAGATGTGGTGTCGCTGGTGGACTATCTGGCGTTCTATCTTATGAAAAGGATCGAGGTAATAAGGCCATCCGTTGTGATGATTTTCTCTACAGGGATGGTTCCATGGGTTCGCATGATGTCGAAGTCATTATTACTTACTGGCATAAGATGGGACTAGAACCTGTGGAAGTTGATGTTGACGGTAATGAATCGTGGAAGGATCTGTGTGTTGTCGATATGTTTGGCGGCCCAACTCTTCCCTGTAATTGGATCGAATTTGAATGGCTTAAAGAAAGGAGCATTACCTACGTTTACATGAAGGGAAAGCCAAAGGGGAGGTTGGTCAGTTCTGTAAAATCGCTCAACGGTCTTGAATTGTGATGTAAAGGTGGAATATGGATGTGAGTTTTTTGATGCGTCTATTTTGATGAGGTCTATGAACATGGAACGTTGGCTTGATAGTTGGTATCTCTCCTTTGCGCCATCTAATGAGGAAGTTCGGATTGCCGATACGATCCCTTATAAGGAGTTTGGATCATTATTACCCGAGATGTTTAATAACGATCCAGCCTGCCTTATTGATACCCTGCTGAAAGGTTTATGGCCAGAGATAGGTATGATGTTGTGAGAAAAAAGACTAAAAATAGTTTGCCTCTAGATGAGGCTGATTTTTTAATCAGCCATTATTTTGAAAGGTGGTCAGAAATCGCCCCTCTGATAGACAACCTAGTGTTGAAATACAAAGGAAATAAAATTCGGATAAAAGAGTGTTGTCTTTTTATAGTTCTAGATCAGTACTTCGGTGAAGTAAGGTCTAATTATAATCAAATGTCAGAAACTCTAGCTAAGTTAAAAAAACTTAAGCCTTTTTTGACTGCTGTTATTAATCAATATCCAGGTTACTGTTTTCCATTTCCCAAGTTGTTTTGGGGCTGGCATGATGAAACAATTTCGATAATTACGACTGACATGGAATTGTTCAGAGAGCTAATGGGTTCCGAACAGCCTTCTCGCGGTGCAAAACCTTCACATGTTAGAAACTTTGCTCTGAAGGATATTATGAGAAGTCTTAAGGCAGATCATGTCAGTAGTATGATAGAAGATGTTGCTAACTTAGCGGTTTTGTTAGGTGCATTTAAAGATGGCCCTTCTTCTGATATACATGAAAGTCTAAGGAAAATCTACTATAGTAAATCTTTGCAACATAAGGGAAAGAAATCCCCCAAAATCTGATTAGCGTCTCTTCTGCGGTCCGAGAAAAATTGCTACTCATCCTCCAAGAATGGAGGATGTCTTGGAGACATACATATCAATTTGGTGTTGGGATAAAAAACGTCATCTAATCGAAACCAATGACCCAGAAAAAGTTAATCAAATAGCTAAGTGGTCTTTTGCCACTGTGGGGCCTTCCTATGGGGTAAATCACTACCGACGCCAGTTCTTCATTCCGAGAAAAAAAGTGAGACTCGCTCATAAGCTTTTGGGGCTTGAATATAAGAAACATCCAAGCAGGGTAAAAGCCGGTAAGCAAGCCGCTAAAAACCACCCTGTCAGACGAGGTTAAGACAAATGAGAGGCGATATGGCGCATTTAAACTCAGAAGTAATAGCTGGGGCTGACTGGGAAGTTGAGCAGGAAGGATTTTTAAGTCTAATCGAACCCGGTGAATATGACGCGAGTTGTGTAAAAGTTAAGGAATTTCAACAATATGGAGGGTTAAAGAAGCTTTGTCTGACCTGGAATTTCTCCCTTTCGTGTAAGGAAGGTGTTCTTCTGCCTCAATTCTTCAATATGGAACATAAGAAATTCAGCGAAACCACATCTTACTATAAGGCATGGTTTATGGCTAACGGCTACAAAAGACCATCTCGGCGCACTCGTCTGTATATGCCGCCCAAGATATTCGAGGGGGTCATGGGAACCGTGATGGTTGTGACGGTGCGCAGGAAGTTTCCAGATGGTACCGACATGCCTACGGAGTATGATTATTCAAAAGTCTCGTTCATCAGGAAAATATTAAACAGAAATAACGGGGTGGGATGATGACACCTTTCACCCTTAACTTGTTACTTGCAACTAATTACTTATCACTTTTCACCCTCTACTTAGTACCAAATACCAATTGCTTACTACCAACCAAAGCGTCGGTAGATAAGCATGAAATAAGCACTTGCGAGGCATCGATGTTAATTTTGGGGCAGCTTTTCAGGTTGGATGCCCTTTTTAGCAAACAATTTACCAACCCCCCAGCCCGGTTTTACAACCGGGTTGGGGAAAAGCGTTATTCCCCGGCGGCATAAGTGTTGCTGGTTGATTATAGAATGGTTTTACGTCGTGGCTTGCAAATAGAATGAGGAGGGTTTAGGCATGTGTCAAAGTTCTAAAGAGCCGCTCTTTGATAATCAAAATCATCTGCTCCGTAGCGAATTTATGTCCCTTGAAGAGGTCGCCAGTTTCTTAAAACACAGCGAAATGTGGGTTATTCATAAGGTCAATGAGGGCATCATTCCTTGTTATTCAGTAGGAAAGACACAGCGATTCTTTCATGTGGACGATCTTCGCAACGCTATTTTGCAAAATTCCCTTGCTCTGCAAGGGGGAAACTATGATCAGGAAAGTAACAAACAAAAACGGTCAGACAATGTACGAAGCCAGAGTCAAGAGATGCGGGCGTGTTCTCTCACAGAGATTCGACAACAGAAAAAAAGCTGATCTCTGGATTAACAAAGTCCGTTACAAGAGGGACACTGGATTTCCTTTGAATGGACCTGTCAGCATAAAAGCCATGTTCGAGAAATACCTCGGATATGCCGAGAACAGGGGTAGGGCTGGTTCAACCCTAAAGCAACATAAAGAGAATTTCAGAAATCACATTCTTCCGTTCTACGGCAACGAGGATATGAAGTCAGTTACGATTGAGGAACATGAGCGACTGTTCATGGAGTTGAAAAAGAAGGGGCTTCGTGCTGCAAGTAACAACAGGGTAAGATCGCTAATGTGCGTGATCTACTCCACGGCAATAAAAAAACGCTTTTTCGGAGGTGTTTTTAAGGAAAACCCGTTTACGTATATTGAGAAGTTGCCGGAGAATCGCAGAAAGATAGTTTTCTTCGATTCCGCCTCAATGAATCTTTTTTTAGAGGCCAACCGAGACAGCTACTATTACCCCCTCTGGCTTTTTCTTCTAAACACAGGTTTGCGGATAGGTGAGGCCTGTGCCTTGGACAGGGTACAAATTGATTTTGCAACGTCCATTGTAAGTATCGATCGAACATGGTCTGATCACGAAAATGTGGTAGTGCATAGGACGAAAAGCAAGAAGGTCAGGCACGTAGGGCTTAACAACGAGGCACTTCATGCCCTTAGTCTTGTGCATACAGCTGATGGACATGTCTTTCGGAATCCAGACGGCACTCCTGTTTTGCCAGATCATGTCAGAAAGAAGCTTCTTCCGGAGGCTTGTAAGAGGGCTGGTGTTCCCGAAATAACTCCGCATGGCTTCAGGCACACATACGCATCTCACTACATGATGAGTGGGGGAAACATTTGGGATCTTTCCAAAGTGCTTGGTCACTCGACCGTTCAACTCACCGAAAATTACTATGCACACTTCTCCAGAGAACATGTATTGAAGCGGGCTAGAGCGATCACCAGACAGGAAAACGTTGTGGTTGCTGATTTTGATGGTGGAGGGGTGGTGCGGGGGTGGTGCGGAAATTGGGGCAAATAAAACCCCGAACCTACGATGATGTAAGTTCGGGATATTATTGGGTAATACCTGAGCCGAGAATCGGAGTCGAACCGACGACCTGCTGATTACGAATCAGCTGCTCTACCAGCTGAGCTATCTCGGCATTTCAATTGTCAGTTTATGATTACGTCCCTTGCGTAACCGCTCAGCAATAAAAACCATTGCCTCGCACTCCAGG
>Ga0255345_1002487_pt1 | contig 23413 bp, 11 predicted proteins | sample wastewater_treat_6_FD_192415 | JGI IMG/M metagenome (GOLD analysis project Ga0255345, IMG submission 192415) | Wastewater microbial communities from Lulu Island WWTP, Vancouver, Canada - plant20 | ecosystem: Engineered > WWTP > Wastewater > Unclassified | place: Canada: Vancouver, British...
AATCCATGCCTGGAAGTAAAACTTGAATATCGTGTTCATGCGCCAGCTAAAGTTATCTCGCAGATAGATAAATTCAGGTGCCAATGTCAGCAGAGCGCCAAGTATGATGAGAAACAGTACAAAGACAAAATGTGAGCTTGGTTGTTGATTGTGATTTTCGGGAACACCACCTACTTGATCACTCTTCTTATTCAATAGCAATGACAGGCTCATTACAATAATATAGAATAAAGTGACTGCTGTACCAGGTGCTTTTAGCCGAAGCAAGATACTTTCAGTCAAAAGTTGTTTAACATTCGTTGCGCCTTGCAATCCGAGAAGAAAACCATAGGATGTTTCACTTCGTGCCAAAATAAACCCAATCCCCCAAGACATTAAGAACAAAAGAAAGAACAATGCCAATATTATAAGTAGTGGGATCGCTATCTGCTTATAAGCTTTCTTTCTCACAAATTCGACCAACAAGAAGGCAGCGATAGGTATTAGAAATGGCCCGAACATAATCCAGAAGGACTTTCCTGGGGTAAAAAATGCCAGACTTGGCAAAATACCACCAGCTTGTGAGGCGAAGCTCAAGTAAAACGGCAAATACAAGATGATGCTCAGTAAACCGCCAACAATAACTATGGCTAAAAACTCGTAAATACGTTTCACATCCCAGCCTAACTGTTGATATCGTCTAAAAACTAACGCGGCAGCCATGAGGGCGAGATAGAAAGGAAAATCCCATGTATTCATAAACGCAATTCCGCCCAAACTTAATATCGCGAATAAAACGACCCATGGATCAAAATGTTTAAATACTGTTATATTTCCAGGACTTGCAGCCCAGCCACCTTTTATCGCATTCAAGACTTGAGCGATGGCTAACAAAACAAAGGGCATACTCAGCATATGCGGATGAATGTCGGATAATAAGAAAGTGAACTGCGGAAACTCGTCGATCACTTCAATGGAATTTCCGCTTAAAGAAGTATCCTTCAAGACCCTGCTGGCTTGCCACCAGGACCATCCCCCACGATTTGGAACCCATGAGATTTCTCTTGGAGGATTATTTAATTCACTAATGTTTAAGCCAGTCCAAAAATCAGATTGAACTAATTCTCCATTAGCGTTATTCCATCCAATTCCTCGTGAATGCGCAAGATCTAAGGCTCCAAACCAATTTGATACCAATAGAAGCATGATTGGCGCAAGTAAGGCAATCCATTGTATTTTCCTGGATAGGAGTTTTACCTGTTTGGCATCAAACTTTGAAGCCTTATTAAGAATAATCAAGTCAGAAAGAATGCCATAAGCAGCTATGGCGCTAAGCCCAAACCAAAAAGCGCTGATGAGGTTGTAGCCGACCGAAGATGCAACATTCGTAATACGGATAAGCATAGCAGAAAGTACATACCCAAAATAATAGTATGAAATGCCATAGCCAGACAGCCAGGGATCCATTGGTGGAAATGTTTCTGACCGTAAAATGCCATTGATGAAAGCCATTTCCATGAACTTTTCGGTATGGATAATATCAGGATTAGCAGCGCGTATTATGGCCCATAAACTAAAGGAAACGAGAAAAATAAGCTCAGTAACAATCAAAAATTTTTTATTCTCTTTGAGCCATGTATTAAATGGCTCCCATCCAATTTTGTACAAAACCAAACCGTTCAAAGTTGCGATGATGAGTAAGGCTGTAACTTGAGAACTAAGATTATTTCGAAAAATCCCGATCGAAACCAAAAGCCAAAACAGAAACCCCCAGCTTAGCAAGCCAACCGGTTTTGCTAAATAGCTTCCACTGGAAGGAAGTTTCTTAAACAACTGCCAGGTTAGGGGCAAAGAAATCCAGCCTAATAAAAGCCCAAAAATAAGCCATTTAACAAAATCCAGCATTACCTCACCTTGTATATAACGGTATCACCTTCGCGATAAACTTCATCCCAAAGCTGACCATCTAAGGCTTCAAACTTCAGAAGTCCATCTCCATAATACCGAATACGCTCTAATTGTCCAAGTACTATATATTGAATATCGTGTTGTTCTAAGTAATTCTTTACAAAGGTTTTGTCAGTAGACTGATAAAAAGCATTCACACTATCAACCCTGTCCCAAACCGCGTTATTCGCCCATATAGCGCGCTGTTGACGTTGATGATAGTTCCAACCAACAACACCTGGCAAGCCTGTATAAATCGTGTAACGATTGCCCCAGGAGTATTCAAAAGCCTGCCCTTCAAGTATAACGGGCGAACCCTTTACATTGTCTAAAACCCAATTAATCGCCCGATAATCCTGGCTAAGATCCATTTGAATGCCATCCAGGTAATATGTCGAACTTTCCATGTATTTCATCCCATCCAGGGTATGAGGCGCGCTATAGGACATGCGATCGGTGACTTTATCCTTAGTTGCCAGAATTGGGAAAAGTGCCGCAGATAGTATAAGGATAACAAGAAGCACCTGCACGAGGATTTTTTTTCTGAAAGACCATCGTCTTTGTTTTCGAATGATAATAGCCAATCCACTTGCAGCTGCGATATTAATCAATAGCCAGGCTTGCATGTATATTTTGAAAACAACATTCATGCGTCCAATGTCCCCTACCAAATGGACCAATTCAACAAGCAAGGTGAGTAAAAAGCCAGTGCCGATAATGAAATACAGGAAGCGTTTGCCATCTAATTGCTGTGGAGATAAGAGCAATGCTAATGCCCAAATACAAATTGGCATAGCGATAAGAGCAATCGCAACTTTTAAAATAAGCAGAGCTATTAAAATAACAAAAGCCAGAACCCCTATTGCAACAACCCACTTCTTAATCAAAGGCTTATTATTAAGTTCTGAAAGTCTCGTTTTCGCCAACCACTGAAAGCTTTCCCAGCCAAACCATATCGAGATGATAAAGATTGGCAATCCCCAATGCATAAAATAAGACTGTATAGGAGTACGGTCGCCACTCCAGAAACCAACTTCGGTAAACCCCGGCTTAAATGTCTCGTTAAACGGTGCATAAAAAAGCATGGAAAGTACATATAAAAGGGCGATATCAATCAAACTGATTAAAACGCGTGTCTGCCATTCCTTTGTTTTAGGGATATTAAAACCTACGCCATATCGTAAAATGACATATACCAATACACACGCTGCTAAAGCAAAGAAAGTATAAATATCCCATGTATTTGTCGGTTTTAGCGCGCCAATGATAAGTCCGCCAATAATAAACGAAGACAAGACATTTAGCCAACCTCTAAACCGTAAACCTCTTAAGTCTATTTTCTTTTCCAGCATAGAGAGTGACCAACCGATTGAAGCCATCACTATGGGCAAAGCGATTAAGTGCGCGTGTAAGTCACCATACAAAAAAGTGAAATAAGGAAATTCGGTAATTGGCTCACCAGGAATAGCTCTACTTGGATTCCAATACCAATTGCCAGGCGCTACTGGCAACGGTTGACCACGGAACATTTCGCCAATACCTCTAAAAAAAGAGGAAATGCTTTGCCCAAAACTGAGCTCTTGTAAGGGAACGCCCTGTGAGCCTAAAATCATCAAGGCATCAGAAATAACCTTCAGCTCACCGAGGTTGCCTAAGACACACACCAAAAAGACAGCAGCAATGCCCGCCCAGAATGAAGCTCCAAATAAGCGTTCAGGCGCATCTTTGCGAATCAATTTGCTAATATTCCAGCTGACACTAAAAGTGCCAGTAGCCAAAAGCGAGAACCACAAGGGTAAAATGATGTTATACGCCACTACAGGAACAATGCCCAATGCCTTAACAGGCATGCCAACAACAACCTGCCCATAGTAATAGTAATTGATATAACCACCAGCATACCAAGGATCATAAGCGGGGAAAGTGCTGCTCTTTAGGACTGCATTGAGATATGAAAAGTCCATCGGTTTCTCTCCGCCCTTCCATTGGTGCCATAAATCAGGATTGAGCCATCGCACCCATAGGAATAAAAGAAATGAGATTAAACCGACTGCCTCGATAATCAGGAATTGTTTCCAGTTGGTTTTAATAATATCTTTCAAAGAATGTCGGCATAATACAGCTCTGATTACTCCCAAAACAGCGATTAATCCCAGAATAAGCCATAAAAGAGGCTTTGTTACTGCAATACCAACAGAACCCAACGAAAAAGCAAGCCATGCTAACAAAAGCAGTCCAATAAGTTTTGAGAACGCATACCCTTTATCGCGTAAGCCAGAAAAAGCAGCTTGAATTAAGGGAAAAACGAACCAACCCAACAGCGTCACGAATAGATAAAAAACAATAACCGCAACAGCAGGGTATCGGTTTATCCAGGAATTCTTGTTAAAAAGCTCCGCCCAGGTGCCACCATCTCGTTGCGTTTTGACCATATCCTCATCCAACATCAAACTTTCCGCCCCATCCGTTGGAGCCTTGTAAGTATGAGCTTGTTTAGGTGTCAAGAAAACAGCCTTGCTTAAATCCACCTGATCCAATGTATCAAGCATTTTCGCATTAAAGCTTTCAGTTTTCTTGAAGATTAATACTTTAGGGTGGTCATAGACTGAGAACGCCTCTTCAGCAAACTGATCATTAAATTCTAAATTGCCAAGGCTTGGATAAGATGTAAAAGTCTTAATGAGCTCAAAACCCAAATTACCTTTGTACATACCTGGTTCAGCGATGTTGTAACACTTCACCACGTCCATATCACTCGGACAACCCATCAAAGCGCGATAATAAAAAGTGCTGAGTGGATAGCGTTCAGGCACGCGTGATATGGTGCCCCACTGGCGGTTTGAAGTGATAAAAATGTAATCACCAGTGATTAATGTATCCTTAAAGCGTTCAAGTTTCGAGGCATCATCTGGCCAATAGAGTTCAAGGTTTAGACCACCCTGGTATAAACCGCCACTACTTGCATATCCGATAAAACCAGGTTTTGAGGTCGGCAAACCATCATCCCAGGAAGATTCATGAATCGGAGCAAAAGCGCCAAATGTTATTGCGCCCTCGCCTTCTTCCAATGATATTTCGATATCAAGCACTTGCGGATGGTCAATAGAGATGGGTTCTTCAAATTGAGCAGAGTACTCCTTTCCACGCCCAACACCGATATCTAAAAAGGTGTCTTTGATAACTACTTTTTGACTTTGAACAGGGTCGCCACCCTCTGTGGAAAGGTTAACAATCACAGTTTTCTGATTGCTATTTTGACTTACATCCAATACAAACGGGAATTGTATTGATTCAATAATGCCAGCTTCAGCAAGATATATTTTATTTCGATAGCTGGAATCTGATGTCACCCTTTCATTTAGGTTACTTAGTGGACGGTTTTGCAGTTGACCATCAAGATCCAAATAGCTAATACGAGGCTGTCCAGAGAAATAGACATTGCCAGTTTCATATACAGGCGTGATTTCAAACACATATACTTCATTCGCGTTGAGTCTTACTTCGCCATTAAATTGAAAAACTAATTCCGCGCGGGTATTCTCGGCATTAGTGAAATTGACCTGTCCAATAAGTCCACCAACAAGCAATTCTCTTTGTTTCGATTCAGATACACTGAGTTTAAATTCAAGACCCTTCTGTATATCAGTATAAATTTCCACTTCTGACAATTTAAAACGAATAACTTGAGCGTCTTCTTCGGCTTTGTAAACTAATTGAAGGCTTTTTCCAGGCTGAACCTGCGCTTGATAACGATACCCAACAGGGTAATTTATCTCACCATATTCAGTTTTCATTTTCAGGTTTATGGGCCCCGGAATATTTTCTATAATCCAATCCGTCGCGGCTACGCGTGTTACTGGTCTGGTATAGATACGCGTAAAAGCCCAGGCATAAGCAGCCGTGCCCGCAATAGCGATAACCGCTATGATGATACCTACAACCCGAACAAAGCTTTTGGATATCGTCCATCGTTTTAATTTGAATTCTTTTGGCGTACCAATCAAGGTGAAAAGCAACCAAGCCGCGAATAACGCCAATAAGGGATAAATGAGCAATAAATAACGCATCGCTTTAACCCAGGCGAATCCCTGCCAGGCAAAATAGACCGCAGTCCATGCCAACACTGGCAGATGAATGAGTTCTTTACGTTTGATGATTTTGTAAAGCATACCTAACGCGCCTAAAAAAGCGGTGATGGCGAAGGGAATTCCTACGCCCCACAAAACCAAATTTTTCACAGAAAAAGTGAGCTCGCGACGTGTCCACTGCAAGGCAGGCGGAAAATCCACCTCACCCGTTGCTTGCCCTCGTAATGCCTGCATACTTCCCCACCATCCCTGGTTTATTTTTAAACCAAAGAAACCTGGCCCATCAAAAGCATAGGGTTGAAATATTCTAAAAGTGAAAAAGCTGATAATTCCAGCCAGCGCAATCAAGCCAATACTTGGCCAAACCATTGCATCCCGTTCGTCTTCTGAGGCTTGTATATAGCGTACCAACTCCACCAATGGCAATAAAAGAGCCAGAGAAATGGCATTAATTTTTGATGCGGTCGCCATACCCAGAGCAATGCCAAAGAAAACGAAACGAAGAACATCGCCAAAACCAACTCTTTTCTGCTTTAAAGACACATTTTCAGATTTTTCATCGCTTTCTTCGTGCTCTTTGAAAACCATTTTAGGTCGCTTCAAAATGAGCACAGCAGCTAACACTGTCAATATGCCAAAAGTGTTGGTGAAAGAATCAACAGTCATAAAATGAGCTTGTTGGATGGGCAAAACCGCGAAAGCATACAAAGTCGCTCCACCCAAACCAACCCATTTGTTATATAAAAACAAGCCAATTAAAAAGACCAATAAAATAGTAAGGATGTCAAAATAAGCAGAAAGCTGCCTGCCTACAATCGTATTCAGGTCATAGCCCGTTTGCCCGGTCCATTCTCCGACATATCGAATAATAAAAACCGGTAAAGTACCATACACAAAAAAGCCAAAATCACGGTTAGCGGGATTTAGTGAAGATCTGGAAGTATCAAAATACTCGTCGATTGACTCAACTGGTGAAATAACACTCATCACTTGCGATAAAAAGCGTTCATCAGGATGCAAATGTCGCCCTTCATCCCAATTGACGTTCATCAAACGCAATGCCGTGCCGGCTAACAAAACCGCCACTAAGAACAAACTCACAGCAATATTAATCAAAGGAATTTTTCTGTCTTTATCCATTCAACTTGCTTTCTTGACTTATTTTTTTGGAACCAAATAAATTCTAAAATCTTTTCCTTTTATCGTACTCTGAGCTATAGATTCTACCCCATTTGGATAGAGCACTTTTAAGCGTTCTAAAGTCTCAACCGCTTCAATATTCAAAATAAAAAGTTGGCTTCCGTCATGTTGGCTCAATGTATTGACCGATTGGATGTCCAAACGCAGACTTTCACTGTCTTTTCCGCTTAGGATGGCAACAGCACGCTCATCAACCCAATGGGGATGAGAAACCACCCAGGCTTGGGCATCTTCACCATAATCTGCTTCAAATTTCATGATTGTTGCGCTCATTTCCCGGGTATTCCATGCGTTTAGACGGTATTGGTCAATATAGCTACCATGTAGTAATCGATAATTTAAGAAAACAGCGAGCAATGCAATGAGTGACGCGATTATTATCCTTGCCCTTGCTGAATTTTGAATTTGCTTGATGAAAACCACCAAGCCCACACCTGAAAGCATAAAAACCGGAACAGCCGCGCCATAGGCTCTGCTTAATGACGGATTTTCAAGCGGAAAAGCCAAAGACATTACGCTGGGGATTAACAGCAGAATCCAAAGCAATGGTATTGTCAACCAGTCCCATCGTTTTTCTTTTTTCCAGCGTGTACTAAGCCAAACCAAACCCAGCAGAAAAAGGACCGCACTTATGCAATCCAAAGCAGGTCGTTTGGCTATGCCATCCACCCAGGTGCTGTTATTCGACCAATTGACTAAAGCTATAGCTGCCAGAAAGTTTTTCAGAAAAATGACTAATGGGTTTCCCACCAAAGGGACTTCAAAACTACTCATCCGACTGAGGATAGGGGCAAAATACACTTCCGCATTATTGCTAATCGTAGCGATCAGGGGTAACGCGATAATGAGCATTGTCAATAGGGATAAAGCTAACCAAGCCATCGCACGCGGAAAAGGATTGCGATCCCTTGTGGAAATCCACCAAACCAAAATAACTATCAAAGTCAAAACAGGCATCATTAGAAATAGCTTATTCGCGAATAAAGCAAAACCACTTATCAGCCCAAATAAAAAGACATCCGTTCGTTTTTCTTTGAGCAAACCACGAAAAAGGAAGAATAACGCCCCAGCCAGTAGCGGAAAAACCAAACTGTTTCCTATCAACGCGGTGTTTTGCAATATAGGCCAAAAACCGATTCCATACAACAACACCGTCGCGATTGCCACCCATTTATCAAACAACAAAAGTGCGAGGCGATACAAGAAAAACAAACCCACACAAAAACTGACTATGTTGGCAAAGTGGAAAGCAGTAAGTCGCATATTTGCCGGAAAAAGAACCCCAAACAATGCGTAATAATAATAGCCCATCGGTTCGCTAACGACATTCCGCGGAAATAATATCGCTCTCGAACCTGCCAATATTTCATCTACTGCAAGAAAAGTTTCGACTTGCTGACTTATCAATTCAACTGGGGTTTTACGGATAAAAAGAATCTTGAATAAGAACACTACTAACACAACGATGAGCAACACAAGCACATAACCACGATCATATTGCCTTTTCCACCTTATCGGTTTTAATCGCTTGGCAGGTGATAATTCATCATCAATAGAATCAACATTTGGCTTTTCATGGCTAAGATAAGCCATGAGCGCGACACTAATAAGCCAAACGAGAACCTGCACCCAGCCAATTCCGTTGTTTCGCCACAGAAAAAAATTAAAAAGGCTAAGCAATACAGCACCAGTTAAAGCCAACCAATTTACAGATTTCGCTTTGCCAGCAGGATTGGTTTCCATAGCCTCTTTATCAGTTTTGGTCTTATTGAACATGAAAGCAAAAACCAGACCAAACAAACCAATGACAAATAAAACACCAGCAAGCCAGGATGGCTTTCCCGATGATAATTCAACGCTGAGTTGCGCGATAAACAACAATATAAATCCAAAGAAGAAGAAACCTTTCGATTTCTTTGAATGCGTTAAACCCTTGTCATCATTCCTGCTTTTGCTTTTATCATCAATATCTGCTTGTCCACTAATTTCAATAATTCTTTCTTCACTCTCGGGTATGGGCAAAGTCTTCCCTTTCCAGAATAAGAGTTTCGCAATCAAATAATCGAAAAGACGCGGATCAGCATCCAGTTCAGGCTTATTTTTCACCATAAGGTTATTTTAACAGCTTGTAGGAATTGTGCCTAATTTCGTACGGAAAATGCCATGAGAAAGCTTAATCTTCTCTCCAGGCGTATAAATAATGCAAATGCCCGTGAACGTAATTATCATGCCGACGCGTTTTATAACCCAATTGCTCCAAGTACGTCATCAGCTTTTCTCCGTTTTTTTCCGGCAAAGTTTCATGCACCTCAATTATCATTCGCTCAATTCGCTCAAAAACTTCCGCAGACTGGCTCATCAAAATCTCAAATTCCGTCCCCTCGGTGTCAATTTTCATCAGGTCAATTTTATCAGCCTCGGTCAGTGTCAGCATCTCATTAAGCGGTAAAACCGGTATACTCGTCCGTCTGCTATCTGGATCAGCTTCCTTATCGCAGTCCAAACTGCGCGCGTTAATCGACTCATCATGCCGAATTTCCAGAGTTATTTCGCCAGCCTCTTTCCAAATGCCTACGTTGTAGCTCTCAACATTCTTGAGTCCATTAACCCTCAGATTTTGGCGCAGAATATTTATCGAACCTGGATTGGGTTCAAACGCGATCACCCTGCCTTCTGGCACCTGCAAGGCAGCCTCAACGCAAAACTCACCAATCGAAGCGCCGATATCCACAATCGTCCAATCCGGCTGTATCGAATCGCTATACCGCGTATAGAAGCGGTCCAACAAAGACTCTTTAACCGACCACGCTTCCATCTTGCTGGTCACCGCCATAGTCAAGTTAGCACGTCGCAACTTCAGCCAACGCAAACCGGTAAAGGCTTTTCCAAGGAATATTGAAAAAAGTACATTCCAGTTCTTAACGCATACCAGTAACACCAAAACCGACCAAATATAATAGCCTACCTTACGCAGAAAACGCATCATAAACGGTCAACTCCTCTGCTTTTTCTGGCTACAAAAAAGCTGCATACGCCATCTTCACATTTGGGGTTTTCAGCTAACTTGCGAATCTTTTTAAAACGCAAGAATGGGTTATTCCGCGATGGAAACAGCACCCACTTGCCAAAAAGTTTCTTCCACAGCAAATTTGGCAAGCCTGCCGCGTGTCCCCGCTCTAAGATACGCAAAGCCCAAACCGGAAAATAGTTGAAGCTCTCTACACTTTCAAAACCAGCCTGCTTTAGTCGTTCAGTCCAGACTTCAGGCGAGTCCAAATTGACATGGCGGGAAATCTTATTAAAAAAGCGCTCATAGGCATTAGCCAATCCTTTCAAACCGAAGCGTTTGAAAAACGCCTGTCCGAAAAGTTCTTTGCGCCAGCGATGATTCGGCGCCGCAAAATAAAACACACCGCCATCCTGCAAAGCCCGATACACTTCATCCAGCACACCCTGCACATCCGGGATGTGCTCTAAAACAGAATTGCTCAATGCTGATGCAAAACATCCTGATTGAACAGGCAGGCTATGCGCATCAGAGAGGATTATCGACTTATAAACCTTGTATTTCAACGCCTCAACGCTGGGCTTAAGCCAGGGGTCAAAACCAAACCAGCCTTGCTGCTTTAGCATCGCCCAGGCAAAGTGTCCATCGCCAGACCCGACATCCAAAACGGGTTCGGGCAGTCCCTCGCGCGGATAAAAACTCTGCTCCACAGCGCGCAACATCGCCCGAAAATACGGCAAATGAAAACACTGGTTTTCAACAATCTGATCCAAATCTTCTGAACTAAGCTTCTCAGTCATTGATAAGCCTTTCAAATTCCTTTTCATAGCGCAGCGCGACCTGCTCCTGGCTAAAATCTGCCAAATAGTTTACCGGAATATCACGTCGCTTGCCATCAGCATTCGCGCGCAGGATATCAATAATAGCAGATGCTAAGGCTTGACTGTCACGTATGGGTACAATCTTCCCCATACCCGTCCGCAAAACCGGTTGTCGCACGCCTGGCAAATCGCTCGCCACAATCGGCGTGCCTTGCGACAGCGCCTCAATTTGTACGATGCCAAAACTCTCGGTCGAATTCAAACTCGAAAACACCAGCACATCACACGCGGCAAAAAACGCCAGGAAGTCCTCATCGCTCAAATAGCCGGTCGACATCCATTTATCGCCAAAATACGAAGTCATCTCTGTAATGTGCGCCTGATAAGCTTCTTCGCCAATAACGCTCTTCCATGCCCCCGCGTGCACCACTCGCGCGTTCGGGAAAGCTTCCAAAACAATTGGTAAAGCCTCAATCAGATACTCATAGCCTTTTTCCCGCGCCACTCGTCCTGCCAGTCCCAAAACAATGTCAGACTGCGCAATGCCAAAGCGCGCCTTAAACGACGCCACCGCGTCATCAGCAACCACCGAGACATTCACCGGCGTAGGAATTTCGATTGTTTTCGATAAATAATGGGATAGTACAGGAGAGGAAGAAGCATAATCAAGCGAATTTTGCACTATCACATCAGCCCGACTAAGACTCAATCGTCCCAAAAGCGACGTGCCCCATACCGCTAATTTCTCTAAAAGCGATGCTCCCGCGACGATATCGCAATGGTAAGTCACTATCAGGGGTTTGCCTATGCGCTTTGCGATAGCGCTCAAGACGAAACTTTCAAACTGTGGTAGATGCAAATTCACCACATCCGCCCAGCGCACCCAAGGCTCCGCGACAGGTCGCAAAGTGGGCATAATCACACCTTTCGAAAGTCGCCAGCCCACCGGCACTCGCACCACGCGTATCCCATCCATAAATTCTTCGCGAGCCAATCCGTCTTGATACAATGAACTCAGCACGACCACTTCATGCCCCAGTTCCACCAAACCCCTTGACAAACGCAGAGCGTAAATCGACAATCCCGATTTGTAAGGCTCAAAATAGGTGGATGAAATCAATAGCTTCATAATCGATTATCAAACCTTGCTCTATACCCGGCACGCGCTAAGACAAAAACACGCTTAGTAAAAAAACACGTACTCCGTAAAAAAAGCAGCCATCACAACAAAAGATAAGAGCCTAATCCTGCTCCACGCTGACAGATTCCTTTTGTGCCACACGCGCCTGCGATATAAAATGGCTCAAATTTTCGTCCAGGGCATAAATCCCAATAAGGCCTAACACACTCGGAATCACCATCTGGTAAACATGCATCACCAGGGCGATCGCCAGTCCTTCCGCCGGATCCGCACCAAGCATGACATAAGCCCACACAACGCCCATCTCATACACGCCAATCCCACCCGGCGCCGATGGCAGCGCGTTGATAAACACGCCTGCGGTCAGCACCACAAACGGCCACCACCACTGCGCGCCGGTCATCAGCTCCGTTTGCAGCAAATACAGCTCCAAAAAAGATGAGAACCAGCTCAGCAATAACAAAAAAGCTGCTACTGCCAATTTGCCTGGTTCCAAAAAGACACGAAAACCCTTTAACAGATTTTCTAACCACGGCAGCAGTTTATTTTGCATAAACGCGCGTGCTGCGTAGCGTTCTCGCAAGCGTGCGATCAAACTCACCTTATTTTTCGTCGCTAATGCTATCAACACTGCAAACGCCAAAAGCAAAATGAGGGCCAAAAATGCAAGCCAAACCGGCACAACATTTGTTTCGATTAGGAACAATCCCACCAAAAAGAACAAAACACCGAGAATCAAATCCAGGGTGCGCTCGGTAACGATCGCGCCAAAAACCTCAAAAAAGCTCACATCGTGTCCGGCGTAAGATGCCAACAAGCCCGCTCTGCCAAAATCACCCAGTCGCAAAGGCAAAATATTATTCAGCAAATAGCCGGCGTTCATCCCATGAAAACTTGCCATCTTGCTAAAGCGCTTACCCACAATCGCGCTGAACGAAAGCGAGCGCAGCGCCAGTCCAACCAGCAAGACGATCCCATGGATCACCAAACCCTGCCAGTGCATCTTTTGCAGCGCCGCCCAGACCTGGGCGAAATCCAGCTTCGACCGCACCCACAATATCGCCAGGATGCTAATCAGCACGGGTAGCAAAACCCGCACTAATTTTCCTAACCATTCACGAGACTTTTGCAATTTAGTTATCCAGTCGCAAAATCGCCATAAAGGCTTCCTGTGGCAGCTCCACCGAGCCGACCATCTTCATGCGCTTCTTACCTTTCTTTTGTTTTTCCAAAAGCTTTTTCTTGCGCGTGATGTCGCCACCATAACACTTCGCCAATACGTCCTTGCGCAAAGCCTTCACGTTCGCGCGCGAAATCACCCGCCCCTCCGAATAAGCCTGAACAGGAATGGTGAACATTTGGCGCGGGATAATCTCCTTCAGTTTTGAGACCAATGCCTGCCCCTTGTGATAAGCGTCCTGCTTATGCACAATCGCTGTCAGCGCGTCAACCGGCTCTTCGTTCAGTAAAATTTCCAGCTTCACCAGATTACCAGCGCGATACTCCAAAAACTGATAGTCCATCGAGGCATAGCCACGCGTCGCGGATTTCAGGAAGTCAAAAAAGTCCACAATAATTTCTGAAAGCGGGATTTCATAGTTCAACTGCACACGATTGGCGGCAGGATACTCCTGGCTCACAAAAATACCGCGGCGTTTCTTCACCAGCTCCATCACCACACCGTAATAGTCGGTGGGCGTAAAGATTTCCAGCATCATCCACGGCTCATAAATCTCTTTCACCTGTCCCATATCGGGCAAATCAGCCGGCGAGTCGATGATAATCGACTTCCCATCCACCAAATCCACACGATACTCCACCGATGGCGCGGTAAAGACCACGTTCAGGTCATACTCGCGTTCGATGCGTTCCTGGATGATCTCCATATGGAACAGCCCCAAAAAGCCACAGCGAAAACCAAAATTAAGCGCCTCGCTGCTTTCCGGTTCAAAAGTCAGCGACGCGTCGTTCAATTGAAGTTTTTCCAAAGCTTCTTTCAACGCGCCATAATCATCGCCATCCGCCGGATAGACCCCCGCGAAGACCATCGGCTTGGCGTGCTGATAACCCGGCAAAGGCTCCTCCGCAGGCTTGTTAGCTAAGGTAATCGTATCACCCACCCGACACTCACTTACCGTCTTCAGCCCCGTGGCGATATAACCCACATCGCCGGCTTCCAATTTACCAGTCGGCACTAATCCCGGCGCGAAAACGCCCACCTCAACCGGCGTCACCTTCACCCCGTTCGCCATCATCAATATGCGGTCGCTGGTGTTCACCACACCATCAAACACACGCGTATAGGCAATCACGCCCTTATATGAGTCATAATGCGAGTCAAAAATCAGCGCGCGCAAAGGTTTTTCCTTGTCCACCACGGGCGGGGGTACGCGTTCAGCGATCGCCTCCAGCACCTTGTCCACACCCACACCGGTTTTGGCGCTGATGGTCAATATTTCGTCTTCTTCCATGCCCAAAAGCTGGATCAGGTCGCGCGTCACGCCTTCAACATCCGCGCTTGGCAAATCCACCTTGTTCAGCACCGGGATAATCGTCAAATTCGCGTCCAGCGCCAGATAAAGGTTTGCTAATGTCTGCGCCTCGATGCCCTGCGTGGCGTCAACCACCAGGATGGCCCCTTCACAGGCATACAGCGCCCGGCTTACTTCGTAGCTAAAGTCCACGTGTCCGGGGGTATCAATCAGGTTGAACTCATATGGCGTACCGTCCGCGGCGGTATACACCATGCGCACGGCGGAGGCTTTAATGGTTACGCCCTTTTCGCGTTCCAGGTCCATCGAGTCCAGCACCTGCTCGGTCATTTCACGATCAGAGATCGTGCCAGTCATTTGCAACATGCGGTCGGCAAGGGTCGACTTGCCATGATCCACATGCGCGATAATACAAAAGTTTCGAATCTTATCCATTATGCCTTAGTATAATCGATATGATGGTGTTTTGAGAGTGACAAGCAACAATTCTCATTCGCCCCGTTCCGTCATGGTCTCCCTACCAAACAAACACGTGGTCAGGAGACCACGTGCGAACAGGTTGAGTTGTTCTGGAGTTGTTCTACCATGGTCTCCTGACTATGGCAAACACGTGTTCAGGAGACAACGTGCGAACAGGTTGAGTTGTTCTGGAGTTGTTCTGCCATGGTCTTCTGACCATGGCAAACACATGGCCAGGAGTCCACGTGCGAACAGGTTGAGTTGTTCTGGAGTTGTTCTACCATGGTCTCCTGACCATGGCAAACACGTGTTCAGGAGACCACGTGCGAACGGGTTGAGTTGTTCTAGAGTTGATCTGCCATGGTCTCCCGACCATGGCACCTTTCCAAACACGTGGTCAAGAAACCACGTGCGACCAAAGAAAGTCCAAGCCATTACAGCGTCATTTAAATCGCTTATTCACGTCCTAAGCAAGGTATAATTAAGAACAGAAGGAGCGAGTTTCCATGGCAAATGTAAATCTATCAGACGCAAAAAGAGCAAGAAATGATGAATTTTTCACTCAATATCATGATATAGAAAAAGAAATCAATGCCTATTTGGAATACAATCCGGATGTTTTTCGAGGAAAAACGGTTTTAATGCCCTGCGATGACCCTGAATGGAGCAACTTTACCAAATACTTCGCCCAAAACTTTGAACGCTTCGGACTAAAAAAGCTTATCAGTACCAGCTATGCTCCGGATAGCAAACTCTATCCAGGCAACTATCAGCCAACCCTTTTTGAAACCAGTCATCCACAGTTTGATGCAAGCAAGACGACAATCAATGGCAAAATTTTCACATTGGAAGAAGATAATAGTGGCGACCATGTCGTTAATATTGATGATTTAGAATGGGAGTATTTAAAAGGTGATGGCGATTTTAGAAGCAAAGAAGTCACCATCTTACGCGATGAAGCCGATATGGTAATTACCAACCCACCATTCTCACTTTTCCGAGAATTCCTGGCTTGGATTGTTGAAGCTGACAAGCAGTTTTTAATCATTGGTAACAAAAATGCTATCACCTATAAAGAAGTATTTCCTTTAATCATGGAAAACAAAGCCTGGGTTGGCTCAACGAGTTTCAGTAAAGACATGCTTTTTACTTCCCTTGATCCCATAGATCCATCTACCTTGCCTGCTTCTTCCACACGGATAGTGGATGGCGTTGTTTATTTGCGCTCACCTTCCATGTGGCTGACCAATATCGATCATGGTAGACGTCATCAACCCATTCCATTAATGACCATGTCTGATAACATCAAATTTAGTAAGCGAAAAGGTGTAAGAGGACAAGAATACCAAAAATACGACAATTACGATGCCATAGAAGTTCCTTTTACCGATGCTATTCCTATTGATTATGACGGTATCATGGGTGTGCCGATTAGTTTTTTGGACAAATACAGTCCAGAGCAATTTGAGATTTTGGGTGCAACACAACGCGGTTGCCATGATAGAGTGCCCGATACCAGAAAGTATGACGATTACTGGGAAATGACCCAGAAAGGTAAGCGAACAGGTTCCTCTGGTTCTAAAACCAATGAAAACGCTAATCTACTTGGAAATGATGGTAAGAAAAACTACTTTATCAACAAAGAAGGCCGGGTAGTACAATCAGCTTATCAAAGAATATTTATCCGTCACAGAAAGGTTAAAAGCTCATGATTACAACGCTAAGAACCGATATCACCGTCAGAGACATTTGTGAAGGTTTCGTCTATAACGAACTTGAAGGCCGTGGTCTTTTTGGCTTGGGTGGCAAGCTGACCATCCAGCCCGAATATCAGCGCAATTACATCTACGCTGATGGCAAAAAAGACGTTGCCGTTATCGATTCGCTACTGAAAGGCTATCCGCTGGGGCTGATCTATTTCAACAAGGTTGATGAAGATAAGTTTGAAGTGCTGGACGGTCAACAGCGCATCACCAGTATCGGTCGTTATGTGACTGGCAGGTTCGCCATCATGGACGAAAACCGGATGCCACAGTATTTCAATGCCATCGCGGCTGATAAGCAAGCCAAAATATTGGATTCCAAATTGCTGATCTTTGAGTGTGAAGGCACCGAAACCGAAATTAAGGAATGGTTCAAAACCGTCAATATCGCGGGTGTGCCCCTGAACGAACAGGAACTGCTCAACGCGGTTTATTCAGGACCTTTCGTGACCAAAGCCAAGGAAGAATTCAGCAACAGCCAAAACGCCAACGTGCAAAAGTGGAGCGCCTACATTCGCGGTAACGTCAACCGTCAGGACTTTTTGGCATGCGCGCTTGACTGGGTGAGCAAGGGGAATATCGGCGAGTATATGAGCCGTCATCGCTATGATGACAATATCAACGAGCTGAAAACTTACTTCAACACGGTGATTGACTGGGTTTCAGGTGTGTTTAAGGACGTTTTGCCCGAAATGCGCGGTTTGGAATGGGGCAGGCTTTATGAGAGATATTACAGGCAAGCTTACAACCCGGATAAGGTCTCAGAAGAAGTAAACCGCCTATACTATGACCCCTATGTGACCAGTCGCAAGGGCATTTTTGAGTATGTGCTGGGTGGCTCGGTGGACAGCAAGCTTTTGGCAGTGCGGGTTTTTGATGATGCGACCAAGAAAGCGGTTTATCAACAGCAAACTGAACGCGCGGCAAAGGAAGGTGTGTCGAACTGCCCCTTGTGCGCGATAGGGCATGACGCACAGAAAACGCGCATTTATCGTCTGAACGAGATGGACGCGGACCATGTTTCGGCATGGAGCAAAGGCGGCGCTACGGACATCAACAACTGCCAAATGCTCTGCCGAACGCATAACCAGGCGAAGGGAAATAAGTAAGCTACTTGTTCCGCCATGGTTGCCCTTCCTGTTCCTTTGTGGTCTCCCTTCCTGTTCTGTCATGGTCTCCTGACCATGACGTTTTCTTTTCACGTGGTCAGGAGAGCACGTTCGAACAAATTGAGTTGTTCTGTCATGGTCTCCTGACCATGACGTTTTCTTTTCACGTGGTCAGGAGAGCACGTTCAAACAAATTGAGTTGTTCTGTCATGGTCTCCCGACCATGACATTTTCTTTTCACGTGGTCAGGAGACCACGTGTGAACGGGTTGAGTTGTTCTGTCATGGTCTCCCGACCATGACATTTTCTTTTCACGTGGTCAGGAGACCACGTGTGAACGGGTTGAGTTGTTCCGTCATGGTCTCCTGACCATGACATTTTCTTTTCACGTGGTCAAAGACCACGTTCGAACAGTCGTCATGTTCTGTCACTGTCTCTTGAATATGACATTAAACCTTATTTCCAATCCAAATGTAGCTGAAAAGTATATAATTCACTCATGACCACAAACCGCGACTTTACATTAGGTGACAGGTATACCACTTACTTTGTTACTTTTTCGGTAATTAAATGGATAAAAATATTCAAGTTTCCAGAGCCAGCTATTATATTTCTGGAAAGTTTGCGCTACGTTCAAGAAACTCAAAAGCTCTTGGTACATGCATACGTCATCATGCCAAGTCATGTCCATATGATTGTCACAAACAAAGATTTGGATAACAAACAATTACATAAAGCACTGACGTCACTTAGAAAATTTACTGGCAGCAGGATTATTCGATATATTGAAAGGAATTGTCCTGCGTTTCTAAAAGTTATGGAAAATCACCGTTTAGGTGATCGCAAGCGCATGTTCTGGCAAGAAGGCTGGCATGCTGAAGCGATTTACAGTGAGAAGTTTTTTCATCAAAAAATGGACTATATACACAATAATCCTTGCGTCGCGAACCTTGTCGAGTTGCCTGAACACTACCTCTATTCTTCTGCGAACTCAATCCTATTTAATAAACTTGGTTTTATAAAACTTGATGATTTCAATTTTTGATGTCTCGATTGTGCACGTGGTCAGGAGACCACGTGCGAACGTCGACACTCATCCATATGTGAGTGAAAGGATATTATTAGTTCGTGTATAACACTTCTCATATTTCCACCTTATATCTCAATTTCAATCAAATCTTTTTCCACATCAGGATACAACTCATCAATCTCAGCCTGGATTTCGATGGTTTTGGATAAGGCGGTGGCGATGCGGATGACGTGGCGGGGGCTTTCGAGTTTTTGCTTGCTACGGTCTTTGAGGTATTTATCCAGCACCTGGTAGCCCCCTATCTGATACTCCCAAACCTCCGGTTCGAGATGTTCAAAGTATTTATTTTCGTTGATGTAGAGTCGCTTTTTGTCCTCATTGTAACGCCTGAATTTGACGATGTCCTCACCTTGTCCCTGATACCTGACAACGGGCTCGTTGAGTTCATCACTTGTCATCAGGTGCAGGTTTTTAAGTCTTTCTCCCAGTTTTGCCATTTGCTTGAATAGCGCGTAATCCGCTGTAAAAGGTATGCGGGGAAAATCGGTATTTAGAAAATCCTTGTATAAACTTCGATAAATTTTAGAGTGAAGAACTCCATAGATATAAAAAAGAATATCTTCAGGTTCTATAATTACCATGAAGGTTTCTTGTAGGGTGTTCATTAGTTTTTGGTTGATATTATTTGTTTTTTGTTCAGTAATGCTATGGAATAAATCTTTTTTATCATCATCTCGATATGTGTAAAGTGGTAATACTATAGCACCACCCCTATAAAACATATTAGTATCTGATATTTCATTTGTGACAAAGACAAGATCCCAACCTTGTTTTCCACCTACTACTTGACCTTGCCTTCCAACTAAAATGGCAAGATTTGGTGATTTCATATTTTTCATAAATGATTCGCGGGGTCGCTCGATTAAATCTGATGTATATACAATGAATTGATTATCGAATGGCCGATAAGCTATTCTTGAAATGAGATCCTTCCAGTTTTGGTTGCTTGCGAGCTGTGTACGAGCTTTATTCATTGACCAATCTTTCGTTTCAGTTAAATTAAAGGCTTTTCCAATAATTTCATCGGAAAGTGACAAGTCTCTAAATTGAGATATTCTACGCTCTAATATTTTCCTGTCAGGGTCGATAACAAAAGCATCTCGATGTGTTTTTATACCTGAGCTGCTTACGAGGAATATATCCGTTATCTTTGCAAAGGATTTATATTCAGAATATTTCTCATCATCCCGAGGTGAGAGTAAGTAAAAATTGGAAATCGGTAGTAGTTGTTTCCAACTTGTCGATATTACATCATTTATATTTAATTTCTCATATTTTTCTTCACGTATCCCATAAAGGTCGCTATGCAAAACTTTCCTGTCTGCTTTTTTGGAATTTGGCGTTTTAATTAAAAGAGTAATCGCAACACCCACCCTTATGTCAAAAACATTTTCGTCTTTACTACCATCTGGGGCAGTTTCTTTTTTTAGACTATTCCCATGCAAATCCAAGATATATATCTTATCGAAAGTATTCATCATACTTTGGCGCATGCCTCTAAAGGTTGGGTTATCCAACCAGGCATGGTTGGTAATCATCGCCACAATACCTTTACCGGCTTTGTGGATTTTCCATTGCGCGAAACGTAAGAATTTGACGTAATCGTCTTGTAACATTTTTGGGTTGCGCTCGCCGAGTGGGTTTCCATCAACCTTGTAGTAACTTTGCGCGCCGTCAATATCGGTCTTTAGCAGTGCTTCAGTCCATTCATTTTTGTTCGCGGATGCACCAGAATAAGGCGGATTACCCAGGATGACCAAAACCGATTCGCGTTTAATCCTTGCCGCATTATGACTTTCAACACTTAAGGCTCTGAGGAAAGGAAAGGTCGTTTCGTGAATTTCTTCTTTCTCTAAGGTGTTGGTGAGATAAAGCTTGAAAGCGTCATCACCCTGCATCTTAAAATCCAAGGCTTCAAGCAGATAGGCAACCTTCATGTGACCGATAGCATAAGGCGCCATCATCAGCTCAAAGGCGTAAAAGTTGGGCAGTATCTGGCTGCGAATGAAATTTTCTTTTCCACCCTCGCCATACTTGCTGACATAGGTCTCAACCGCTAATTTGATCGATTCAGCAGGAAAAGTGAGTGTTCCCGCAGCAGGATCAAGTAGTGTTACTCCCTCATTCGCCAGACCATCAGGCATATTGAAATCGGTTTTGAGAATTTCATGCACCGAACGCACAATATATTTAACGACAGGCTCGGGCGTGTAATAAACACCGCGTTTTTCGCGCGTGCTGGGGTCGTATTGGTTCAGGAAAGTTTCGTAAAAGTGCATGATAGGGTCTTCACCCTTGCCTTGTTTGTAATACTGTTCAAGGATGCTGTTGATATCAGCGACGTTGAGTACAGCGGCGATATCATCGATGATGGCTGTCATTTGTTCGGACAGTCTGCCTAAAGATATGTAACGAAACAGATCGCTGAGGATACCTGTTGTATGGGGGATATAGTTGATGGTGTTTTTTCGGGTGAATTCGCCAGGGTTGCGGGTGCGCGCGGCAAACATGCCATAGGTGATGGATTGGGCGTATAAATCGGAAAAGTCTTCTTCTGAAAGACTTGGAATGAGGAATTCCTGAAAGGCGTTGTAATAACCAGTGAGGTCTTTTTCTTTGCTGTTTTTCTCTTCCTGAAGTTCTGTAAAGATGATATCGCGTAAAAAGCGCGTGCGTCTGGCAAGCTGGGTGGCAAGGCTTTCGGCGGTAAAGGTTTTGGGTAGTTTGAAAGAGAAGAAAGCGTTTGCCAGTCGCTCAAAATCTTCAATGTTTTGGAGCGGCGGTTTGGTTTTGAGCACATTGGCGGTGTGATAGCGCGCGATTGTGGCGCTATCAATGTGAACGCCATCGCGGTAGAGCCGAAATTCGTAGAAGTCGGTCAGGATAACGTTCGGAAAGGTGTGGATATAACGTCGGAGTTGCTCGCTGGTTTCGACCTGGTCCAGGTTTGTGCCTGGGTTTTTGGCTTCAATGTAGCCGACGATAAAGTTATCGCCATCCCAGACGCGAAAATCGGGGTTGCCGGCTTCGGTCTTTTTGGGCAAATTGGTGACTTTGGTTTTGCGTCCTTTTTCAAGCGGGAAATCGGTGAACAAGTCTTCCACCGCGCTGTAATAGCTGCCTTCGGTTTGGTCGCCTTGGCGTGTTTTTTCGTAAATTGTGTTTAAATATTGCCTGAGAAGTTTTTCCATAGCGCATCACCTTTGTTAAACATCAGCCTTTGTTAATTATACCGAACTGTAATCGTTTTTTCGCGAATTTATTGAGCTATTCCATTTCTGTGTGTGGTTTACCTAATGCCCCACCCCCTTTAATTCGCCCCCTCCGGGGAGGGGGCGAATTTTATAATTAACCGTGATACATTTTTCATCTACTTCCGTTCTCGGAAGCCTCCTTTCCAACATCTCTGACTTTACTATTCCAAAGGTAAATCTTTTCTATCACTGACCAACTCTTTAAAATATATTTTTTGTCCTCAATAAGACACCTCAGCGAACATGGTTGGGCTTAAACGTGTCGGGAAGATTGACAGACCAAGATCTTTGATCCATTGGACGTCACACGCCAGTTGCTTGGCTTAGCTACTGGTGCGTGGTATCCCTGCCAAGCACTTTTCATTTGCCCGTGGCGATACGTCGGGGCGATAGTTGGTTGTTCTCCTGCTAGCGTCCATTCCTCTCCTGCCGGCGTCACGCCGTGTAGAAAATCAATTTAATTTTGTTCTGTTATCCTGAATAGTAATTATTAATTTCACTACCCAATCTCATCTACATCCAAATAATGATGAATAGGTAATGGTCCAATTTTGCCATCTTCCCAATATGATGCTGAAGAATATAGCCATTCTTTTGGATCTTTTACAAGTAAAGCTTTCACTGGGTTGTTGTGAATGAAATCAAATCTTTGTTTTAATTTTTGTTCTGTATCTAATCCAATGGCATGAAATCCATCAGTCCAAATTCTATATTCCCTGTCTGTTCTTGATTTCTCGATGAAATTGAGCAACAATTCTGGATTATTTTCTTTTAATTTTTTCAAAATTTCATGCGCTGTAAAACTTCTAAATTGGTCAATCGTTGTTTTTAGTCGTTTATTGTTGTAATTTGAATCGAATACAATCAAATGCAAATGCGATGACATTATTACATAAGCAAATATCCGTAAGTGTCGCTGATTTACACAAAATTTCAAACTGTCAATAACAATATCCCTGTAAATTGCATTTTTAAAAAGATGCACATGTTTATTGAGTGTGAATGTTACGAAATATAAATTCGCACCCTCATAAAATGGAAGTTTTGCCATGCCATGATTATA
>Ga0255345_1002501_pt1 | contig 23292 bp, 18 predicted proteins | sample wastewater_treat_6_FD_192415 | JGI IMG/M metagenome (GOLD analysis project Ga0255345, IMG submission 192415) | Wastewater microbial communities from Lulu Island WWTP, Vancouver, Canada - plant20 | ecosystem: Engineered > WWTP > Wastewater > Unclassified | place: Canada: Vancouver, British...
TCGTAACGATGCGAATAGAAAATATCGAAATAATCCAATCCTGTACGATGAAGACTCTGGTCGATACTTGCCATCAAATATTTTCGCGACGAACCGTCGCCATAAGGTCCGGGCCACATCAAATGTCCGGCTTTGGACGATATAATCATTTCGTCACGGTGCGAAGCAAGATTTTTTTTCAGAATTTTACCGAAATTCGATTCAGCCGATCCGGGAGGTGGTCCGTAATTATTTGCCAAATCAAAATGGGTTATTCCATGTTCGAAGGCATAGAGCACCATCTTTTCGGCCATTTCAAAATCATCGACATATCCAAAGTTATGCCATAATCCTAACGAAATTTTAGGCAATTTCAGTCCGCTATTTCCACAAAATGAATATTCCATAGTTCTAAATTTTTATTGTTTTCCAAAAGTATGAATTTTGAACAAGAATTTTATGCGATCTCTTTTTTTATTTCAATTTCTTCGCAATCTCCTCGTCTGTGATCAAGGTTACGATTATATGTCCATCGGGACTGTGATTAGGTATTTTACAGGCAAAAAGTCGATCGACAATCATCGCAATTTCGTCCGGTGAAAGTGTTCTACCATAAGGAATTGCAGTAGCTTCAGCCAGCGAAAAAGCAATAGTTTCGTGTATTTCCGATTTCACGTCCAATCCTGTATTGATACTGTTTTCGATCATCGAACGTAGGAGTTTTGACGAATCCGCGTTTTGCAATTCTGAAGGTGTAGCTTGCACAGCAAAACTATTGTTTCCGAGCGAAGTTAATTCGAACCCGACAGCTTCTATATCTTCTATGATGGATTCGAGTGCGGCAGCTTCAGCAGGATTTAATTCGATAATTTCGGGGAAAAGCACACGTTGAGATAGCCCCTTTCGCTGTTGAATTTGGTTTAAATATTGTTCAAATAATATCCGCACGTGTGCCCGATGCTGATCAATTATCATTAAGCCCGATTTAACGGATGTGAGGATATATCTCTGTTTGTATTGATAATGATTCGGATTAAGTTCAACTTCCTTGGAAAGTGACTGATCGCCATGGGAAAATAAATCTTCATTTGATGATGTCTCTATTGCCTCAGGAGCACGATTCTCGTTTTCGAATCCTTTGTAAAGAGTTTCCCAGTTGAAATCGGGAGTAGGCCGTTTTCGACTTCCTCCGAAAGAAGTATGAAAAGGGTTGTAAGAAGGATCAATACTCAGTCGGGGCATAGGAGTGTGCTTAGAACTGTCATAAATAGGAATATCGATGGCATCGGCCGTATCAAAATCTATACTGGGAATAGCATTGAATTTTCCGAGAGCCTCCTTTATCGTCACCATCAGAATTTGCCACAATGCCAATTCATTTTCGAACTTCACTTCGGTTTTTGTCGGGTGGATATTGACGTCAATGGTTGCCGGATCAACTTCGAAATAGATATAGTATGCAGGATTTTCATTCACAGGAATGAGTGAAGAATAAGCGGTCATAACCGCCTTATGAAAATATGGGTGTCGAATATACCGACCGTTTACAAAAAAATATTGGCTTACCTTTCCTTTTTTGGCATTTTCGGGCTTGGTGACGTATCCGAAAATTTTACCAAGTGTAGTTTCTTCTTCGATATCGATCAGTTGTTGATTCATGTTTTTGCCATCTAACTGCAAAATGCGTTGACGCAACTTGCAAGCCGGAAGAACAAGTGTTTGAACGTCGTTCTCGATGAGTGTGAAAGAAATGTGTGGATTAACCAGTGCTATACGTTGAATCTCTGTCAGAATATGTCGTCGCTCCACTTCATTCGATTTCAAAAATTTTCTTCTGGCAGGGACATTAAAAAATATATTCTTTACCGAAACTATTGTTCCTTCAGCGCAGATTACGGCTTCTTGTTTTTCGACACGCGATCCGACGATGGACAACATCGTTCCCACTTCATCTTCGGAGCGACGCGTTTTCACTTCAACATGCGCTATGGCTGCTATCGACGGCAAGGCCTCACCTCTGAATCCCATCGTGTTCAGCGAAAAAAGATCGTCGGCATTTCTGATTTTCGATGTGGCATGTCGTTCAAAAGCCATGCGAGCGTCAGTTACCGACATTCCATTGCCATTGTCTATCACTTGTATGAGTGTTCGACCCGCATCTTTAACAATAATCTGGACATGGGTCGCGCCCGCATCTATCGAATTTTCGACCAGCTCCTTGACTACCGATGCAGGCCTCTGGATAACCTCTCCGGCAGCGATTTGATTTGCGATCGAGTCAGGCAACAGATGTACGATGTCGGGCATATTTGGTTGAAAAAGTTGGTTTTTTATCGAATGGAAAATTTATGTGGATTAATTATCGGCAATAGGATTGAAGCGAATTACGTCAAAATCCAGAAAAAGAAGATAGCAAAAAGAATTACCAGAATCAAAATCAACAATCCGTTGTTCGACAAAAACGAACGAGATCCTGATTCTTCTTTCTCTACCCGACGTTTCAAGTGTTTTGTCTGAGAAAGAAATTCGCCTCTGATATCAGAGGTTTGATTGATTTGTTCTTCATCGTTTTTAACGGGAGTTTCCATTATCTCCTTTTTTATCTCGGATATACGTTTGTTCAACCTTTCTTTACGTTCTTCTTCTTCGGGATTGTAAAGAATGGGCTTGTAGTTGAAAGATCGAGGTTTTCGGTTATTGTAAAAAAAGAACATTCCCATAGTGCACGTTTTTTTTAATTATGGATCCAATGCAAATCAAATTGACCAATCGAAGTGGTTACTCTAAAAGAATATCATCCCGAGCAAATCGTCGGGGAGGTACAATCATTTCAGAAGCATTTCGCTCGTTTCGCCTAAAAATGTCGTATTTGTTTATTGGCCGCAAATAATCAATCCATACGAAACCTTTCAATGTTTCGTCATCCGGTTTGAGTTGAGACAATGGTACTGTCTGAGCTTTGGTACTCGGCCAAAGTTTGAGTTTTTCCAACTTTTCGTCAAAAAGATCCATAGACAAATACGGGCTTTCGGTCCTATTAAGGCCTATTACCGTACTGTCTTTCTCCAGCAGATAGTAGAGCGACTCTGCGCTCCCCTCAACCAAAACATGGCGTATTTCTCCATTTACAAAGTGCGCCGTCAGGTTTTTGCCTTTCAACTGATTAAACTGATTTTCTACCGGTCGTTTTTGAATAGCGAATGCATAATTTTTGACAACCGCTTTTTCGATAGTACTATCGTTTAAATACACATCGATGGCATCACCCATCAATTGATTATCTTCGTTCCATATCACGGGATCTTTTTTTAGATAGAGTATCGAATCAGCGGAAACATAATGCATGGTATCGCAAATACCCTGCAAATCGACACGATAGAATCGCACATTAGGATAGGCAAATATTTGACGCCCAATGGAATCAGTGATCATTTTCAACGTATCGCCATGCAAAAACAGACTATCTTTTTGCGAATAATCAATAGCATAAGCCGAATCTGTGGCAAGTGCATATTCGATTTTTTCATCATAATAGCCGTAATCGCCTCTTAAAATAACATTGTGAAGAGTGTCTTGCAAGAACATTTGCCCATAAACTTGGGCAATGCCGGTGCCGCGATTATAGAAAATGGTATCACCAATAAGGACTTTACTCCCATCGTCGCTAAATACCTGCGAGCGATCGAGCAGTTGAGCATCGTCTGTGGCGGTGTTGTACCAACCTCTTGTAGAATAGATATATCCGCTGTCGGAAACGATGGTCGAAGGGCCAAGAATATCGGCGACGTTGGTTTCGGTGCTATACCGGAGCGTATCCGAATAAAGCGTAAAATTTTCGTTTACCAATTTCACACTGTCACTAAACAAGGCTACCTTCATCTCCGTATCGTACTGCCCCCAAAACGATGTCAATTCATTTTCCTCATCAACTAATAGCCCGCCATCGAAATAATATCCCAGATTAAGCATACGATCGTAGTCCAAACTATCGGTAAACAACGTAGCACGTTTATCTTCTAAACGCACGTTATAGCGAAGTTTAGCCAATTGCAAGTTGCCATCGTAATGGAGGTAATCGCCATAGGCAAATACAGTATCTCCCTGATTCATGCGCACATTACTGAAAGCTTCGAATATGTTTTCTTTTTCAAACCAATAAGCGCTATCACATTCCATAGTTGCTCCTTGATGATATAAAACTACATGATCCTTAAGAATTTGCGCTTCGGAGTCTTTGCGTTTGAATAACAAATCAGCCTGCCTTAATTCGATAATTTGGGTGTCACTATTATTGTTAGAGGAGATAGGGGGCGGTTGTTGTGCATTCACATACAAAATAATAGCAAAAAGCATACTTGTTAAAAGTAAGCTTTCACTTTTACCGAAAAGTCTATAAGCGTGATTTTTCATTCTTGACCCGAAAAAACTGTCGGTTTATTTGAGCCAACCATCATATTTGAATTTGCAATTCTGCCATTCGGGGTCTATCCGCACATAAGTCGTTTTTATTTTTTCCCTAAGCCATTCGTCAATCATCTCCTGCCTTCGTGCATTCTCGGCCATTGACTTAATGACCTGATAATCGTTGTTAAGATTTGCCTTGTGCCCTTCGACGCGGTTTGTGACTTTAACAATAGCTGCCACTTGCTTCCCTGAACCGTTTTTATCGATCATTATAAAAGGTTTCGACACCTCTCCTACTTTCATATTTCCAACCACATTAGCAATATCCTGATTGAGTTCATTGAGCTGAAAGCGGGGCGTACCGTAATAATTGCTTTGGCGATTAGTATTTACCATTATACCCTTATTGTTGCGGGTATCTTTGTCTGCCGAAAAAAATGTTGCAGCTTCCTCGAAAGTAATTTTTTGAGTATCTATTAAAGTTTTGATCGAATCGAGTCTGATCATCGCACTATCCAATTCCTCTTGCGGCACCTTAGGCTTGAGCAGAATATGCCTGAAATTGGCTCGGTCTCCCCTTCGTTCGATGAGTTGTATGATGTGAAATCCGTATTCGGTTTCCACGATGTTTGATACCTTATTGGGATCGGTCAATGAAAATGCAACATTTGCAAACTCGGGTACAAAGGACGAGCGATCGCTGAATCCCAATTCGCCGCCACGCACCGCGCTCGCCGGATCCTCCGAGTACAAAAGAGCCAAAGTCGAAAAACTGTTTTTCCCGCTATTAATTTGTTCCGTAAAATCCCTCAACCTGGCTTTTATTGCATCCGTAACGCTTAGAGGAATTTTCGGATTTACAGTTACAATTTGCACTTCGATGGTAGTAGGAATAAACGGAACGCTGTCTTGTGGTATTTTATTATAGAATTTCCGAATTTCCGATGGAGAGAGATTAACATCTCCAAAATGTTTTTGCTGAACATTCTGTATCAATTGTTGTTCTCTGACCATTTTTCGTGTATCTTCCCGTATGGAAGACATATCTTTTTGAAAATATTCTTCCACTTTTTCCGCTGATCCGATATTGGAAATATATTCGTTGATGTAGAGATCCGCAATTCGATTCACTTCACGTTCCTGCACCTGAATACTGTCCAACTTGGCCTGATCGAGAAACAATTTGTTGATTGCTATTTGCTCAGGAATAAAACAATAAGGATCTCCTTCAATGCGCTGGTTTTGCATAAGAATCTCCTTGCGATATTCTTCTACTTCAGACTTGAGGATAGCTTCGTCGCCTACCACCCAAACTATTTCGTCTATGACATTATTTTGACAGAAAATATGTTGGGTGGAAGTGCAAGCGAAAAATAAAAATAAAATCTTAACCAGTTGCTTCATAAAAAATTATTTTTTGAAATAAGCGTTGTAAAAGTAGTGATAATCCGCATAGCCGCCAAATGCTTTTATGGTTAAAAAAAGTAGTCGCGCAACATTATGACGTTAAAATTTCGATTTGAGGGGCTCTTCTTTCTTTGGCAAATGCATAAAGTAAAGAAATGCGATCATCAGCAGCATTGCAATTCCCGACATAATACTTCCAAAATAAAATGCCCATGAAGCACCCACGTTATCATATAAATATCCGGCGATCAGACTGGCTGGAAGCAACATTATTCCGAGCACTGCATGATATAATCCAAAGCCGGTACCTTTCAGTTCTTTGGGTATCAGATCAGAAACGAGCGACTTCTGGCATGTATCGGTCAATGCACTATAAATGCCATACATTATAAACATTCCCACAAACACCCAGATATTGTTAAATGCACCAAACATGAAATAAACAACTGAATATACCAGAAACCCGAGCGTAATAAGTTTCCCTCTGCCAATTCGGTCAGACAGTTTTCCGATCGGAATAGCCAAAAATACCGATACCATATTGAAAATCATATAAATAAACGGAATCCATGATGAACTGATACCCGTTTCGCTTGTTCTCACAATTAAAAGCGAATCGGTAGAATTTCCCAAGGTGAATATGGTTATTATCAACAGGAAAAAATAAAAATTTTTGGGCAACTTTTTGATGGAAACAGGTGTTTTTGCCGAAACCGACTGTACTTTGACATCCTTTACCAAAAATATCAAAACAAATACACCAACAACTGCCGGAATTGCCGCAAGCCAAAAGATGGTTTTATATTGAAAACCCGGATTGTCTTTGGGTAAAAAAAACAAAACGGCAGCAGCAATCAAGGGTCCGATGATTGCTCCGCTATTATCCATCGCCTTATGAAATCCGAAACTTTTACCCGTTTCATTTTTTGGGGAGGATGCTGCAACCAAACTGTCACGAGGAGCGGTCCGAATACCTTTGCCTACCCGTTCGAGAAAACGAAAGACAAGCACTTGCATCGGATGCACTACGTAGGAGTAAAGAGGTGTTACCAACGCCGTTGCAGCATATCCGATAATCATGAAAGGTTTGTTTTTCCCGATTTTATCGCTCCAGAATCCCGAAACAGCTTTCAGCAATGATGCCGTGCTTTCGGCAATTCCCTCGATGAGCGAAAGTTGTGTTTTTGTGGCTCCGATTGAAAGCAGAAAAAGCGGCATAACGCTGTAAACCATTTTCGACGAAGTATCCGTAAAAAAACTGGTAAGCCCTGTAAAAAAAATATTCTTATCGAGTCCGAAATAACGACGATTTGTTTTCATTTGAAAATCTTTCTGCTAAATCATCGACAAAGATATGCTAACCACCGAAAAATATCTTACAGAATTAAAATTTAATTTTCAAATTATTGCAAAAAGAAACGTCCCGAAGGACGTCTCTTAAATGTATTGTAAATACAAAAGCCGGAATAGCTACCCTTCGATAGCAGCCTGTGCAGCTGCGAGACGAGCAATCGGAACTCGAAACGGAGAACACGATACGTAATTAAGACCTATGGTATGGCAGAATTTCACCGAAGAAGGTTCGCCGCCATGTTCGCCACACAATCCACATTTGAGGGTGGGTTTCACGCTACGGCCTTCCTGTATAGCCATTCTCATCAGTCGTCCCACTCCTTTTCGATCGAGCACGGCAAAAGGATCGTGCTTCAAAAAACCTTTATCGATGTACATCGGAAGGAATTTTGCGACATCGTCGCGACTGTAACCGAATGTCATCTGTGTTAAGTCGTTCGTACCAAATGAAAAGAAATCGGCTTCTTCTGCAATACGGTGAGCTGTTAATGCGGCTCGTGGGATTTCGATCATTGTTCCAATCTTATATTCCACAGAATCATTTTGTTCAGAGAATACTTTTTGGATAGTGCTTTCAATAATCTCCTTCTGAGCCTTAAATTCGTGAACAATGCCCGTTAGAGGTACCATGATTTCGGGAATGGCTTCAACACCTTCTTTTTTCAATTCCAGCGCAGCTTCGATGATAGCGCGCGCTTGCATCTCGGTGATTTCGGGATAAAGATTACCCAAACGACAACCACGAAGTCCCAACATCGGATTGGCTTCGATGAGATCTTCCACCCTGTCGTGAATGTCCTTATAAGAGATCCCCATCACTTTGGCCATTTCCATCTGACCTTTTTCATCATGAGGAACGAACTCGTGCAATGGAGGATCGAGCAGACGAATGGTAACAGGAAGTCCATCCATAGTCCGGAAAATGCCTTTGAAATCGGTTTTTTGCAAAGGCAATAGTTTTTCGAGCGCTTTGCGACGACCTTGTTCATCCTTGGCAAGAATCATCTCTCGCATGGCCAGAATTTTGTCGTCTTCAAAAAACATGTGTTCGGTGCGGCACAAGCCAATACCTTTCGCTCCAAAATTGCGTGCCGTGCGAGCATCACGAGGTGTATCGGCATTCGTCCGAACTTCCATGCGGGCATACTTGTCCGCAAGCTCCATCAAAGCCGAAAAATCATCATTCAGTTCGGCGTCTTGCGTCTGAATTTTCCCTTCATAAACGTAACCGGTCGTTCCGTCGATTGAAATCCAATCGCCTTCTTTCATTTCCTTTCCATTGATTGTCAACGTACGGGCTTTGTAATCGATAACCATATTATTGGCCGCCGATACACAACATTTCCCCATACCGCGGGCAACAACCGCTGCATGAGATGTCATTCCTCCGCGAGCGGTAAGGATGCCTTGAGCCGTAGCCATACCGCGTAAGTCTTCCGGAGATGTTTCAATTCGGCAAAGGATCACTTTTTTTCCGTTGCTCGCCCACTCTTCGGCTTCGTCGGCATGAAAAACGATTTGTCCTGTTGCAGCTCCGGGCGATGCAGGAATACCCCTTGTTAGGGGTTTGGCAGCGGACAAAGCTTTTTTATCGAAAACCGGATGCAGCAATTCGTCGAGTTTTTCGGGATCACAGCGTTTCAACGCCGTCTTTTCGTCGATATATCCCTGGCGAAGCATGTCCATGGCAATTTTAACCATCGCGCCACCCGTGCGTTTTCCACTACGAGTCTGAAGCAACCAAAGTTTTCTGTCCTGAATGGTAAACTCCAAATCCTGCATATCTTTGAAATAATCTTCCAATTTTTGCTGTACCTCTATCAGCTCTTTTGCACACTCGGGCATACTTTCTTCCAGGGAAGGATATTTTGCGGCTCGTTCTTCTTCCGAAATTCCTTGCTGCTTAGCCCAGCGACGCGATCCTTCGAGGGTTATCTGTTGTGGTGTACGTACACCTGCCACGACATCTTCGCCCTGCGCGTTGATCAGATATTCGCCATTAAAAATATCTTCGCCGGTGGCTGCATCGCGCGTAAAGGCCACACCCGTTCCGGATGTATTCCCCATATTGCCATATACCATGGCCTGCACGTTAACGGCGGTTCCCCATTCTTCGGGGATATTGTTCATTTTCCGATAGAAGATAGCACGCTCGTTCATCCAACTGTCGAAAACTGCACAAACCGCACCCCAAAGCTGATCCCAGGGATTTTCGGGAAAATCGTTACCGGTACGCTCTTTAACGGCAAGTTTGAATCTCTTGACAAGTTCTTTCAAATCTTCTGTCGAAAGTTCGGTGTCGTTATGAATGCCTTTCGCATGTTTTACTTCATCCATGATTTCCTCAAACGGATCAATATCTTCTTTAGTTTGAGGTTTCAATCCGAGAACAACATCTCCGTACATCTGAATGAATCGACGATAGGAATCCCACGCAAAACGAGCGTTACCGGTTTTTTTTGCGATACCCTCTACCGACTCGTCATTCAAGCCCAGATTGAGAACCGTATCCATCATTCCGGGCATAGAAACCCGCGCCCCTGAACGAACGGAAACCAGACAAGGATTGTCTTTATCTCCAAACTTGGTTCCGGTCAGCCTTTCGATTTCTTCGATGGCTTTTTCCACTTCATCCTTCAATACGCTTACAACGTAATCTCTTCCCAATTCGTTGTATTCGGTACACACTTCAGTCGTGATTGTGAAACCCGGTGGAACAGGAACTCCTATCAGATTCATCTCGGCAAGATTAGCACCTTTTCCACCGAGCAGATTTTTCATGTCTGCACGTCCTTCGGCTGCACCGTTGCCGAAGGTGTAAACTCTCTTTTTTTCCATTTAATTTAGTTTAATAAATTGAATTATAGATTTTTAAATTGTCAAACGTCATTTACGATGCAAAAATAGATATTTTTTTGGTTTTGCACTTTCTAACATTCATATTGTATTCATAATAAAAAAAATTCGGGTTCATCTACTGAATTGAGTCGGTAAGAATTGTGTGGTCTATTATTTTTTCACCGGAAATTTCGCTCGACCGAGATCTTTGTTTTTCCTGCGAACTTTCTGCTAAAAAAATATTATAGAGTTGAATAAATGAAGGAACAAACTGATTCTTACGCATTTTCACAAATCCGCTTGCGCTTTGCAGCGTATCGTTCGTTATGTATTTTGAAATCGGGAGCGAATAATGGGTATTAGACGAAACCGATACCAAACGATAGACTGTAGTATCTTTGTACTCGAGAATTAACATGGATTGAATATCATGCGAGGCTCTGACGGGAATGCCAATTGCGTCGAAATGAAAATCGAGATTTGCAGAGGCATATTGATCGATTTCGGGTTTTGAAAGTTGAAAAGAAAATCCTGAGCCATCTTCTGTCAAACCAAATATATACGAAGGCGGAATATACGAACGAGAACGATTCCGTCGATTCAATTCTTGTTCTCGCGAATATTCTTGCGAAATCATTCGTTCGATACGTAGCTGCTCCCGTTTCAAACGCGACTTCACCGAATCGTTCATTTTCAAATAAATATCCACATGATCAGAATACCAAGAAAGTGAAGTATCCCATTGGGATGGAGTTATGCCGTGTTTACGGAATACTTCGTTAATAAGGGCTTCCTTTTTTTCGGGTGAGTCAAACGACGCATAATCATTTTCGATCATCGATTCGGCTACATAGATATCATACATCAACTGCTCCATCTTTTTTCGGTTCAAAACCTCTTTGGGTCGGTTGCTGCACGATAAAATAATTTCAGCCGACAAAATAATCAAAAAAAAGTATGCAATGGTCTTAACCCTCACTTCTGATAATTTTTTCTTCTCTGTTTAGCGCAAGCTTTTCTTTTTCTTTTTTCGACATCAAAGAATAGGATAACGTCTTTCTGTAAAACAAAAGCAGGATAATGACTCCAACCGTAATGGCCGAATCGGCTATGTTGAATATAAATCTGAAGAAAAGGTAATCCTGCCCACCAATAAATGGTAACCATTCCGGAAATGTTCCTTCGAACAACGGAAAGTAAAGCATATCGACAACTTTACCATGCAGTAGTGAAGAATATCCTTCGCCAAATGGGACCAAAGAAGCTACATGACCCGGATAACTCGCTTCGAAAATGGTGCCGTAAAAAACACTGTCGATGATGTTTCCGGATGCTCCCGCCAAAATTAGCGAAATACAGACTATGAACCCCGTTTTGTAGTTTTCTTTAACCAGTCTCTTTAAATAAATAATAATTAGCACGACAGCTCCTATTCGGAAAATAGACAGAAACATTTTTCCAAATGCTTCGATTCCGAATGCCATTCCGTTATTTTCGACAAAATAGATTTTGAACCAATTCGTAATGTCGAATGAATCGTAGAGCGCCATGTGCGTCTTTACCCAAATTTTGGAAAGTTGATCGAGCAGAAGAACCAGCAAAACAGTGATTACGGCAATGGCTCCCTTGGATATATGTTTCATACGAGTAGTTTGGACGTGCAGAAATTCTTCCTTCAAGAATTTGCCTTTCAATTACAAATTTGAGGAAAAATCGACACCGAATGGTTCATTTTCTTTTTTTTGCCTCTTTTGCTTCAATACTCAATGTGGCATGAGGCACGGCGCGCAGTCGTTCTTTCGGAATCAATTTGCCGGTCTCGCGACAAATTCCGTAAGTGCCGTTTTCGATACGCACTAATGCTGCCTGCAGATTTTGGATAAATTTCATTTGTCGTTGAGCCAACCGCCCTGCTTCTTCCTTCGAAAGGGTAGAAGCACCTTCTTCCATATTCTTAAACGTAGGTGATGTATCTACGGTATCGTTGCCGTCGGCATTCATCACTGCTGCACGAAGGTTTTCATATTCACGTTTTGCCACTTCCAGCTTTTCGTTTATCAAAATACGGAATTCTTCGAGCTCCTCATCCGAATATCTTGTTTTTTCGCTCATAATTGTTGTTTTTAATCGTTTTTCAATATTAAATCATTGGCTTTAAACGCACATTTTTAATTTTTGTTCAAATATACGAAAAAGCGCAATTTCTCAATTATTTTTTTTGATGCTTATCGTTAATGGTTTATCGTCAATTTCAATTTCATCTTCAAATTTTTCTTTCGAAATCACGAGGCTGTCGCCCAAAACCTGCTGTTTAATATAATCGGCATATTGGCGAATTGCATCGTCGAATGCCGGATCGGATGAAATTTGAATAGAGATGCGATCGGTAATCTCAAAATTTTTCGCCTTGCGAAGATTTTGAATGCGATTTACCAATTCGCGAGCTATTCCTTCCTTGCGCAAATCGTCGGTTACCGTGATGTCGAGCGCAATCGTCAAGCGGCCTTCGTTGCCAACAAGCCATCCAGGAATATCTTCCGAAATAATTTCCACGTCATCAAGAGTAATCGTGGCTTCAACGCCCTCAATCGATAAGGTATAACGGCCATTTTTCTCCAGCGAATTTATTTCGTCCTGCGTCATCGACTGAATTTTCGGAGCTAATTGTTTCATTATTTTGCCATAACGAGGCCCGAGTTTTTTGAAATCGGGCTTCACCCGTTTCACAAGCATGGCATTTGCCGAATCCACAAATTCGATCGACTTCACGTTTACCTCACTCAGGATGAGACCACTCACTGCTTCGATATTGGCTTTTTGAGTCTCGTCCGTTACCGGAATCATAATTTTCGAAAGTGGCTGACGCACTTTCAGATTTACCTTCCTCCGCAAGGCGAGAACAATGGACGATGCCGTTTGTGCCAAATACATTCGGTCTTCCAATGTTTTATCTATCAGCGATGCATCGGCCTTGGGAAAATCGGCCAAATGCACCGATTCGAATTTTTCGTCATTCACTGCAGCAGTGAGGTCTCGATAAAGTTTATCGGCATAAAAAGGCGAAATAGGCGCTATGAGTTTTGCCACAGTAACCAAACAAGTGTACAACGTCTGATAGGCCGAAAGCTTATCCTCGGTCATTTCTCCTCCCCAGAAACGTTTCCTGTTGAGGCGAACATACCAGTTGCTCAAATTGTCGTTCACAAAATCCGAAATGGCTCGTCCGGCTTTTGTCGGTTCGTAGCTATCGAAATCGTTATCTACTTCCTCGATAAGCGAATTCAATAACGAAATGATCCAACGATCGATTTCAGGACGCTTTTCGATAGCTATTTGGGAATATTGATTGTAAAAATCGTCAACATTGGCATAAAGTGCAAAAAACGAATACGTATTATATAGCGTTCCGAAAAATTTTCTTCTTACTTCCTCCACTCCGTCGATATCGAACTTCAGATTGTCCCAAGGCGAAGCATTGGTTATCATGTACCAACGCAAAGGATCGGAACCGTATTTTTCGATTGTTTCAAATGGATCGATGGCATTTCCCAAACGTTTTGACATCTTGTTGCCGTTTTTATCCAAAACCAATCCATTGGAAACCACATTTTTAAATGCTACACTATCTTTAACCAGCGTGCTGATGGCATGTAGCGTGAAAAACCATCCCCGCGTTTGATCAACACCTTCGGCAATGAAATCGGCCGGATAAATTTTACTGAATTCCTCTTCGGAAATATGCGGATAAAACACTTGAGCAAAGGGCATAGAACCACTGTCGAACCAAACATCGAGCAAATCTGTCTCGCGATGCATGGGTTTTCCGCTTTCCGAAACCAGCACAATGTTATCCACATAAGGACGATGCAAATCGATTTTTTCGTAATGCAACGGCTGATAGTCTTCCGGTTTGAAATCTTTCCAAGGCAATTCGGTCATCACGCCCGCATCCAAAGCTTTCTGCATCTCATCGCATAACTCCTTTACCGATCCGATACATTTTTCTTCCTGTCCGTCTTCGGTGCGCCAAATCGGAAGAGGCGTTCCCCAATAACGGCTGCGGCTCAAATTCCAGTCCTGAAGGTTTTCGAGCCATTTCCCGAAACGTCCCGTTCCTGTGGATTGAGGCTTCCAATTAATCGTATTGTTGAGCTCGATAAGTCTTTCCTTGCGGGCAGTAGTGCGAATAAACCAGCTGTCGAGCGGATAATAAAGAACAGGTTTGTCCGTTCGCCAACAATGCGGGTAACTATGGACGTGTTTTTCGATGCGAAATGCTCGATTTTGTTGCTTGAGTTCGACGCACAAATCGATATCGAGGGTGCTGTCCTCAGCCGTAAGCGTTTCGTCGTAATCGTTTTTCACATATCGGCCGGCATAGCGACTGTATAACTCTACATTTACGTTTTCCTTAACGAAATCGGGATCGAGATCCTCGATACGGAAATATTTTCCGGCCAAATCTACCATCGGACGAAGTGCTCCGTTCTTGTCGCGAAGCATAAGACCGGGGACATCATTCTCCTTACCTGCTTTGGCATCGTCGGCTCCAAACGTCGGTGCGATATGCACGATTCCTGTTCCATCTTCGGTAGACACAAAATCGCCTGTAACTACCTTCAACGCATTTCCTGACGTTTTTACCCAAGGGAAAAGTTGTTCATATTCCAATCCGGCAAGTTCCTTTCCTTTCCATCTTTTTTCGAGAACGCGAAACGGAATATTTTTGTCGCCTTCTTTGTAATCTTCCAATTTCAAATTGGCGTTTTTGTCGGGAAAATACGATTTAATCAAACTTTCGGCCAATATAGCGGTCATCGGTTTGCCGGTATAGGGATTATATGTCTGAACAGCAGCATATTCAATATCAGGCCCTACGGCCAAAAGCACATTGGACGGCAACGTCCAAGGGGTAGTCGTCCAGGCCAGGAAAAACGGTTCACCAAATTCGCTCCATTCCGGAAGCGGATTTTTTATTTTAAACTGCGCCGTACACGTAGTGTCTTTCACATCGCGATAACATCCGGGCTGATTGAGTTCGTGCGTGCTCAACCCTGTACCAGCAGCCGGAGAATAAGGCTGAATGGTATAGCCTTTATAAAGCAATCCTTTGCCGTACAAATCCTTGATCAAATACCAAAGCGTTTCGATATATCGATTGTCGTAAGTAATGTAAGGATCGGTCATATCCACCCAATAACCCATTTCTTTGGTAAGTGTTTCCCATTCCTTGGTGTATTTCATCACCTCTTTGCGACAAGCAGCATTATATTCTTCCACCGAAATTTTCTTGCCGATGTCTTCTTTGGTAATTCCAAGAGATTTTTCCACACCGAGTTCCACGGGAAGGCCGTGTGTATCCCACCCTGCTTTACGATTGACAAGAAAACCCTTCATCGTTCTGTATCGGCAGAAAATATCCTTTATCGAACGGGCGATAACGTGATGAATGCCGGGCATTCCGTTAGCCGATGGCGGTCCTTCATAAAAGATGAACCGTGGGTGGCCTTCGCGCGTTTCCAGACTTTTCCGAAAGATATCCTTATCTTCCCATTCCTTCAGCATCTCTTTGTTGACTGCCGATAAATCCAGATGGTCGTATTCCGGGAATTTCTTATCCATTTTCGAACTAAATTTTTCCTTATAAAAATCAGGTTGCAAAGGTAGCAATAAATTGAAAAACAACAATCGAAAAAATGCAAATCGCCCTTTTGTAAAGCAGCCGGTAAATAAAGGCGAATGCGTTGACGTTTTATCCCTTTCATGACGCATTCCGACCGCAAAAAATGTGCTATCTTTGAAAAAATTTATACATGAGACATTTTTTACTCTATAGCTGTCTGTTCCTCCTGATTGGTTTTGGAAGCTGTGCTATCACGAAACGGCAGCAAAATAACGGCATAAATGAGATAAAAATTCTCACCTATAACATTCGTAATGCAAGGGGGATGGACGAAAAAACCGATTATGACCGCATCGCCGGAATCATCCGATCGATTCATCCCGATTGCGCGGCACTGCAAGAACTTGACAGTGCAACGGCACGAAGCAATGGCGAAGTGATTCTCGACGAGTTGGCAAAGCGCACAGGGATGTACGCCTCCTACAGCAAATCTATCGATTATCAGGGCGGAGGTTATGGGATAGGAATTCTGACGAAAGAAAAGCCGCTTCACAAAGAAGTCATTCCGCTGCCCGGTCGTGAGGAATCGAGGAGTTTCCTTATCGTGGAAATGCCCAACTATGTGATTGGCTGCACACATTGGTCGCTTACCCACGAGGACAGAATGGCTTCGGCGGACCGAATAAATGCGGCTGTAGAAAAATATTCGCACAAACCGGTATTTTTGGCAGGCGATTTCAATTCGGATGCGACTTCCGAAGAAATAAATTTGTTGTCAAAGAATTGGATGATGTTGAATGATCCGTCAAAAGCAACTTTCCCCTCAGATCGCCCGGTGAAATGTATCGATTACATTTGGGCAAGGAAAAATCCGCTTTTTTCTTTCAAAATTTCAATTTCCAAAGTCGAAAACGAACCTGTCGCTTCCGATCATTTGCCGGTTTGGACAATGGTCAACTATTCAAAAATCAAAAATAACCCATAAAATGAAAAAATTAGTTCTAATTTTAGCGTGTATTGCAATGTCGATGTCCGGCATTTTTGCACAAAACAAATGTAAGATGAATGTGGCCACATTTAATCTGCGTCTGGACACGCCAAGCGACAGCCTCAATTCCTGGTTGCACCGAAAGGAGATGGACAAATCGCTCATTCGATTCCACGATTTTGATATTTTTGGAACGCAGGAAGGCTTTAAGCACCAGCTCGACGGAATACTCGAACTGGGAAACTATGCCTACACGGGCGCCGGCCGCGACGACGGAAAAGACGCCGGCGAACATTCGGCCGTTTTCTACAAAGTCAACCGTTTCGAACTGCTCGATTCGGGCAATTTTTGGTATTCCGAAACGCCCACTGTTCCCTCGAAAGGTTGGGATGCAACTTGCTGCAACCGCATTTGTTCGTGGGGGAAATTCCGTGAAAAGAAATCGGGTCGCGAATTTTATTTTTTCAACTCCCATTTCGATCACCAAGGCAAAGTGGCACGACACAATTCGTCTTTACTGTTATTAGCGAAAATCAAAGAAATTGCAGGTAACTTGCCGGTCTTCTGCACGGGCGATTTCAATGCCACTCCCGACGACGATCCCATTCAAGTCATTTACAAAGACGGTAAATTAAGGGATTCCTATCAAATCACAAAAGAGCCGCCATACGGAACTTTAGGCACTTTCAATAATTTTGATTTGCATTCGCCCTGCAGCGAACGTATCGACTACATCTGGGTTACCGATGGCATTGTCGTCAAAAAATATGGAGTTCTCAACGAACAACAATATGGACGGTTTCCCTCCGACCACTTTCCGGTGATGGTAAAAGTGTCTTTCTGAAAGTTTGCAAACATCCACGAAAAAAAACCGCTAAGGAAATTTCCCCGGCGGTTTTTTTCGATATAACTTTTTTCTTTTCTATATATTTTCTACTTACGACAATTTAGCCAAAGCCTCTTTGATCCGGGCAACGGCTTTCGTAATGTTTTCGTCGGAGGTAGCATACGATAGACGAATGCATTTGGGAGCTCCAAAAGCAGCACCGCCTACACAGGCCACATGACCTTCTTCGAGCAGATACATGGCCAAATCGGGTGAATCGTTGATTACTCGACCATTATACGATTTCCCGAAATAATAGTCACATTCCGGAAATACATAAAATGCTCCCATCGGATTATTAACTTTCAGTCCCGCAATTTCGCTCAACAAACCCACAATCAGATTTTTTCTTCTTTCGAAAGCCAGGCGCATGGTTTCCACGCAAGACTGGTCACCCGTGTAGGCCGCCAATGCAGCTTTCTGTGAAATAGACGAAGGAGCCGATGTGTTTTGTCCCTGCAATGTGCTGCACGCATCAGCAATCCACTTGGGTGCAGCTATCCACCCCAAACGCCAACCGGTCATGGCGTAACTTTTCGAAACGCCATTGACGATGATCACGCGATCGCGAATTTCAGCGAACTGCGAAATACTTTCGTGTTTTCCTACATAATTGATATGTTCGTAAATTTCGTCAGCGATAACAAAAACATTCGGATATTTGACCAGCACATCAGCCAATTCTTTCAGTTCTGCTTTCGAATAAACACTTCCCGTGGGATTCGATGGAGAGCAAAGTATCAGGGCTTTGGTTTTTGGCGTAATCGCCTCTTCCAATTGTTGCGCGGTAATCTTAAAATCTTGCTCTATGCCGGCTTCCACGAAAACCGACTTGCCTTCGGCCAACTTCACCATTTCGGGGTAACTGACCCAATAAGGCGCGGGAATGATCACCTCTTCGTCCTTATCCACAAGCGCAAGAATCAAATTGTAGATGGAATGTTTTGCACCATTCGAACAAACGATCTGATCGGGTTTATAATCCAAACCGTTTTCCTTTTTCAGCTTCTCGCAGATTGCTTTTCGTAAGTCCAAAAAGCCGGAAACCGGTGCATAGAACGAAAAGTTATCGTCGATTGCCTTTTTGGCAGCTTCCTTGATGTGATCGGGAGTAAAAAAATCGGGTTCTCCCACGCTCAGATTTATAACATCGATACCCCGAGCCTTGAGTTCATTGCTTTTTTGCGACATTGCCAGCGTCTCGGATGGCGAAAGGGCTGCCAATCTTGCCGATAAAGGATTCATATTGTTTATTTTTTATTTTGAAAATTGAAGGAATTATCGACCACAAAAATAATAAAAAAGCTTCTGGATTGAAAATTTGCTATCAAAAAAAGTATTTTCTTTACTTTTTGTCATTTAAAAACTAAAAAAGCTGCCTAACGGCAGCCTTGGAATTTATTGTTAATTTAAATTGAATTTCGAAACAAAGCTTCTGCAACCATTCTAAAAACGATTACTCAGCTTCAACATCATAAGTGTAGCTTGCTCAACGTTGCAAGCACGATTTCAGCTCTCTAAGTCTGTTGATTTTGTACATGCGATGTACCACAGACCCGTTGAAAATATTCCGTTCCAGATACTTGATCTGCGACAGAATTTCTTCTTTTGTCAGGTTTTTGATATCCATAATTATTCCTTTCTTTGTTTATGATTATCGGCAACCTCGCTTTAAGAAGCCATTACAATATGTTTTGATAACCTAAAAAATGATTCTTAATAACTCACTTGCCATTAAAATCACAACAAAGATACAACAAAAAATATGCCGTACAACATATTTTTGATAGATTTTTTCGAAACCAAATAGACAAAATCTATCTCTTCAAAAACCTTGAACACATTTATCTGGGATTATCCGCGTCAGTCAAGGAGAAACCAAACAGAATTAAAATTAGTAACTCGTCATTCGCAATTTGAAATTCCCTTCCGAATTCACCATTGTTCGAATGATACTATGGTCGTATTTGCGTCGTACTTGCGTCGTACTTCGCTCTTGTTGACCTTGCACAAATTCCAAAAAAGGAATTTTTCGACGTAAATATTGATAAACAATATGTTACGGCTTTCAACCGCCTCAACTCCGAATCTGAAAAATTTCAGTAATCGACGATGAGCATTCCCATTCTATAGAGACCAATATTGATGCCATAACACATATTTTTGCCGGTGATTCGAAGAATGCTATCTTGTTTACTCAGACCGGTAAAGGACTATATATCTGTCTATTTTTGATGAAGAAAAAGTAGGAATTTTTACGAAATTAAGGTTTTTCCACTACGAATATGGGCTCTTGATGTGCTGGATTTCACAACGAATTGATTCTAATATCATTGCGGAAGCTGGGGTACTACCCGCATAATTTATCTGAATTTGATTCAATAAAACCAACAATCTGTTTATGTGTATATTATAATACTTTTAATTCGATAAAGTTTAGCGTAATATGTTTTGATATATCATTTATTGTAGGTAAATTTGTAGGTAAATAATAAATACCTACTGTAATGGCTACAAATTTTTACCTCGACACACGATCAAACAAAAAAGGAGATCACCCGATAAATGTTTCGATCGTGATCAAAGGAGAAAGACTGTTAACGACAACGGGATACAGCATTTCGCCCGACAAATGGAATAGGGAACGCCAAAGAGTAAATCAAGGATTTTCCAATGCAAACGGGATTACCTACAATGTGATCAATAACAAGTTATCTGAAATTGAGAGTTATTTTTCTAAACTTGAAAATCAAATCGAGATTTCAGACATCACCGATTTTAATTTAAAAGATGAGTTTGCCGATAAATTCCGTACCAATAAGACTAAAAAGAAAGCTGAAACCATCTTTGATCATATGGATGAGTTTATAAGTGAAGTAGGTAAGCTTAACGACTGGACTGTTTCAACCGTTGAAAAATTCAATGCTTTAAAGAACCATTTGAGAACATTTAACCCTGCCTTGAAATACGAAAATCTTAATGAGAGCGGTTTAATTTCATTCATGGACTATCTCAAAAATGTACCATTAACGGGGGATATACAGGGAATGAGAAACAGCACAATCAAAAACCGAATAAGTTTTCTGAAATGGTTTTTGAGGTGGGCGACAAAGAAGGGTTATAACAATGAAGCGGCTTTTCTGTCATTCAACCCAAAGATAAAAACGATCAAATCGACAGACAAAGAAATTGTTTTCCTTGACTGGGAGGAATTGATCCGTGTTTATAATTTTGAGTTTCCCGACAACAAAAAATATCTCACAAGGGTAAGAGATGTGTTTTGTTTCAGTTGCTTTACAGGACTTCGCTATTCGGATACGGCGAACTTGAAACGTTCTAATATTCATGAGACCTATATTTCGTTAACCTCAATCAAGGATTCGGACAATCTGAAAATTGAGCTTAACAAGTACTCTAAATCGATACTGGACAAATACAAAGATGAACAATTTCCTTATGACAGAGCTTTGCCGGTAATAAGCAACCAGCGATCAAATGAATATTTGAAAGAGATGGCCAAGCTTTGCGGAATTGATACACCCGTTACGGAGGTATATTATAAAGGAAATGAACGGATCGAGGAAGTTAGACCCAAGTACGAAATGATATGCACGCATACAGCCCGCAGAACGTTCATCAGTAACGCGTTGATGAAAGGTATCCCCGTTAACGTAGTGATGAAATGGACGGGGCACAGCGATTATAATGCCATGAAACCGTATATTGCTATAGCGGACACGGCAAAGAAAAACGAGATGGATAAATTTAACTTATAAATTATACACAATGGAAACAAATAAAGTTTTTGAGCTGGTTGAATTTTTTTACAACAAAAAAGCTGAATTGGCAAATCATTACGACGTGGTAAATAAATATGCATCGTTGAGAAATGAAGCCTATAATTTAAAATCAAAAAATCCGCTATATTATGATACAGCCTACAAAAACAAAATAAATGAGTTACAAAAGTATATAGAAGGTAGCCACATCAATGATTATATAGATAGCATTCGCGGCAAAATAACCGAATTTGGTTTTGTCACACAATACGGAACATACAAAAATCAAATTCAGGATGTTATCGATGGATGGCTGAAGGATATAACAGACAGGAAAGAAGCAATAGATCAATTAATCGAATGTAAACGACAATTCAATGAATTAAAGTCGGAGGAAGAATTAAAATCGGAGGAAGTGAAGAAAGTGAAGAAAGTGAAGAAAGTTTGGTTTGTCCTTATGTGGATCAATACGCTTTTATTTGATGATCTGGAATACATACTAAAGGAAACATTCGATAAATATCTGGAGAAAAAGTACAAGGACTTGTCGGATGATTTAAAGTCGTTTTTAGAGCGCTTTGATGCTGATGTGATAGAAAGCATCATTGATTACAAACGATTACCTGATGGGGCGGAAAAACCCATCTGGAAGCGACAGGCGGATGCCCACGTATTTAGACGCAAACTGAAAATTAAGGCAACGGATATGGATAAAATGTTTCTTTACAAAAACAGTAAGGATAAAATAACAGAAAAATTAAGATACAATACGGACACAAACAATGATAACAGCGAATTGGCAAAGATTTTAGCAAAACATTATTTTTAAACTATCCAACCAAAATGAATAATATTAAATAAGGTGCTGAAATATGCACCTTTTTTTTATTTCTAAAATCGACCAACCTCATCGACCACCTTAAAGACACATTTCGACCAAAAACACAACTTTATTTAATAATTCGACCATGATAACCAACGATAACCAAAAAAATCGACCAACCTCATCGACCTTAACTAATTAATTATTAGCATATTATTTTATATCAAGGTAGCATTCATTTGTAAATTTGTATCGTGTAAAACGGATAGAAAGTGCGAACTATTCGGAGGTACGCAAGCGAGGCACAAGCTGGAGTACTCACACTAAAATTCAAACATTATGGATTTTTCTAAAACAAACACAATGGTTTTGATAAGTGAAACCGATTTTGAGAAAGCGATCTATTCCGCAGTGGAAAAAGCACTTGGAAACAGAAAAGTTGCAGCAAAAGACCAGCCACGTTACGTCAAAGGATTGAAAGGTATCCGAGAGCTTTTTGGCGTCTCACATGCAACCGCTCAACGATACAAGGATACGATCCTCAAAGACGCCGTTTCGCAACAAGGACGTGTCATTATCGTAGACGTGGAAAAAGCACTCGAATTATTCAACGAAAATAAACAGAATAGGGAGGCGTAAATCATGACAGGAAACGAACAACGCCCTGACCGGACGAAACCGATGCAGGGCGATAATATCATCAACGTTGGAGGCGTGATTGGACAGGACAAAGATACTCAAAATCTTTGTAATGAGAAACATAAATCCAAAAAAAAAGAAAGTAGTTTTTTGAAGCGAACTCTGATCGTGTATAGGCAACTAAGGAAAAGCGGGGCAGGGACAGTAAACATGGTGGATGTTGAACTGAAATTCAAAGGTTACGATTTTGATACCCAACAAGTCAGGCAGTCTCTCTGGTATCTGGTAAAAAACGATTACATTCGCTATTGGGGCAGGGATAGATGTTCGCTTACAGGTCATATTGCCGATTGGTTTGAAATGCCATGCAACCCCAAGAAAGTATTCACTATCAAAAGGGGAAAGGGGCAAAGCTATGGAAAATAACGACAGAACGCAACGGCCCGACAAAGAGTCCAAAGAAACGCCAAACATCGACTTCGAGGAACGCCAATGCAAGGTTAGGTTACACCCGCAGGAAACGCCAAACGCCAAACCTGAATACATATTCGATATCAATGAAATTGTTGATGT
>Ga0255345_1002505_pt1 | contig 23274 bp, 13 predicted proteins | sample wastewater_treat_6_FD_192415 | JGI IMG/M metagenome (GOLD analysis project Ga0255345, IMG submission 192415) | Wastewater microbial communities from Lulu Island WWTP, Vancouver, Canada - plant20 | ecosystem: Engineered > WWTP > Wastewater > Unclassified | place: Canada: Vancouver, British...
CAGGCAGCAGCATTGCCGAGTGGGCATTAAGAAATCATCTTCCTGTAAAAGGAATGATAAAAGGAACTATTTTCAAGCAATTCTGCGGAGGAGAAAATATTCAAGAATGCACGTTAACCATTAACAAGCTGGGGAAATACGGAGTTGGAAGTATTCTCGACTACTCGGTAGAAGGCAAAGAAGAAGAAAAAGATCTCGACAGAGCATGTGAAGAAATAATTGCTACCGTAAAGCGTGCGAAAGGAGATAAAAACATTCCGTTTTCGGTATTTAAAGTCACGGGATTAGCGCGTCATTATATTTTAGAAAAAGTTTCATCGGGAGAAGTCTTGAGTGAAGCCGACCAATCGGAATTCGAGCGTGTATCTCGTCGTGTTCAACGTATTTGTGAAGAAGGACATCAACAAAATGTAAGAGTATTTATTGATGCAGAAGAATCGTGGATACAAAAAGCCATTGATGAATTAGCAACGGTAAATATGGAACGATACAATAAAGATCGCGCCATTATTTACAATACACTACAGATGTATCGTCACGATCGGTTATCGTTTATGAAAGTATCGTATGAAAAAGCAATGCAAGTAAATTATTTCCTCGGACTGAAATTAGTTCGCGGTGCCTATATGGAAAAAGAAAGAGATCGTGCGGCTGAATTAGGATATGCATCACCGATACAACCGGATAAAGAATCGACCGACCGCGACTATAACGAAGCATTACGTTTTTGTGTGGAGCATGTCGACAAAATTGCGATTTGCGCGGGAACACATAACGAAGAAAGCAGCATGATTTTAACGGAGCTGATGGCATCAAAAGCTATTGCGAAAGGCGACGAAAGAATCTATTACAGCCAGCTTTTAGGCATGAGTGATCACATTAGTTTCAACTTAGCAAAAGAAGGCTATAAAGTGGCTAAATACGTCCCTTATGGCCCTGTTGACGCCGTATTACCCTATCTAACTAGAAGAGCGCAAGAAAACACTTCGATGGCAGGACAAATGGGAAGAGAATTAGGGTTGATATTGGCGGAGAAGAAAAGGAGGAAGGGGTGAGTTCGAGGTTCTTGGTTCTTGGTTCTTGGTTCTTGGTTCTTGGTTCTTGGTTTACGCGAGGCGAATGGCGAAATCTTTTTATGTTTAGAGATAGTTGAGTAAAGAGGGGATGAAAATGACGCAAATAAAAAATTACGGATTAGTAAAAAGAAATAAAAAAAAATCCTCTCAGTGCGAGAGGATTTTTTTTATTTGTTAACTGCGTAAGAAAGTTCGGCGGTAAATTTTTGATCGAGGGCTCCGATTCGTTGTGCGGCGGCTTGTGTAATTTTAATCATTACATTTTTATTATCGCCGGTATCGGGAAGAATGCCAACTACCTTTACAAAAACAGAATTATTATTCATTCGGTTGGTGACTTTGATGATAGTACCTACGGGTGCGGTACGATGAAGTGCATAAAATTTATTTTGATTCAGTTCTCCATCCGTTAACCAATTAGCTACGCCGGTTTCTGTAATCTTATCGATAGTAGCTCCGGTTTTAGGATCTTTTTCGGTGATGGTATTTCGAGAAGCACCGGGATTACTATAAACTTCAGGAAGAGTGCTATTGGTATCAGACTTAACCGGATTAGTTTTCGGTTCCGTTACAACAGGATTTGATTTTACTAGAGTTTTGTCTGCAGCAGGTTTAGGCTTTTCGGTATCGTCGTTATGCTTTACTGGTTCTTTAACCGATTCTTTAATCGGCTCTTTCACAGGTTTAGGAGCAGGAGTTTCATCACGGTCGTCTGCAACATCATCAGCAGCCTTACCAGCAACTTTTAATTTCATTCCGACCTTTACAACATAATTGCTAAGGTTATTTAACTCCTTCAAATCGTTAAGCGACATATTATTATCCTTTGCAATACGGTAAAGCGTTTCACCTTTAGTAACGGTATGATATTTCACTTTAGGATTATCTTTCGTCGATTTTGGCGATTCCGGCTTTTGTTTCACAGGCTTAGGCGCTTCATCGGCATCGGAAGATGATTTAGCCGGAGTAACTACATCCTCTTGAACATCGGAAGTAGATGCTGTTGCAGGAACTTGAATAATCTGATTATACTTTAGAACCGACACCCCATTATTAGCATTTTGCAACTCCGCAATGGTGATATGGTATTTTTTTGCAACGCTTGTCCACGTTTCCCCTTTGGTCACTTTATGCAATAAAAACTTCTTTCCTCCAACCCATTTCGTGCGTAAAGAATCGGGAGGAAAGGCATAAGTTGCCGAAAAGGTTGTCAGTAAGATACTGATTACCAGCGACAAACGTAAAAAGCGGTATTTAGATAAGGTCATCATATAGTATTACAAGATTAGCTCATAAAAGCATGGTAATTACCCATACTCACCTCACTGTTATCAACACAATAATTAACACGAAAATAAATGTCCTATTATGAAGATTTGACCTAGAACGTGAAGAACTGTTAAATCGTATATTAAGGGAGGATGAAGATTGTTAGAACTACAAAAAACGAGCCATAACGATATTAAAAAAAAGTCGGTGTTGAATAAACTATTCTACACCGACATAATATTTCAGCAGTCGAACGCGACTTCAATTACTCAAAAGCTGTTTCTTTATTTGACAACTTTTACTTGAGATGCTCTTTCATTATTTAATAATTCAACGACATAAAATCCTTTTTCATACTTAGCAAAATTAATGTCGAATGAATTCGAGGTATTTGGATTGGCAATAATTTCATCAATCAATTTTCCGTCGGCACTAAAAACTTTTACCAAGACCTTACCTGACATTGGCGAATTCGACACAAGATGTAAAACATCATTTACTGGAACTGGATAAGCACTAATACTATTATACTGATCGTTACTATTAACCGAAGTAATTACCGATTGCAAAGTATTAACAACAGTATTGGTAATCACAGGTGCATTGAAATCAAAATAAATAGCAGCTTCGTTAGAAATCACGGTTCCATCAGGTAGACCTTGTTTAGGTTTAATACTAAAATCAACATATCCGTGGCTTAGCGGTTCATTGGAATTACTATCGGGTAAATTAATATTGTAAAATTGAAATGTGAGATCATTATTAATTATTTTGTATGTGCACGTGTGGCTTGAAAACTCTTTCACAAAAGTGTTTAGATCGAGATATTGACTTAACTGATCCTGCACAACCACATTAATTGCAGAAGCCGTTCCGGTATTTTGAAAGTTAATATGGTAATGCAAACGCGTATCATGGAGCACTTCTCCTACTCCATTTGCGCCTTCGGGATGCACCGACTTATCATTAGGATCGAAGCTGCCAATAACAATTACCATATCGTTTACTGTATTGTTCGACAAATGATACTCAGTATAAGCTACATCAGCAGTAATAGATCCAGAAAAGCTATAATGAGTACCTAATGGAACTGTGGTTGCGGGAGTATAAGTCATTCGAAAATATCTTCTTCCGCCCATCTCAATTTTTGAAGAAGGCCAGGTGACAGTATGAGCAGTTGAATTAATCAATCCGTAAGGAGGATACACAGAACCTACAGTTAACGAAGTATCATAAGTCAAAATTACGATACCTGAAGAAGAATCTTTACCAGTTTGACGCACTTGGATTTCTACTGTTGAGGCGAAGCCAGGACGAGGATCAAATGCAAGCAATGAGATATCGAAATCGGTATGAATAGAAGTATTCAAATAGAAATTATTATTTGCGTAAGTTCCACTTACAGCATTCACCATAATGCTATCTGGTGTCGATGAAACAGAATCGATCATCGCATCTTCAACCGTTAATTTGTAAGGGCCCGCCGGCAAACTAAAATTATAGTTACCTGTATTCGTTAAAAAAGCACTAGCAGTATATGATGTTTGAGTACTACTTGCCTTCACAGAGACTGTTTGCACATTCATATCACCGGCATCAAATGTATTATTACCATTAAAGTCATAGAAAACTTTACCGCTAACATTTACAGAAAGAGGAGCTAATCCGAATTGCACAAAAGCTGTACTTCCTCCTGCTGAATTATTAATTGAAACACTATTGGTTGATGGGCTAATAAGTGTATATGCACTAGTGTTGTATTGTATACTTACAGAAACCACATCTCGAGGAATTACTAAAGAAAACAATCCGGAAGAATCAGTTTTAACACTGAAATTTGATTGTGTATTGTTAGAATTAAAATAAACATTCACGTTAACCAAACCTACTTCACCGGTATCTTTTACCCCATCATAATCATCGTCCTTGTACACCAAACCATGAATTGTATCCATTTCAATTCCACATACCGATTTAGTTACAGATGACAATGAAGAAAGTGGATAAAAGCCGTTTGGATCATTGAAAAGAGTACGAACAATATATTGTCCAGGTAATGCTCCTGACAAATTAACATTTAAACTAGTATTTAAAGTGAAATTACCATATGCAATTCCAATTGCGCTATTTATAACTTCATAAGAGCCAATATTACTTGCCGGAGAAGGATACACATTCATATAACCGGCAAATGCAGTATTACATCCGGTCCCTGCCGAATTACCTGTCAGGCTATAGTTTGTCAATCCATTATTCACATGAACTTTTCTATTGTCGGAAGCTAAATTCCCTATATTATCTGACAACGACACATAAACATTGTAATCTCCTGCTGCTGAATAAGTATGAAAAAAACCACCAATCGAACCATTATCAGGCATAGAGCCGTCGCCCCAATCAACACTTGCAGAGACCAATGTATTAGGGTCACCCAAATAATGAGGAGTCACTGTTACATCCATTCCAGTACAAGACACTGCCATTTCAGGAAACATAGTATTTCCAGTACTATGAAAAATATTTCCGTATTGAGCAGAACATGAATCGTTGGTAATAGTATCAGTACCCCACAATATTAAATCTACTTTACTGTATCCCATAGGTAAAAAATAGGCATAAGGAACAGGCGACAAAATACTACCTGAATCTTTAGCTACATCATTCACTAACCATTTATACTTCGTAATTTTCCAATTGACATCTAAAGTAGTTTGCGTGGGATTAAAAGCAACGGTAACACCACCATTTTGTTCAATATCAAATTTAGGGTAAACTCCACACTGAGAATATGCATTGTTTGCCATCATAAATAACAAAAAGTTAGCAATGCAGAATAGATTAATTTTCCTCATGATATAACTAAGATTACTACAATTATAAACAATTCCATTATTTAACAACTTTCACTTGGCATGAACGATCATTATCCAATAACTCGAGAACATAAAATCCATTCTCATATTTTGCGAAGCTTATATCGAGTGATTTCGAAGTGTTAGTGTGAGTAATAATTTGATCAATCAATTTTCCGTCGGCACTAAAAACTTTTACCAATACCTTACCAGACATTGGCGTATTCGAGACAAGATGTAAAACATCATTTACGGGAACCGGATAAGCAATAATACTATTATACTGATCGTTACTATTAACCGAAGTAATTACCGATTGCAAAGTATTTACAACAGTATTAGTAATCACGGGTGAATTGAAATCAAAATAAATAGCAGCTTCGTTTGAAATTACTGTTCCGTCAGGGAGTCCTTGCTTAGGTAACATACTAAACTCCACCCAACCATGACTTAAAGGTTCATTAGTGTTACTGTCAAGTAGATTAATATTATAAAACTGCCAAGTAATTGTACCATCAATAATTTTCGTTAAGCAAGTATGACTTGACCCTTCAAAAACGTAAGAGCTTGCATCCAAATTAGCATTCAACACATCCTGCACAAATACATTTATTGCCGAAGCAGTTCCGGTATTTTGAAAATTAATATGATAATGCAATCGAGTATTATGCTTCACGTCACCTACTCCATTTTGACCAATCGGGCGAACGGATTTATCATTAGGATCGAAGCTACCGATTACGGTTGCAATATCTGAAGCAGAATTATTGGAAGTATCATATTCTACTGAAGGCAATAAGGCAAGAGCATTTACACTGAAATTATATTGAGTTCCAAGAGGAACTGTTGTTGCCGGTGTATAGTACAATTTAAAATAACGCTGTCCTCCGAAATCCACTTTTCCAGTAGGCCACTGAACCGTATGAAATGTCGAATTTATTAGCCCATTTGTTGGCCAAATAGAATCTATAGTAATTGCAGGATCATATTGCAATATCACATTTGCCCAACTAGAATCTAGTCCGGTTTGTCGTAGATGAACATCAACAACTGCAGGGAAGCCAGGACGAGGATTAGTGGACATCACCCAAACATCGAAATCGGTATTTACGGGAGTATTCAGATAGAAGTTTTTATTTGAATAATTACCTGAAGTTGCATTAAGCATAATACTATCGGGATTACTAACTAATGAATCAACCATTGGATCACTTACTGTCAATTTATAATTGCCTGAAGGTAATTGAAGTGAGTAACTTCCATATGAATTAACAATTGCAGAAGCACTATACCCTGTCATTGTACTTTGAGCGACAACTTGTGCTGTTTTAGGATATAAATCAACACCAGAATTGAAAGTTGAATTATTATTCACATCATAAAATACGCTACCGCTAACTGTTACATTCAATGGACATAATCCGAAATGCAAGTACGGTGTTACGCCACCTACTTGATTATTTATTGTATAAAAATGAGTGCTAGGACAAGTTACAGCATACAAATTATATATATATAAATAAGACAAGGCTACTTCAACCAAATCTCTAGGAATAACAATAGAAAACAATCCCAATGAATCTGTTTTGCTAAAAAAATTACCATCTCCACCATTTGTTGCATGAATCATAATTGGAATATTAGCCAGACCTACTTCATTTGAATCTTGAATCCCATCAGCATCAATATCAGCGAACACAAATCCATGTATAGTATCCATTTCAATTCCACAAGCTGATTTTGTTACAGACGAAACTTCATTAATACTATAAGTACTATTATTTTCATACACAGAAGCTCTCAAAATATATTGCCCAGGAATTAATCCTGATAGAGGTACGGCTAAACTAGATCCCAAATTCAGATTCCCACCCGACACTGATCCAACATCACTATCCAGAGTATAAAAATTGCTCCCACTTAGACCCGAATTTGGGCTAACACTCACTGATCCACAGCTAACTGAAGTACAACCCGTATTTACAGTTAAACCTGTCACAATATAATTATTCAACCCATTATTGACATGCACTTTTCTTGTGTCCCATCCTGTATTACCCGTAGCGGTTGTGCCGTTCAAATTTACGACATAATCGCCAGCAGCATTGTAGGTATGCATAAAGCTACTTGCAATTCCTTGAGACAATGCGCTACCATCCCCCCAATCAACAGATGTAGTAACGGGGGCAGAAGGATCTACCCAATATTGAGGCATCACAGTAACATTAAGTCCACTTGTTGAAACCGTCATTTCAACATACAATATTGAACCTGTACTATGGAAAATATTTCCGTACTGCGCAGAACATGAATCATTCGTTATGGTATCAATACCCCACAAAATCAAATCTACTTTATTTACCCCTTGGCGAAGAAAATAAGCATAAGGTGTCGGCGACAGAATTACGCCTGAATCTTTAGCTACATCATTCACTAACCATTTATACTTCGTAATTTTCCAATTAGCATCTAAAGTAGTTAGCGTAGTATTAAAAGCAACGGTGACACCACCATTTTGTTCTATATCAAATTTAGGGTGAACTCCACACTGAGAATATGCATTGTTTGCTAGAAATAAAATAAAAAAGCTAACGATAGCGAATAGATTAATTTTCCTCATGGTAATAATTTTACTACAAATCCATATCAAAAGTAAAAATTAACTTATAACAACCAAGAAAAATCTCCTTAAATCACTATTTATTTTCTCTCTTGAAACTTTATGAGAGCGACTTACACTAACTGCTTCTCTCTCGAGCTTCTCACCAAATACAAGCCGAGCCAAGTTATCATTCCATTTAGTAATAATAGTTCATATCCGAATTTATATCCCCCAAGTAAACTCACTGAATTTTCTGCAATGAGGTAGGTAATAAATGGCGACAATAAACAAACAACAGGCACTAATTTTTCATTGAGTTGATGTTTGGTAAATACTCCGAATGCGAAGAGTCCTAGTAATGGTCCGTAGGTATATCCTGCAAGCTTCAATATCAAATCGATTACCGATCTATTATCGATCCAATTAAAGATCATTACGCTGAGAAGAAATACTAACGCAAAACTTAAATGCACTTTACGACGAATAGATGTTTGCTGTTGTTCGCTCAACTTTTCATTTCGTTGAATTCCCAAAATATCGAGGCAATAAGATGCTGTTAAAGCAGTAATGGCACCATCAGCACTCGGAAATAACGCTGATATCAACGCAATCACAAAAATTAATCCCATTATAGGCGGAAAGTGTTTCATGGCCAAGGTCGGGAACAAATCATCGCCTTTTAAAGCATATCCATTTGCTTGAGCATACAAGTACAAAACGCCTCCTAAAAACAAGAATAGAAAGTTCACAAATATTAAGATCAAACTTAAGGTGACAATATTTTTTTGTGAGTCTTTCAAGGTTTTAACAGAGATATTTTTCTGCATCATTTCTTGATCTAGTCCGGTCATGGTTACTGCAATAAAAGCTCCGCCAATTAAGTGTTTAAGGAAATATCCCGGACTTTTTACGTCAGAATTCAGCAATTTAGCATACCCTTTTAATTCGAGCTGTTGCCATGCGGCACCGAAATCGATATGCAAATTATTTAGCACGTAAATTACACATGCTAATAATCCTCCAAGCATAAAAGTAGTTTGCAAAGTGTCGGTCCACACAATCGTTTTAACACCACCTTTAAACGTATAAGCAACAATCAAAATCAAAATAAACACAGCGGTCATCCAAAACGGAATATTCGCATCATCGAGCATGAAATATTGCAACACACGAATTACTAAATACAATCGAGCGGTAGCGCCAACGGTTCTTGAAACGATAAACAACAAAGCTCCGGTTTTATAAGAAGTTTGACCGAAGCGATTTTGCAAATAACTATAGATCGAAGTAAGCTGCAGTTTATAGTACAAAGGCAGCAAAATATACGCAACTGCCAGATATCCGAAAAAGTACCCTAAAACGACCATCAGGTAGGTAAATCCCGCGGTTTCGACAGTTCCGGGCACCGACACAAACGTTACTCCGGACAGCGAAGTTCCGATCATTCCGAAGGCAACAATGTACCAAGGCGACGATTTATTCCCCAGAAAAAAGCTGAAATTCCCTGCATTTCGGGCGGTATACCAAGAGATCGCCAGCAGCAAAAGGAAATATAATACTATGATGGTTAACGTGATAGATGATGACATGGGCTTATTTTACAACTGCCAAAATAAACATTGCGATTGTGGAGAATCTTTCTTCCCTAACTATTTTTTGAACATCCAATGATTCGTAAATTTGACCGTTAACCAACTCACTGTGAATCTCCCTTCAAAACTCCTCGAGGATACCGTTCAGGCTTTTGCTCAATTGCCCGGCATCGGACAAAAAAGCGCTTTACGCATGGTTTTGCACTTACTGAAAATGCAACCCGACAATGTAGAACGAATGGGGGAAACGATCATTCGCTTACGCAAAGAGCTTCGCTATTGTAAAAACTGTCACAATATTGCTTCTGAAGATATCTGCACAATTTGTAGCGATTCGAGAAGAGATCGCAGTATAGTTTGTGTTGTAGAAGATGTGCGCGACGTTATTGCCATTGAAAACACCGGACAATTTAAAGGACTTTATCACGTTTTAGGAGGATTGATTAGTCCGATGGACGGTATTGGTCCGTCTCAACTAAACATAGAAAGTTTAGTCGACAAAGCATCATCGCAATCAGTTTCAGAAATCATGGTTGCGTTAAGTACCACCATGGAAGGCGACACTACCCTATTCTATCTCTTCAAAAAAATTAAACCATACAACATTCCGGTTAGCACGCTAGCGCGAGGAGTTGCCATTGGAGGAGAATTAGAATATGCCGATGAAGTAACATTAGGACGATCGATTGTTAATCGCGTGCCATACGACAATCAACTCGTAAAATAACACTCAACGTAAACACCATTGAAGCTCTCCGTTATCATTGTTAACTACAACGTAAAATACTTTCTGCAACAATGTTTGCAGTCGGTAGAAAAAGCGTGCAAAGGACTGAGCAGCGAAGTTTTTGTAGTTGACAACAATTCGAAAGACGGGTCGGTAGAAATGGTACAGGAACTTTTTCCTGAAGTAAAGCTGATAGCCAACAAAGACAATACAGGATTTTCGAAAGCCAACAATCAAGCCATGCGTATTGCGCAAGGAGAATATGTGCTGTTATTAAATCCCGATACAGTAGTAGAAGAAGAAACATTCAAGAAAGTATGCAATTTCATGGATGCTCACTCTGATGCCGGGGGATTAGGAGTGTATATGATTGACGGAAAAGGGAATTTTCTACCGGAATCAAAACGAGGATTACCAACACCTTCTGTTGCCTTTTACAAAATCTTCGGACTCTCCTCATTATTTCCCAAGTCAAAGATTTTCGGGAAGTATCATTTAGGATATCTCGACAAAAATCAAACACATGAAATAGAAATTTTATCGGGTGCATTTATGTTGATGCGCAAAGCGGCGCTTGACAAAGTAGGATTACTCGACGAAGACTATTTTATGTACGGAGAAGATATCGACTTGAGTTATCGAATCACGCAAGGAGGATATAAGAATTACTACTTTGCCGACACAAAGATTATACACTACAAAGGAGAAAGCACCAAGAAAAGCAGCGTAAACTACGTCATTGTATTTTACAAAGCGATGGTCATTTTTGCAAAAAAACACTTTGCACCAGGAGGAGCTGCATTGTTTTCTTTCCTTATCAATATGGCAATTTGGCTGCGTGCGGGATTAGCAATCAGCAAAAGAATCGTTGAACGGATATGGCTACCGTTAGTAGATGCGATAGTGATTTATTTGGGCATGATGGCCATAAAAGACTATTGGTCGATTAATGTAAACGTAGCACATTATCCTCCATTCTTTATGCAAGTGGTAGTACCCATTTATATTGGAGTGTGGATAGTGAGCAGCTATTTAAATGGAGGATATGATTTACCGGTAAGAGTATCAGCAATGATACGCGGATTACTTAGCGGAACTATAGTAATTCTTGTAGGCTATGCATTATTACCGGAAGACTTACGATTCTCTCGGGCATTAATTTTATTTGGAACAGCATGGGCAAGTTTTTCTATTGCTGCGATTAGATTGTTACTACATGCAACAGGATTCAGGAAATATCGACTTGCGGATGCGATTAAAAAACGCTTAATGATAGTTGGCGATGCCGAAGAAAGCAAGCGCATACTCTCGATGTTAATGATGGGCGGTAACAACAATAGCTTTGTAGGGTTTGTCAGTGACGATAATAATGTGAAAGACGATGCCTCTATGCAAAATTTTCATTTAGGCGACACCTCATCATTTGCTGATTTAATTTCAGTTTATGAAATCAACGAAGTAATATTCTGCGGAAAGAATCTCTCGTCATCATCCATCATAGCCATGATGGGCACGATCGACAGCTCTAATATAGAATACAAAATAGCGCCACCGGAAAGTTTATTTATTATAGGAAGTAATTCAATCAACGAAAATGGCGATTTTTATTTTGTTGATGTTGCCAATATCAACAACCCTGTAAACAAACGCAACAAGCGATTATTCGACATTGCGATGAGTATTACTTTACTTATAACATCGCCAATAATTATTTTGTTAACTAATAAGAAAATTGGGTTTTTACAAAATATCTTTCAGGTACTTCTAGGCTTTAAAAGCTGGGTAGGACGACAGAGTGATGAAGAAAAGATTTTCAAAGGACTTAAGAAAGGCGTTTTATCTCCTGCGATGATGATAAAATCAGAATCGCACGAAAGTACAAGGGAACGATTAAATGCACTTTACGCCAAAGACTTTAAGATTTGGAATGATCTTAAGTTAGTAATACGCAATTTGAAGTTTTTAGGAGAGTAATTTCATTATTGAATAAATTCAAAACAGAATTTATTATTCCGTTTTAACTACCCTAATCACGCGTTGTACATCAGTGTCTCGAACTTTTACGAAATAAATTCCAGGTATTAATTTATTATTAATAGAATAATTATTTTCATCCTCATCAATCAACGATGAAATAATTACTTTTCCGGTTACATCAATAATCTCAATCATTGTTGTCGCACTCCATCCGTTAAGATGAATTGATAATTTATTTGCAAATGGATTAGGAAATACAGTTATCTCTCTTTCTTTACTCTCCCCTACTCTACAAGGCATTGCTACTGCTAAATTATATGCTGCTGAAGTTCCACATGCATTTTTAGCTTTAACAGCAACATTTCCTGCGCTGGTTGCGAAATTCACGTGTATTGAATTTGTGTTTTGCCCAGATGCTACAATTGCGCCCGAAGGAAGTGTCCACAGATAAGATGTCGCACCCAAAACACTTGCCGTTGTATACGGCACTTGCGTTTGATTCGCACAAACTGAAATAGCTCCTGAAATACTTGCAGGTTGCTTTGGTTTACCCGAAACAACCAATGTTCTATTCCCGCTTACCGCACATGAATTAGATGCATTAACTTTAAGGGTATCTTTTATGAATACAGAGGGATATGTAACATTAAGGGAAGTAGTTCCTTGTCCTGAGTTAATTGTTACTCCAGCTGGCACAGTCCAATTATATGTCGTAGCATTAGCCACTGATGGTATTGTATAAGTTACAGAGGCACCGTTACACAATCCTGTATTTTGGCCTGTGATAATTCCAGGTGTTGATGGTTTAGCAGTACTCACATAAACGGATTTCGCAACACTAGTTCCACATTGATTTTTTGAAGAAATAAGTATATGCCCATTTACAAAATTCGATGCAAAGGAAACAGTTGCAGAAGGAAGCGTTGTGGTAGCTGGTCCGCTGGCACCTGAAGGATAAACCCAAGTATATTGTGTTGCATTCGCAATCGGCGAAAATGAATATGTTACTGATGTCACCGGACAAGGTTTTTTATTCCCTGATATTGTCCCAGGAGCCAATGGAGCAGCCGGCCCTTGCGTAACAGCAACTGCAGTTGATGTTTGAGCACCACAATTAGTAGTTAACGAGCATCGATACCATCCAATTAATGTTGCGTTATAATTAGGTGTATTCGAATTAACAATTAAATTATAGGGACCAGCAGCAGAACTTGCACTATACTGCCATTGATAAACGCCTGACAAGCCCGATTGTACAGATAAAGACACAGCAGTACCACAAAGCACGCCACCATTGGCGGCAGTAATAACAGGGACAGAATTAACAACCGATACATTAGAGCCTACCGACAACGTTCCTCCACAAGCATTAGTAACAGCACAATAATAAGTACCGGAAGAAGTTGCCGTATATAGATGAGATGTTGCGCCGGTAATTAATGCATTGCCATTATACCATTGATAAGAATTCCAGAAATCACCCATCTCTAAAGTAGCACAAGGGCCACCCGACGAAAACAGAATATAAACAGGAATTCCGGGTGAAATTTGTGTCACGATAAACGTTTGACTGGTTAGGAAACCACTGCCCGATAAATTAGCGGTAACTGTATACTTTCCGGATGCTGGAGGAGTGATGATAGGCATTCCTTGAAACGAAGGAAGATACATACCTTCATGATACCAAGTAACCGAAGGATCATTTATTGGACCACCTAAATTATCGGTAACAGCTAAACTTATAGTAGCACCGCTACAATCATCGATTCGGTTTGACATCACCATCATTCCATTCACAAATCCTGTAATCAACAATGAAGATACAGTAGCATTTGATCGTAGAAGATTAGACTCAGGTACGCCTGCATGCACTGAGGACATGCAGCTAATAAAAGCAAAAACCGCAATAAATAATTTAGCCAATATAATTCGCATAAGGTAGATTTTAATTAAAGGTAAAAATCTATTCTGAATTATGCAAATTAAAAAATTAATGATTAAACACTTTTAAGCTAGAACACTATATTAGGTATCATTAAACTCAACTGAACAGCTTTGAAGATAATTAAATTTTAATTATGCGTTTTGTTTCTACAACATTCGAATTTGATATCATTAGCATGTAAACTCCAGGAATTAAATCCTCTCCTAACCTTAAAGTAGATTCATTTACGAAACTATCATAAACAACCTTACCGGTAACATCAAATAACGTCAACTTCGAACCTATTAAAGATTCACCCAATGAAATTAATATAGAACCTGAAAACGGGTTTGGTTCCACCAAAATATCTTCGATCGATTCATTTCCTTCTTTACAAGGGATTGAAAGGTACAATCCATTGTAGGCACTTGTGCCGCATGCATTTTTAGTTTTTACAGAAACAACTCCGGGATTAAATCCAATTTTAACTAATATACTATCGGTGCCTTGTCCAGACAATATCGAAGAACCATAAGGCACTCGCCATAAATAATTAGTTGCTCCATATACAGGCGTAATTGAATATAACATATTCGTTTGTCCTGAGCAGCCAATTGATGGGCCTGTAATAGCTCCTGCAACTGCAGGAGGGCCAGAAATATTTAGAGTATAAGGAACACCCGAATAACACCAAGTACTTTGATTAATTGAAATATTACCACCTAAACAATTAGGATTTAAACCGACTTCAACTGTATCCTGTCCTAGTCCATTAATAATATTAATCCCGTTTGAGGTTGACCAATTTAAATCATAACCGGGGGTATGATTAATTGCAACATAAGAATATGTCCCTGTATCGCAAACACCGACTGTTTGCCCAACAATAGACAAAGCACCTGGATTAGCATAATGATCAAATACCTTATAAAAATACGGGCCCGTCCCACAGGCATTTTTCCCTGCTATACCAATTGAATCAATTGAATAATTAGCTGAAACATTCAAATTAATATTAAGTGCATTTGAACTACCACTTACAGTTGTATTAGAAGGCAAATCCCATACATATTGAATTGCATCTTGAACTGGACTAGCATTAATTACATTACCAACTCCTAGGCATAAAAAAGGCACATTTAAAATGTTTGAATATTGAGTAGGAGCAGCGGAATAAGATTGAACATATACAGGAATAGAATAATATTCTGCTTCTCCATAAAAGCTTGAAGTTGGGATAGAACGACTTATTATACAACGATACCACCCACTGGAATCTGCATGACAAGAAGAATTAGTAGATTTTGAAGTCCAAGGACCATTAGGACTAGCAGAATACTCCCATGTAAAATAGCTAGGATAAAAAGGAAGATTACTTTGTTTTAAATATAAATTAACATAACTTCCTATACAAAAACTATTGCCAACTAATGTATCAATAAGATCACAAGTTTGGCCAATTTGAAAATTAAATGACTCAGAAAATTTCCCACCACATGCATTAGTCACATAACAAGAGTAATTCCCAGAAACATCAGTCCAATAATAATTTGAAGTTGCGCCGGGTATTTGCACTGAATCTCTATACCATTGATAGGAATCCCAATAATTACCCATAGATATATATAATGTATCTGGCGTTACAGTATAATTGTCAAAATAAATTTTAATATCAGGTCTAATCGGGCGGTAAATACAATAATTATTTGGGCTTAATATTGGAGAACCGCAAGTTGAAGTAATCATCACTTCATAAAAACCAGCATCACTAACATATACAAAAGGATTTGTATAGCTAATTGGGGGCAGTGTATTATACCACCAAACATATGTACTCGAAGGATCAGAATAAGCATTACCATATTCGTCACCAAGGCTAATATAGGCGGGTATTGTGCTACAATCGTCAAAGTAAACGGAATTTCCTGCAGGATAATACTTTAACTTCGGTGGACTATTAGCACTAACATTTACGCTATTTGAATTAATAGAAGAACTACATATAGCGGTATCAGAATAAACACATTGATAATATCCATCATTTAATGTTGTATAGGAACCTCCTGAAGCACCGGAAATCACTGTACCATTTTTCTTCCACACATATGTACTATTAATAGTATAGTTTATCGACGAGGTTAAATGAGTTTGAAGAGTTACACTTTGCCCATGAGTACATTGAGGAACTATAGAAGGAGTAATATCAATACTTTGAACAAAAGCTGTTAATGTATCAGTAGTAATTGCACAACCGTTATAGGTAATATTACAATAATAGTTTCCAACTGAATAAGCACTAAATGTGCTATTTGCATTAGATTGCAATACACCATTTAAATACCAATCATAAGCAAATCCTGGATTATACAAAGCATAAATATTTCCATTTATACAAAGCTTTTTGTTTGGCAATAAATGCTCTCCGGAAAGTTTTAATGCATTTTCTAAATTTGCAAACAATTGAACTGGATTTGAATTCATTTCGCATCCGCTTAATATATCAGTATATTTCACATAATACACTCCTGAATTCTTCAAATAAAGTGAATCATTAACTTGACCTACAATTTTATTGCCATTAAAATACCATTGCATTGTGTTCCCAGGTTGAACATCTGCTATATATAACACTGAATCGCCATAACACATACTGGTTAAGCCGGCTGGAGAAACAATTAAAGGATTAGGCAAACAAGGTTCACATACGGAATTAAGCGTAGGATCATCAATGTTTACAATACTAGTATGGCCTAATATTCCATCATGATGATATAGCGAATAATCCGGCACCGATTGTCCATTTATAGAATCTAATCGCCAATAACCAACTAGATCAGAAGTAGGAGTTAAAACCGAATCAATATTTCGGGCAATTTCTAATTGGGTCCTGGCAATATTCCATAATCGTAGTTCTTTTATAGTGCCTTTTGTTTTTTGGTAATAATAATTTAATTTTTCTCCTACCGAAAGTGTATCTGAACCGGAAACAAAAGGATAATACAAGCTTGTATTTTGTATAAGTGCGCCATTTACATATAAATTTGCTCTATTAGCTTTTACAACAAGTGCAATATGCGTACAAACGGAATCAGGAATCCTGAATTTTGGAGTGGGCGAATAATTAATCCCCGCTACATTAAATCTCACATCACCTGAATCTGTAAGATACAAATCAATTCGACTATTAAAATTAGATGCGTTATTTGAATACAAGTATTTTGAATACCCATCATACACACTCGTTTTATTCACTACTAATTCAATAGTAAATTGAAGTCCCGAAAATTGATATAAATAATTTGGTGGTATTACAACAACATCATTAATCCCATCAAACTTGTAACCGTTGTTCGAAATTTGAGAGTATGCATTTTCATTAAAAAACATAATAAACACAATACTCAACAGTAATTGAATACTACGTACATATCTTAATAATTTCAAATTCGGGAAAATACTACTTGAAAATATTTTAGTGTGTTTAAGGTGAGTACGAAAATTATTATTCATGGCGCCCAATATTAATGTAATCAAATGTATAAAAAAAATCAACACAAATGGTAAATATTGATTTACAGCAACTTGCAATCAATAAATTTAAATATTGCTGCTAAACTGATTGGATCAGCATTTAATTAAAAAAACAGAAAAGCAACGCAATTCAAATTAAAAACTAATTAGATCAAATCAAGAGTTTATGCTCCTCCAAAAATAAACTCAATTAACTATTTACTATTAAACCCTCTCAATCTCAAAGCAGTTAACACCTGTTTTGTTTCTGCAGGGAAATCACCTTGCATCATCCAATCGTAATAAGAAGGTTCTTTCGAAAAAACATAACTAACAGTGCGTCCTTTGTGTTTACCAAAATTAAACACTTCTTCATTCTTATCATTAAACACAATACGTCCCGCTAAATCGACATTCTTATTCATAGCAGAAAAAGTACTTAGTCCGTCAACATCTTTCGCCAGCGACTCATATCGTGCTAATTGCGCCATAAAAACTTCGTACGTTGCCTCGATATCAGCTTCTGCACTATGTGCATTCACAATTTCCTTTTCGCAATAAAACTTATATGCCGCGGCTAATGTGCGCTGCTCCATTTTATGGAAAATATTTTGCACATCAACCATTCTTCTGCCTTTCATTTCGAAGGTCACTCCTACTCTAATAAATTCGTCAACCAACATTGGCACATCAAATTTATTCGAGTTATATCCTGCTAAATCTGCATTGCCAATAAACTGATTTATTTCGGGTGCTAATTGTTTAAAGTTCGGTTCATTTACAATATCCTTATCATAAATACCATGCACTTTAGAAGAAGCTTCTGGAATTGGTATCTCGGGATTTACACGTTTTGTATAAATCAACTTTTCACCATCCGGCATCAATTTTAATATACTAATCTCAACTATCCTATCGGTACCTATGGTAATTCCAGTTGTTTCGAGATCAAAAAAAGCGAGAGGTTTTGTTAAGTTGAGGAGCATGTTGGAAGGGATGAAAGATGGAAGATGGAAGATGAGAGATGAAAGACTAAAGACTAAAGACTAAAGATACAGGATACAGGATACAGGATGCAAGATGCAAGAAGCACGATAAAGCGTCACCTCAGCCTTAACCGGCTTCGCCGCAACTAAGAACTAAGAACCAAGAACCAAGAACTAAGAACTAAGAACCAAGAACTAAGAACTATGAACTAAGAACTATGAACCATGAACTATGAACTATGATCTAATTCGGGAATTTCATATCCAACACTTGCTTATACTCTCCTGCGCCTACTGCAATATCAGCATTACACATTCCTAATTTCGGATGCTTTGCTACTACTTTGTAAGTTCCAGGAGGCAATGCGATATCGAATCGTCCGGTTGCATCATTGGTTTCTATTGTGCCAAATGATGTTCCCGTAGCTGCATCGGTTATACTTACAAATGCACCTTTAGCTGCAGTTCCTACTAACGAAAAGGTACGTCCTTCAATCCACGTTAATGTTTGATCAACTAATGGTTTTTGTAAATCAAACTCATAAATATCATAATCACCCATTCCGCTATCACGCACTTGCGCTAAATATCCCGATTTACCATCTGCTTTTAATGCAATACCCAAATCGTCATATAAAGTATTAATCGGATAACCTAGGTTCTCCGGCTTATTAAAGCCTTCACGTGGATCTTTCATTGTTACTTTAAACAAATCATATCCTCCAATGCTACCATGTCCTGTAGACGAGAAAAACAGTGTTTTCCCATCGATCCACATTACCGGTGCATCTTCATCACCCTTTGTATTGATATTATCTCCTAATCGCTCAGGTTTACTCCACGATGTCGATTCTGTTCGTGTACATACATAAATATCTTTCCCGGTTTTACTTCCTTCCGCTTCAGCAGAAAAATATAAAGTCAATCCATCGGGCGACATTGTTGCTCCAGTCTCTAATGATTTCGTAGCAAAATCTTTTCCCAATATAACCGGCTTCTCCCAACTCTTACCTGCTTGCTTTACAATATGTAAATCACCATTCGATTCAGGTCCTTCCATATACATAATCATGCGATCACCATTCGGACTTAAATACAAAGCATCTTCATAATACGGAGTATTAATATTGATTCCGCCATTCTTCGCTTTTGAAACGCTTGAATCGTTTTGCAACCAGAAATAAATATCAGAAGGAATTTCACCTAAATCATCAACTAATCCTCCGGTATTTCCTTTACGCTTCGAATTAAAATAAACAATCGTATCAGCAATACCCATCAACGGACGATAATCAACGCCATTCGAATTTATTCCTTTTCCCATGTTATTAAAAGTAACATCAACAGGAGTTGCAGTAATTTTCTTTGCGCTAACAGCCCAATCTACCCAAGTATCGAATTTCAATTTCGAATCAATTGAATTGTGTTTTTCAACTCTATACTTTTCGTAAGTATCAAGTGCTTTATCATAAAGTCCGGCGTAGAAATAAGATCTTCCTAAATCAAAAGTTACATCCTTAGGTTTGTCTTTATCATTTGCATTGGCCGCATATTCCAAGTAAGGAACCGCTTTCGCTTTATTGATATTAGTAATCATATAACACAATCCGAGTTTGTAATTATAATCGGCATTGCGAGGATCGGTTACCACTAATCGTTCATAAATTTTTAAGGCATCACCAAAATTCAATGCCTTATACGCAGCTTCCGCAATACCCTTCTGCTCTTTTACTTCATCTGCGGAAAAAGGCTTTATAGCAGGTTGCTTGGTTTTTGCGTTCAAAGGTTGCATGGTTTGTGCGTTCAATAACAACGGCAATACCGCTAAAACAATCATCAATAACTTTTTCATGAGTCGTGAATTTCTAATACTGCAAAATAAACCAAAAAAGAATGTATATCAGATGATATTTACCCGTCTTTAGAGGGAATTTATTCACAATTTACGACCTTTCCATTCAGTTTTGTTGAAAGGTGCCGTAATAGCCAGGTAAAGCAGAAAAAATGGATAAAAAAGCGACATCCCTAAAAGCTCAACAAATTGATATGTTTGTCCGGAAATTTTCTTGGTTTTTGTAATTAATCTAATTTCCGAAATAGCTCTCAGAATGATTGCTGTTGCTAATATCATTCCTATCTCAGGATCATTAATCTTAAAATATAAAAACGGAATTAAAATCGACGATAGCAAGACAATTATGCCGACAGATTGAACATACTTGCTTTTATAATATTTCCCTTTCATGGCCCATCTTCGTCGTTGTTGAAGGAAGGATTTACTGTCGGGCGCAACATTTGTTTTAACTTTAGATGATACATTTCCAACAATCACATCGCCAAACTTTTCATGCATCGCAAACATTAAAAAAGTATCATCTCCACTCATGATTTTTGAGTGACTTTCATATCCGCCTAATTCTTCCCAAGTTTTCTTTTTGAAAGCCAAATTTGCGCCACTGTTTAATAATGGTTGATGCATGTTTAATGCAGCCATTGCTGATGCTTGTAACATATCAAATTCCATCTCTTGAAAGCGTCCGAGTAATGTTGATTGCTTATTCATTTGACGCAACAAAACCATACCGCAAATCATGTCAACTTCCGATAAATTTTTAATCGAGAACAATTTTTTTATCCATAACGAATCAAAAACAACATCAGCATCTGTAGTAAGAATCCACTCTGTTGTAGCATGCTCAATTCCGGTTGTCAATGCGGCCTTTTTCCCCGAACCTAACGAATTTATTATCTCACATTGAAAGGGAATATCATTGCATACAACCAATTTCTCCGAGCCATCATCACTATGATCATTTACAAAAATGATTGCCAACTTTTCTGCTGGATAGTCAATAGATTTAACACATTTTAAAATTTCCGGTAAATTCTTCAATTCATTTCTAAACGGAATAACGAGTGTTACGGAAGGAAATAAATGCGAATCATTAATTCGTGGCTCTGCCATCAAGTTCCATTGTTTGCGATATCCGTTTAGCAAGGATGCGTAAAACAGGTTCATCAAGAGTGCGATAAATGCGATGGTAATCATGCTTCTTTCTTCACTCTGATATACAACATTGAAACGGCCCCTAATAAAGCAGGTATGGCCAAATTAATTAACCACAACATAAACGTTGCTGCAAGTATTCCGAAACTATTAATCACCACCATCCCGAAAACTGCAATGTTCACACTTCCTCTAATACCTAATTCACCTAAAGCGATACTCGGAATTATAGTAATTAGCAGAAAGGAAATGGCTGTTAATTGAAAGCAAGTTACAAAGTCGATATTAACAGCAAATGCCTGTAACAATAAATATTGTTGAAATGAAAATATTAGGTAACGAACTAATGAATACGAATAAATTGAGAGGAGATGTGAAGCTTGAAATTCAGAAAACACCTCCACTTGTTTCTTCATTTTTTCGCTTAGTTTTAATCGCGATAACAACGGACTTAACCACGATATACGAAACCACCCGAAGGTCATTAATATCACTAATAAAGAAAGCAGGACAAGAAACACATTTTTATTAATCATCCAGGAGTCGAACCAAGTACCCATATTCAACAATACAGCAATCAGCCCCAATTGCAATGTAACCAAGAGTTGCGAAGAGCTTCCAATAAACGATAACAAACATCCTTTAGCTCGATATTCGGGCTCTAGATGCATTACTTTACCGGCAAATTCACCAATGCGATTGGGAGTGTAAAAACTGACTGTTATCCCTGTAAAAACGCTTCTCAGCGACTTCACCAAACTGATCTCGCACAATACATTCACCAGACTTTTCCATTTCAATGCTTCAACCGTCCAATTCACAAGCATCAATATAACGGCAATGGATATCCGAAAAACGGCATCGCGATCTTTAAATCGTTCAATTAATTTTTCAGTATCATCGAGAAGAGAAATTCTGCTATTGATATGATACCAAATAAACCAACAGGAAAGCAAAAACACTGCTACTTTAAGCAGTTGCAATGCATTGAATCGATTCTTTCCTGTCATTGTATCATTAACTAAAAAGGCGCAACTTATTCAGCCACGCCTCTCGTTTCTTTTCGGTTAAAAAAAATTAAGCTTGAGCTGTCGGTCCGCCGAAATTCATTGGCAACGACATACCTTCGCTTTGTTTAATAGTTCCATGAACTGCTTCATACTTTTGAACATTATCAGCTAAAGCCGACAATAAACGTTTCGCATGCTGAGGAGTTAACACGATACGTGACTTCACGCGCGCTTTAGGAACTCCTGGCATAACTTTCACGAAATCGACAACGAATTCAGCATTTGAGTGCGTTATAATTGCCAGATTCGAATAAATACCTTCCGCGATTTCTTCGGTTAACTCAATATTTAATTGATTGTTGTTTTGATTTTCCATTTTTTGAGCGATTATTTCGTAACGCCTTATGCTTTACGATACGAATATACGAAATGAGTCATTAATGGTTCCTTTCTTGTTCAGAAAACTGCATAAAAAAAGTCCCGTATTGCTACGGGACTTTTCTATATAGACCGGGAATCTTACGCTTCTTGCGCTTCTTTTTTCGAAGCCATTAACAAGTCGTATTCTTCCTGAGAACCAACGATTAATTTTTCGTAATCGCGTAAACCTGTTCCCGCAGGAATTAAGTGTCCTACAATTACGTTTTCTTTCAATCCATTTAAGTAATCTACACTTCCGCGGATTGCTGCTTCGTTCAACACTTTCGTCGTTTCCTGGAAAGATGCAGCCGAAATCCAGCTC
>Ga0255345_1002508_pt1 | contig 23233 bp, 22 predicted proteins | sample wastewater_treat_6_FD_192415 | JGI IMG/M metagenome (GOLD analysis project Ga0255345, IMG submission 192415) | Wastewater microbial communities from Lulu Island WWTP, Vancouver, Canada - plant20 | ecosystem: Engineered > WWTP > Wastewater > Unclassified | place: Canada: Vancouver, British...
TCATCCTGATTAACCAGCCATTCGAATGGAAGAAACCTGGACTACCGTCATCAAACCCAAGGACAAGCTCCTGCATGTCGACTTCAAGGAGATCTGGCAGTACCGCGATCTCTGGTCGATGTTTGTCAGGCGAGATATTGTCACACAGTACAAGCAGACCATCCTGGGACCACTGTGGTACTTTATCCAGCCGGCATTGACCACCATCATGTATATGGTGGTGTTTGGAGGGATAGCCAAAATTCCCACCGATGGCCTCCCCCAGCCTCTTTTCTATCTGGCAGGTATCGTCTGTTGGCAGTATTTTGCCGACTGTCTGAACAAGACTTCTTCTACCTTCACCGCCAATGCGGGCATCTTCGGTAAAGTCTATTTTCCCAGGTTGATTGTTCCGCTGGCTACAGTATCGTCTAACTTGGTGCGCATGGGAATACAATTCATCCTCTTTGTGGTGGTATACCTTTATTATCTGATCGTTGGAGTAAACGTGACACCTAATAGTCATGTTCTGTTGATCCCGTTATTGATTATCATGCTGGCCGGACTTGCATTAGGTTTCGGGATTCTGATCTCTTCCATGACCACCAAGTACCGCGACCTTACCTTCCTCTTTTCTTTTATTGTCCAGTTATGGATGTATGCCACACCGGTGATCTATCCACTCAGTACCATTTCCCCCGAAAAGCAGTGGATCATGGTGTTGAATCCTGTAACCTCCATCATCGAATCATTCAAGTACGGCACAATGGGAGTAGGCACGTTCAGCTGGGGCCATCTGGGATACAGTTTCGGTTTTATGGTCGTGATGCTGGCAATCGGGGTGGTTGTATTCAATAAAGTTCAGCGGTCGTTTATGGACACAGTGTGATCGATAAAGCGAATACTGCTTCTACTTAGGGTCTGCTGAAAAAGACTTTACTATTTGACAATTAATATTTTATCGCTAATTTTAGGCAGATAAAGTGCAAGAATTGATGAATACTACCCGAAAAAAGCGTGCACCTACACCGGTTTACATCAGCCCCAGCCAACAAACTTTGGAATGTTTTCAAACGCCATTTGATCAGAAACTATTGAAGAGCAACCGGTGGGTTGTTCTTGCGGATTTGATTCCCTGGGATGAGATTTGCGGAATGTACCTCAATCATGTTGGTATTGCTGAGACGGGTCGGCCACCATTAAGTCCAAGGCTGGTGCTTGGTTCCATTATGATAAAGCACCTTTGCAATCTTGACGACCGGGAGACGGTTGAGCAGATCACAGAGAACATGTACATGCAGTACTTTCTTGGTTATTCCTCATTCACCCCTTTTGCTCCGTTTGATCCTTCGTTATTTGTCGAGTTTCGCAAGCGGTTAGGGATGGATAAGTTGAATGCAATCAATGAAAAGATTGTTTCGATAAAAACGAGGCTTGAGATCAACCGGCAGAAATCCGATTCGAAATCGGACACAGATGACCCCGATGAGAAGAAGGAGGATGAATCCAGTCCACCTGAAAACAAGGGACGGGTAATCTTTGATGCCACAGTTGGTCCCCAGGATATTGCGTATCCGACGGATTTGGATCTTTTATCAGATGCCAGGGAAAAGACAGAAGAATTGATTGACAAGCTTTATGATCCGTCACTTCATCAGAAGAAACCCCGGACATACCGGCAGATTGCCCGCAGACGATATTTATTGACGGCAAAGAAAAAAGTAAAATCGAAGAATGTAATCCGCCGTGCAGTCGGAAGTCAGCTGCGATTTGTCAGACGGAATCTCAACTCTATCAACAATCTGCTGGACGCCTATCAGGTTTTTCCTTTGAAACAAAAGGATCAGAAGTACCTGCTGGTAATAAATACGCTGTACGATCAACAAAAGCAAATGCATAAAAACCGGAAGCACACGGTAGCAGATCGTATTGTGAGTATTCATCAGCCTCATGTCCGTCCGATTGTGCGGGGAAAGGCACAGGCCAAGGTTGAGTTTGGTGCAAAGATCCACATATCGGTCATTAATGGTATAACGTTTCTGGACGAACTCAGTTGGGATGCATTCAATGAAGGCAGCCACATGATGGACTATGTTGAAAAATACCGGAGTCGTTTTGGATGCTACCCCCGGGAACTGTTGGCTGACCAGATCTACTGCACAAGAGAAAACCGTGCCGCTTTGAAGGAGAAAGGGATCAAACTACTAGCCAAGCCACTTGGACGTCCCTCGGCAGTGCCAAATCACGTAAGACCGGGAGAGCGTAATCCGGTTGAAGGTAAGTTCGGACAAGCCAAGACAGCGTATGGGTTAGACCGTATCAGGGCAAGGCTTCAGAACACCAGTGAATCGTGGATTGCCAGCATCATTTTGGTGCTTAACCTGGTCAAGTTGGCTGGGGTGGCACTCCATTGTCTGATCGAAAAATGGGTAATGAGTTTTTCAGCAAGGATAATGATGAAATCCTTGAACGTTTTTCAGCAGGATATTTTGACTAAACTCATGCCCGTCTTCGAAATATCGCACTGTGATAAAACAATCAAAAAAATATCGGCCTGAGTTTTTCAGCAGGCCCTACTTAAAACTTAAATGAAAGTCGTTAAAGTAGAAAATCTTTCAAAACAGTATCGTCTGGGCCAGGTATCCACACGCACCTTGTCGCATGATCTGCACCGATGGTGGACGATAAACATACGGGGGGAAGACAATCCCTATCTGAAAATCGGAGAATCGAACCCCATATCGCTGCAGTCTAATGACGCTCGCAGGGCAAATGACTACATCTGGGCCCTGCACAACATCAATCTGGAGTTAGACCAGGGCGAGGTGCTGGGAATTATAGGCAAGAACGGAGCAGGGAAGAGCACGCTGCTGAAGATTTTGAGCAAGGTGACGGCTCCCACCACCGGAACGGTCAAAGCTAGGGGCCGGATCGCCAGTCTGCTGGAGGTGGGAACCGGTTTTCATTCCGAGATGACCGGACGGGAGAACATTTTTATGAACGGCGCCATCATGGGAATGACCAAAGCCGAGATCACCCGGAAACTGGATGAGATCATCGACTTTGCCGGCGTGGAACGGTATATCGACACCCCGGTAAAGCGATACAGCAGCGGCATGACCGTCCGTCTGGGCTTTGCCGTGGCCGCCCATCTGGAACCCGAGATCCTCGTGGTGGATGAAGTGCTGGCCGTGGGGGATGCCGAATTCCAGGACAAAGCCGTGCGGAAAATGGAGAACGTAAGCAAGGGATCCGGAAAAACGATCCTTTTTGTAAGCCACAATATGGCTGCCATCAAACAACTGTGCACCAAAACCGTTCTGTTGACAAAAGGCATAATCACCGGTTCAGGAAAAAGTGAAGATGTGGTTGCCCAATATGTATCTTCGTTTATATCCGAACCCGGGACCTGGAACAGAATAACCGCATTAAATCCGGTCGCGTCATTTCTTAAGGCAGGGATCGTTAACCACAAAGGAGAATTTGTACGGTTGGTGACCAATAATACCGAAGATCACTATTTTTTTCACATCGAAGTCAGTGTGTCTGCAGCTAACTTTAACGGCACGTTTGCCTTTGAACTGATTAACCAGATGGGGCAGTCGGTGCTTTGCAGTCATGATTACGATCGCCAAACCCACATCACACAAGCAGGCAGGTATGTTATTCGGATACCCGTTCCCGTTATTTTGCGGACAGGTTTTTATTTTGTTACCCTGGGATCGAATATGGCAGGTCTCTCCACGCTGGAATACATCCCCCGCGCATTCGGATTTGAATACATCGATGAAATCAACAAAGGACAGATAACCAACCGGCCGGGGATGATATTCGTTCCGTTAAAATGGGAACTTTCCCTGGAAAATGTTAACCACTGAATGACATAATGTTTAAACCGTTAAAACGCTATTTTCGAAAATTATTTTCCGTTCGTGATGCAGCGGTCTCCCCTCTCCAGTATCTGAGTAAAAAGGGAGAATTTGAAAGCAAGCTGAATATCCGGAAAGGAGAGTGGTTTTTTGTGTCACCATACGGTATTGGGGACCTGTGCATTATTTTATCCCTCCTGCCAGAATTCAGAAAGATCCATAAAGCCAAAAAAATTGCTATCGGGATCACCAATGAAAAGCACAGGGATATCTTTGCCGTATTTCCAGACTCGGCCGACCGATATGAGATCATACAGAAAAAAGATCTGATATTTTGTAAGTCGAACCGGTTTGAACCGGGCAATCCCGTGATTATTCATCCGGAGCATATCTATCCTTCATCCATGCAAAGCCTTATCGGATATAAAAACATCACCCTTGTCGACATTTATAAAATACTGCTGAATCTACCGATTGGATGCAATATGGCCAAACCTGTCAAACCAGGGAAAGATCTTATTGCCGATGCATCACAACGGTTTGAAGAGTACGGTCTCACCTATCAGCGTACCGTTCTGCTTGCACCCGATGCTTTTTCATACAGGAATCCGGTTTTGTCCGGGAGTTTTTGGAAAGAACTGGTTGAAAAGCTGCAGGAAGCAGGATTAAAGACCGCCATGATGACCAACCGGCACGACCTTCAAACCATCGAAGGAGTCATACAGGTTGACTTTCCTTTAAAAGAAGCCATCACCATGGTTTCACTTTGCGGCTTTTTCATCGGGAACAGAAGCGGTTTTTGCGACCTGGTGGCAGGAAGTCCGGCCATGAAAATCATTCTTTATTCAACTGAAATCTGGCATTCCGGTAAACTCATCGACAGCTGTTCCCTGAAAAAGATGGGTATGGCAGGAGATGAAACATTTGAATTTGAACCGGGTATTTCACGACCGGAAAATAGTATTTCGAAAATAATTACCCTCATCAAACAAAAAATTAATGAATGAAATGTACTTTGAAAAACTGGCAGGATATTCAAGATCGCTGCTTGATCATTTACCCATAGAAAAAGAAGTGCAACCCCTTGAATATGCGGTTACCCGGCTTGACGGAAGTTTAAAAATGATAAAAGAGAAGGAGACAGAGCAGATCCGAAGCTTATGGTGTTATAAAAATCCGATGCGGGGAGGAGAACAGCTTCCTTCCGGATTAAACACCATTGGTATGTTAACCGATCGTCTTACCATCCTTCTAATCAAAGAATGGTGTCTCCGGAATAAGCAGAATGATCCGGATAAAGCGGACAAGTTATTCAGGACACAAACACAGGATATCATAAGGGCTCTTGCTCACTGCCAACCCGGAAATTCTTCCTTAAATTCCAAGATTACCGAAATAGAGACTGACGTGCATGCAAGTGACTGGGAAGATGCTTTCTATCAGTTACTCGGCATAAACCTTATTCTCTGGGAATCTCAGGAGGTATTATATATTAAGGATATCGCCACATTACCATGCAAAGAGTTACGGGATTATCTCAAATGGTTTGCCCATGGAAACCTCCGTAGAAATGCCCTGATCGAACTCTCCGAAACACTGTTCTGGAAGAAAGCGGGAGAAGCATGAGGAAAAAAAGAATAGCCATAATCGGGGCCGGGATCAGCGGTTTAACAACGGCAAGGATCTTAAAGGCCAAAGGATATTCACCCGTAATCTTTGAAAAAGAGAGTAAGCCCGGGGGATTGATCCGATGCAGTGAAGAAGAGGGAAACCTGTTCCACCATGTGGGCGGTATTGTTTTTAATACGAAGATTGACAAAATCAAAACCTGGTTTCAGGAACAGTTCGACTTTGAGAATGAATTTATTCCTGCCCGGCGAAACGCAAAAATCCTGTATAACGACCAATACATCGGCTACCCCGTAGAGAACTACCTGTATCAACTTCCGGATGGTTTCTACGGTAAAATCATAAAGGAATTGGCTTTAAATGTATTGAATTCAAACCATGTATCCAACTTTGAAGATTTTCTCAGGAAAAAATTCGGAGAAACCTTGTTTGAACTCTATTTCAGGCCCTACAATGAAAAAATATGGAATTTCGACCTGAAGATGATGCCGCTTTCCTGGCTGGAAGGGAAGCTTCCCATGCCAGACTTTAAAGAGATCGTTATCAGCAATCTGCTCAAAAGGCCTGAAAAGAAAATGGTGCACAGCACCTTTTTTTACCCCAGAAAAGGGGGCTCTTCATTTATTGCGGACAGGCTGGCTGAAGGAACAGAGATCGTGTTTAATACGGCAATTGACCAAATAAAAAAGTCGGGCGATCAATGGTCTGTACAGGGAGATCAGTTTGATGCCGTTGTTTACACCGGGGACGTAAGAAAACTGGCACAGCTGCTGAATAACGTTCCGGACGGGATCACGGGATGTAGTGAAAAGGTGACCGATCTGCCGTCGAACGGGACCAGCAATGTGTTGTGTTATACCGATGATTCCGATTTATCCTGGTTATACATTCCCGGGCAGGAATACCGGTGCCACCGGATTGTATATACCGGGAACATGAGTCCGGCAAACAACAGTAAAGAGCGGAAAACCTGCCTGGTGGAATTTTCCGGTAATGCAGAAAGAGAAACCATAAACGAACAGCTCCGGTCGTTGCCCGGCAACCTGGAGCCCATCGCCTATAACCGCGAATCCTCAAGTTATGTAATACAGCTCCAGGATACCCGGGAAAGGATCGGCACCTTGAAAAGTCAGCTTGAACCGCTTGATTTCTACCTGGTGGGCCGTTTTGCCGAATGGGAATATTACAATATGGATATGGCGATGCTCTCGGCGATGAATGTCTGCGATCATTTTTAAGATACGAATAACAAGAATAACACGAATTAAATCGATCGGGAAGGTTTTACTGCAAATAAGCTTTAATGACAATCTGAGTTTTCATAAAGCTTATGATTAATTACTGCAATTTAGTATTTACACATAATTTCAAAGCGCAGATTTATTCGTAAGATCAGGAAGAATCGTTTTATCATGAAGTATGATTTTTTCATCTCAACCTTTTAGAAATTTTCAATATGCAATTTGCACTCTTCAATATGCAATCCTGTTAAATTTCAAACCGCAGATTGCAGATCTCAAAGTGCAGATTTATTTGGATAAGCAGAAAAAATTCGTTTTACAATGAATCATAATTTTTTCTTCTTAACCTTTTAAAAAAACAATAAAGAATAATTCAATTTTTTATAGAATTGAAGATTCTTATATTAATTAATGACAAAGATTGTTTAAAGCATTAAATATTAAAAGAATAAGAAGGAAGATTAAAACTTCAATTAGAAAAATATCTTTTTTAATTTTTAAAAATAAATATCATTATTATTATAAACTACTTTATGACAAAAATGGTATTGAAATAGGCGGTCCAAGTGCTTTCTTTAGCCAAATAATTGATATTTACAGCATTATAAAATCTTTGGATGGAGTCAATTTTAGTTCTTCAACAATTTGGGAAGGAAAGTTGAACGAAGGGTTATCGTATAAATTTGGGAATAATAAAATTGGATATCAATACATTTGTGATGCAGTAAATATGGAATGTATTGAGTCTTCAAAATATGATTTTGTATTGTCGTGTAACAATCTGGAGCATATAGCTAATCCCTTTAAAGCCATCTCAGAAATGTTGAGAATTATTAAAAAGGACGGATTGATATTTTTAGTTCTACCAAATAAAAACACCAATTTCGACCATAAAAGGGAAATCACCAGTTTCAATCATCTTCAAGACGATTATGAGAAAAATGTCACTGAAGAAGATATAAGTCATCTTGAAGAAATATTGGCTCTGCATGACCTTTCAATGGATCCACTTGCCGGTGATTTTGGAAACTTCAAAAACAGATCATTAAAAAATTATCAAAACAGATGTCTTCATCACCATGTTTTCAACATGGCAATACTTATTAAAATATTTAAATATTTCAATATTAAACTTTTAGTTAAAGATTATACATATACTGACTATATTATAGTCGGAAAGAAAAATGTCAAAACATCCAAAAGATGTTTGAGAATAGAAACTGATATTGATAACATGGGAAAAAATTAAAAAAGATCATTATATAATTGATTCATGATTTCAATAATTATTTGTTCAAGAAAAAACTATATTTCATCAAAACTACTTCAAAATATTAATGACACAATCGGCACATTATACGAATTGATCACAATCGATAACTCAAGTAATAAGTACTCTATATTCTCTGCTTATAATTTAGGAGTGAAACAAGCGAAATATCCATTTTTATGCTTTATGCATGATGATATTTTATTTAATACTGAAAGTTGGGGAAGAAAAGTTATTAATCATTTCAACAACTCAAAGATTGGGATCATTGGAGTTGCAGGATCCTTCTACTTATCTGAAATGCCAGGAGCATGGTGGAGTTCAATTTTTTCTTCAATGAATGTGAAGCAAACGATAAATGGTGAGATAGTTTGTAATAAATGGAAATACATAGATGATGGAGAGTCATCGCATAGTGCTGTAATGCTGGATGGACTATGGCTGTGCATCCCACAAAAAGTGATGAATTTAATTTCATTTGATGAAAAGACCTATTCCGGATTTCATTGTTACGATTCTGATATCTGCTTACAAATTAAAAGGTTAAATTATGAAGTAAGGATTGTAGATGACATTGAGATTGAGCATTTCTCAGTTGGGAAAAGAAATAAGTTATGGTTAATAGATATTTTTATATTTTACAATAAATGGAAGGAAGAACTACCAAAATCTGTAATTAATGTGTCTGAATCCTTAATAAGTCAGAATAACTTTTTTAATGCAAGACAAATCCTTGAGGAAATAAGAATTAACAAATTAGGAATAATATATTTTTTTAAAATCTGGAAATATTATCTGCATTGTAATCCTTTAATTAACAAAAGGAATTGGATATATGTTCTGGTATTGATAAAAAAAACTATATTCCCCTAAATAAAATCTGTAAAAAATTTCAAATACTAAAAATTCATTTCTTGATCAGAAATTTAAATGTCCTCTATGGCAACTAATCCGATTCTAATTCAAAATAAAAAATCTGTTGTAATTATTATTCCGGTTTATAAAAATAAACTAAATGAGAACGAGGATATGTCATTAAAACAATGTCTGAGAATTTTAGGCATTCATCATATTATTTTTTTTTGTGCTCACAAGTTCGATTGCTCTTATTATTATTCAATTTGTGATTTGATTGGAATCCCTTTTGAAAAACGCACATTTAATTCAAAGTATTTTCGGAGCAAGAAAGATTACAATAATCTGTGCTTAACTAAAAAATTCTATAAAAAGTTTTGTGACTTTGATTACATTTTAATATATCAGCTGGATGCCTGGGTTTTTTCAGATTATCTGGATTACTGGTGTTCCCAAAACTATGATTTTATAGGTGCACCTTTTCCTGCTGATCTTAATGCCAGGGAAGAAGATGTTCTTTTCACTGTTGTAGGCAATGGAGGATTTTCTCTCAGAAAAATCAATTCCATGATTAACCTTTTTGATCACAAATATTACCGTATTAAAAGATGGACTCAGCTTATTGAAGCATATCAGGGGAAAATTGCCGTAAATCCTTTATGGTTGCTTTACTGTTTAATCAGGTTGATGGGTTATAAAAATACAATTGGTCATTTAAAGAAAAATAATTGGGAAGACCATTTCTTTTATGATATTGCACGTCTAACCTCATTTATCCGTATTCCTGATCCTTATACAGCTTTAAGATTTTCTTTTGAGTACCGGCCGTCTGTTGCCTTTTCCCAGAATGGGAATATACTCCCTATGGGATGCCATGGTTGGCACTGGATTGAATATAACGAATTTTGGAGAAAATATATTCAGTAAATTAATTGAACCAAAATTATGATTTTATCATCACAACTTTTTTTAAATCTTCAATTTGCACTTTGAACTTTGCAATATTTACTCTTCAATATGTAATATGCGCTCAGCTCTCACTAATTTCCAATCTACAATTTATGCATGACAGTTGCTATTAAAATAGAAAATCTTTCCAAACAATACCGTCTCGGTTTGGTCTCAACCCGCACATTGAGCCACGATTTGAATCGCTGGTGGACGATGAATATCCGGGGGAAGGACGATCCCTACTTTAAAATTAGAGAGATTTCAGAGTGCAGAATGCAGATCTGTCAGCGATCCTGAAAAGATCGTAAATCTGCAATCGCCGATCTGTAATCTGAAATCAAAAAAAGAATTATAAGAAATACATGACGATCGCAATTAAGATAGAGAATCTCACCAAGCAATATCGGTTGGGTTGGTCTCTTCCCGCACATTGAGCCACGATCTGAACCGATGGTGGACGATGAATATCCGGGGGAAGGACGATCCCTACTTTAAAATTAGAGAGATTCCAGAGTGCAGATTTCAGAGTGCAGAATGCAGATCTGTCAGCGATCCTGAAAAAATCGTAAATCTGCAATCACCGATCTGCGATCTGAAATCAAAATAAAACTATTCCAAACAACGTGACAATAGCAATAAAGATAGAAAATCTTTCAAAACAGTACCGTCTCGGTTTGGTCTCTACGCGCACATTAAGCCACGATCTTAACCGCTGGTGGACGATGAATATCCGGGGGAAGGACGATCCGTATCTTAAGATCGGGGAGGTGAACGACAGAGCTGTAAAAGGAGAAAGCGAATACATCTGGGCCCTACGGGACATCAATCTTGAGGTAGAACAGGGTGAGGTGCTAGGCATTATCGGCAAGAACGGAGCCGGGAAAAGCACGCTTCTGAAGATCCTCAGCAAGGTGACCGCTCCCACTACCGGTACAATAAAAACCCGGGGCCGGATTGCCTCCCTGCTCGAAGTTGGAACCGGCTTCCATCCCGAAATGACCGGGCGTGAAAATATTTTCATAAACGGCGCCATTATGGGCATGACCAAAGCCGAAATTACCCGGAAACTGGACGAAATTATCAACTTTGCGGGCGTAGAACGCTATATCGATACACCTGTGAAAAGGTACAGCAGTGGGATGACTGTACGGCTGGGTTTTGCCGTAGCAGCTCATCTCGATCCGGAAATTCTAGTAGTTGATGAAGTACTGGCAGTCGGAGATGCCGAATTTCAGAAGAAAGCAATCGGAAAAATGCAGAATATTTCAAAGGGTGAAGGAAGGACTGTACTTTTTGTAAGCCATAATATGGGATCCATTAAGAATCTGTGCAAAAATGGATTAATAATGAATAACGGAATTATTTCAGAAGCTGGTGAAATTTCGAAAATTATTGATTTATATTTTGATGTACAAAGTGAATTTGATAATGGAATAAGACATAACATACCAAAAACAAGTGATGGATATTTCATGTCATGGCATATTGAAAAGAATAAAGAATTTAGTTTTTCTGCAAAGTCTGATCAAAACTTTACGATCTTATTTGAATTTATTTCAAAAACCGAAATAAAAAATTGTGAATTAGGGTTAGTATTTCGCAATAATGAAGGACAGATAATATTAGGTGTTAATAGTAGAGATTATGGAGGTGAATTCATAAAACTTGATAAGGGGAAGCATTTATTTGCTTTTATATTACAGCTGCCAGTTAAACATGGTGAATATGAAGTTGATATTGCAATTGTAAGTAACAGCCAAATAATTGATCAATGGGTCTCGAAAACTAAATTGACAATAAAGAACAGTTTTGAATCTGTTTTAAGCGATCGTTGGAGAGGATTACTTAATTTAAAAACTCAATTTAAATATGAAAAAGCGACTTAGGAATTGGGTTGTAAAAAAACTTTCAAAATATTTTCAAGTAAAAGAAGTAGAATACTTTTGTGGAAAAAATCCTTACAATGTTATTCTTGGTGAAAATTCATATTTTGAGAAGCCGAGACAAATTAATGGAGGAAACTATATAATTATTGGCAATAAAAGTTCAATAGGTCATAGCGCCTGGCTAGGTGCTTTTGACAGCTATCTTAATCAAAATTTTATTCCTGAAATAAAGATTGGTAATAATGTTAAAATCGGAAATTATGCCTGTATAACAGCTATTGATAAAATAGTAATACAAGATGGATGTTTAATGAGCGAATACGTATATATCTCAGATCATTATCATGGATTTAACCCAACTTTAAATATTGAGCCAGCAAAACAATCTTTGTTTTCAAAAGGGAAAGTGATTATTGGAGCAAACACGTTTATTGGTTATAGGGTTACTATATTATCGGGAGTTACTCTAGGCAAAAACTGTGTCGTTGGTGCTCATTCAGTGGTTAATAAATCATTTCCTGATTATTCAATGATTGCAGGAGTACCAGCTAAAATAATAAAGAAATTTTCATTTGAAAAAGAGGATTGGATAGATATAAATTTAGCGAATGAAGAAACTATTGATTAAAATTTTAAATATAATAAATACATACAGGGAATCTCTGAAATATAAGAAACTCGAAATTCCTTCTAGTGAGTTCTATAGGCTAAAAAATAACGTAAATAATGATAATTCTGTATTATTTGGGAAATCAATAAAAATCATTGATTCTTTTTGGTACTTATTTAGCATTAAAGAAATATTCATTGATGGTATCTATAAATTCAACACAAAAAAAAACGATCCACTTATTATTGATTGTGGAGCTAATATTGGACTAAGTGTTATTTATTTCAAAAAGTTGTTTCCAGATTCGCTAATAATTGCATTTGAACCTGATCCAGTTAATTTTATCATATTAAAATCCAATTTAATACAATTTAATCTGCATGATGTGGAAGTAATTCCCAAAGCTGTCTGGATTAATGAAAAGCCATTGTTTTTCAAAAAAAATGGTTCTATTGGTGGACATTTAATAAATCATGAATGCAATAATTCAATAAAAATTGAAACAGTTTGTTTAAGGAATTATTTAAACCGGAATATTGATTTTCTTAAAATAGATATTGAAGGTTCAGAATATGACATAATTAAAGATTGTGAAGATTTGCTAGTAAATGTAAAAAATATATTTGTTGAATACCACAGTTTTCCGGATAATCCACAAATGATAGGTGAGTTATTGATAATATTGAGAAACGCTGGCTTTAAGACATATATTAAAGAGGCATGGGAAAATATGAAAAATCCTTACATCGAACAAATTGGAGGATATTTCGATTTACAGCTTAATATTTTTGGATATCGAATAGAATAAGATGAAAATCGCTTTTACAATATGTTCAAATAATTATTTGGCTCAGGCAAAAGCGCTTGGTGATTCAATTTTTAGATTTAATCCTGACTACCATTTCTTTATTGGATTAACAGATAAATTAATTCCTGATATAGATTATAAGTATGAGATTAAACATGAAATTATACCTGTAGATATAATTGGAATACCTGATCTTGATAATTTATGGAAGAAGTACACATTAGTAGAATTTAATACATGCGTTAAACCATTTTATTTTAAATACATAATTAACAACTATCCAGGTCTGGATTATTTATTTTACTTAGATCCGGATATTTTGGTTTTCCACAATTTAAAAAGTATAGAAAATGATTTCACACATGAATCAAAGATTTTATTAACCCCCCATATTTTGACATCAATTGGAATAGATGATAAAAGCCCAGACGAAAAAGTATTCTTAAAGTATGGAATTTACAATTTAGGATTTTTAGGATTAAAACAACCTGCAAAATCAATTGAACTTATCGATTGGTGGAAGGAAAGAACATATCACATGGGTTTTAATTGCCCGGAACAAGGATTATTTGTTGATCAACTTTGGTTTAACCTGGTACCTATTCTTTTTAAAGGTGTGAAAATTTCGACTAATAAAGGGCTTAATATGGCTCCATGGAATTTGCATGAGCGCGACTTGTCATTTAAGGATGGAGAATTCATAATAAGTAACAATATTCCACTTATTTTTTATCATTTTAGTGGATATAAATATAATGATCCTGACATTCTTTCAAGTTCGTACAATAGATATCTGTTTGAAGATAATTCAGAATTTCAAAGATTATATAATGTTATTAATAAACACTTAACTGATAATGGGATAGAGAAATATTCAAGAATTGCATGTCATTATATGATTCTACATAGAGAATATTATGATGAGTTAAAAAAAAAGGAAGAAATCGAGAAGATAAGTAAGATAATGAGTTCTCCAATTTTAAGAATCAGATTTTTACTAAAAAAAATATTACCAAAAGTCATTATAAGATTATACAAAGCACTAATAAACAATAAATGACGTGAAAGTAAAAAGTCCTTCTTTATCCATCATCACCATCAACCTAGACAACGCTAATGGTTTACACAAAACGTTTGAGAGTGTAATAAACCAGACCTTTACTGATTTTGAATACATTATTATTGATGGTGGATCAATCGATGGCAGTGTGGAATTAATTAAAGAATATGCCGATAAAATATCTTTTTGGGTAAGCGAACCTGATAAAGGAATTTACAATGCAATGAATAAAGGTATTTTAAAAGCTACTGGAGAATATTGCTTATTTCTTAATTCAGGAGATTGGTTGGTGGATGAAAATGTAGTTTCTGATTTTATTCAATGTAATTACACAGAAGATATTATTACTGGGAATATTATGATTAGAGAAGATGACAAAGACGTCATATATAATTCTCCAAATGATGATTTAACATTGGATTTTTTTTATACTGCCAACCTGCCTCATCAAGCAACGTTTATTAAGCATAGTCTTTTTGACACGTTAGGATTATATAATGAAAATTATAAAATCCTTTCAGACTCTGAATTTATGATAAGAGTTTTAGCTATTCATGGTAGGAAATACAAACACTTTAATAGAGTAATTTCACATTTTGATACATTCGGCATTAGTTCGCAACCCGAACTAAATATGGATGCAATGGATGAAAGAGAAGCCATATTGAATAACTATTCACCCTTTATCCACAAATCATTTAAAAAAATCTTATCAGAAAATTATACATTAGTTTCACAATATAATGAATACAGAGAATATATTCATTTAAAGAATGGCAAAGCAGGTTTTATTATTCGCCTTCTTCTATATTTAAAACAAAAAAAGAAAAATACATTTAATCTGTGAGAAAACCGTTAGTATCGATCATAATTCCTTGTTATAACCAATCCCAATATTTACCAGAAACATTAGATTCAGTTTTAGCACAGAAATATACAAACTGGGAATGTATTATTATAAATGATGGAAGTACGGATAACACTGATGAAATTGCATTGTCATATTGTAAAACTGATGACAGATTTCACTATTTTAAGAAACTAAATGGAGGTGTAAGTTCTGCCAGAAATTATGGAATACAATTTGCTTGCGGAGAATATATTCAGTTTCTTGATAGTGATGACTTGTTATCTGAAAACAAAATTCAGTTACAAATTGAAGACTTAAGTAACCAAAATTTCGAAAAAGATATTGTATCCGTTGTCAAACATTTGTACTTCTATGATAATGATATAAACTGTATTGATATTAATGGTTCAGCATTAGACGTAATTTGTCATGATTATAAAAACCCACTTGAACTAATTATTGACGCATGGAAAAACAATACTGGATTTTGTTTGCATGCATGGCTAATAAATAAATCCCTTGTTGATAAATCGGGACCATGGAATGAGACAATAATTAAAAATGAAGATGGAGAATATATCTCAAGAATTTTATATCTAGCGAAAAAAATTAGCTTTTGTCCTATGGCATATGCTCTTTATCGACATAATCCAACCAGCATTTGTAATATAAATGATCCCAGGAAAGAATTTGATCAGTTGACAGCTATAAGGTTAATTATTGAAAGAATTAAAGAATATCGGTATGATAATAACGTCAAAAATGCAATTTATGCTTTGTATATAAATTACTTATACCCTGGTAATCTTTTCTCTGATTATTCTTCTGAATTTAAAAAAGACTTGAAAAGTTTAGGCTTCAACTTCGATCTTATTAATAGAGGAAGAACATATAGACTTTTATATAAAACTGTCGGGAAAAAAGTAGCGGATAAAATCTATTATATTAAAAACAAACTAAGAAAAATTCATGATAGGAAAAAAAAATAAACCCGCCGTATTGTTTATAATTTTTAATAAGAAAGAGGAAACAAAAAAGGTTTTTCAAACCATTCGTAATTATCAACCAACTCAGTTATTCATTGCAGCTGATGGTCCAAGAGAAAATATTGCAGGAGAAAAGGAAAAATGCGAATACATTAAAAACTGGCTTTGGGATCAAATTGATTGGGAATGTGATATAAAAACACTTTTTAGAACACAAAATGTAGGATGTGGACGTGGCCCCGCTGAAGCAATCACATGGTTTTTTGAGCAGGTAAATGAGGGTATTATTTTGGAAGATGACTGTTTACCCAATGATACTTTTTTTAAATTTTGTGAAGAAAATCTTGAAAAATATAGAGAGGATAAAAGAATATCCATAATCTCCGGTAACAATTTTCAGCCGATTCAGCCAATGAAAATAAAGGAAGATTATTACTTTTCCGTTTTCCCCAGCACCAATGGGTGGGCTACCTGGAAAAGAACATGGGAGGAATTTGATTTTTATATTTCTTCATGGAGCTCAATCAACAAAGAAGAAATCTTAAATTTTATATTTAAAGAGAAAAAGTATAATTTATGGTGGAATGATCTTTTTAATTGGATTTATAGGGAAAGACCTATGGATATGTGGGATTTCCAGTTCCATTATCTATCTATGTCTAGAAAACAACTAGCAGTAATTCCTAAAGCGAATCTTGTATCCAACATTGGATATGGACCTGATGCCACTCATTCAAAAGATCCAAACTGCTATTTTGCAAATGTTCCCACCCATGATTTTAATTTCCCGCTGGTACATCCAAACGAAATAAAAAGAAATTATGATGCTGACTTATTCATTCAAAATAATTTATTTGGTGAGTATCAAATGGTAAAGCCCATTAAAAAAATTAAAAGGTGGGTGAAAAAACATGTTTTATCAAACATGCAAATGACCAGGTATTATATTAGCAAATAATATAAAATACAATTTATACCGAAGAAGTAGGATTATTTGAATTCAACGAAATCAGAAAATTTTAGAATTAATATGCTCCCAAATATTTTGCATTTTCACTAATGAAACTTTCTATTATTACAGTAAACCTGAATAATCGTGCAGGCCTTGAAAAAACGATTCAAAGTGTAATAGAACAGTCGTTTGAGGATTTTGAATTCATCGTAGTGGATGGAGCATCTGTTGACGGAAGTATCGATATTCTCAGTATCCAAAATGGAGCAATAGACCGATGGATTTCTGAACCGGATGATGGCATTTACGAGGCAATGAACAAAGGCATCCGGATGGCTAAAGGTGAATATTGTCTTTTTTTGAATTCGGGAGACTGGCTGGCAGACGATCAGGTGCTTTCAAAAATATTTGAGAAGGAGCAGAATGCTGATATTCTTTCTGGGGATATTGTATTTTTTGATACCAGAGAAAATCAGATCAGATGGTGGATAACTCCACCTGATATTTTAACAGCTAAAACGTTTTTCGAAGGTAGCCTTCCACATCAGGCCACCTTTATTAAACGGAAATTATTTGATAAATATGGATTCTACAATGAAAATCTGAAAATTGCCTCAGACTGGCTCTTTTTCACTGAAACACTGCTGGAAAATCATTGCACGTATCAACATTACAATGGCCTGGTTTCCTATTTCAATATGGACGGGATAAGTTGCAGTACCAATTCTGAAAACCTTTTACGAGATGAAAAGTCTGAGTTACTTCAACAAAAATACCCTCGATTTATAGCTGATTATAACCGGTTGAAACAACTAGAAGAACATGAAAAATCATGGAAAAACAGTAAAGAATTCATTGTTTTTCGATTCTTAAAAAATGCCGGTGTGATTAAAACTGGAATATTTATTATCAAATTAATCAATTTCATAAAAAGAAAATTTCCGGTTCAGAAATAAGATTCCCATCCGGTTTTAAATAAACATAATTCAGGAAAACTCTGCTTATCCTATTTCCAATATGCATTAATATGCTACGATCATCCATAAAGAAAATTATTAACCGTCTAGGTTATGATATCCAGCATCTGCCAACCGAACCGTTTATCCGTCAGCAGATGCAACTTTTAAAGAAATATAACATCAATCTGATATTTGATGTCGGAGCTAACACGGGTCAGTTTTCTTCAGGCTTAAGAAGGTGGGGGTATAAGGGAAGGATTGTTTCATTTGAACCGCTGCCCGATGCATACAATCAATTGGTACAAAATACTTCGCTTGATCCGTTGTGGGAACCGGTTAACCTTGCAATTGGTGACTTTGATGGTAATATTACCCTCCATGTATCCCGCAATTCATACAGCAGTTCCATTCTTGAAATGATGCCCAGGCATCTGGATAGTGCTCCTGACTCGGCTTTTATCGGATCCGAACTTGTTCCCATCCGGAAAATTGATACCATAATTGAACAATACTATAATAAAAAAGAAAGACTGTTTCTTAAAATTGACACGCAAGGTTTTGAAAAAAAAGTCATTGAGGGTTGCCAAAAAACCATGGATTCCATACAAGGATTCCAAATAGAAATGTCATTGTTCCCACTTTATAACGGAGAGACCTTAATCCAGGAAATGATGAATTATTTACACGGTAAAGGGTATAAACTTCGTGTACTTGAACAAGGGCACTATGACTATAAAACCGGTGAAATCCTTCAGGTAGAAGGGATTTTTTTCAGATAATATTATGGTTATACTCGGAACAGGTGAAGGTAGGTTAGCAAATCGTTTGTTGCTATCATCCCATGCATTGGCGTATACAATCAGGAAAAAAGAAAAGTTTATTGATCTCAGCTTTACTTCTTATTCCCACCTGTTTGAATTAAAAAGCTCATCAAAAAACATAAAAGCGTACTTTATAAAATCCAAATGGTTATCAGTTTTCATAAGTAAATTTCTATCATTTATAATTCTATCAAACGATTATCTTAAATCACATTTTATTGATTATTATAAAATCGGATGGACACACACTGAAATTGAAAACCTGAAAAGACATAAAAATGGACTTCTGTTTCTAAGTGGCGAAGGATTCAGGGACACTCATGGAGTAAAAAGACACAGATCACAAATCTGTGGAATATTTGAACCGAATAAAGAATATCAAATTAAAGCAGACCAAATCATAAGAAAAATAAAGAATGACAATAATACATTAATCGGGGTTCATATACGAAGGGGAGATTACCGGGAAGTAATGAAAGAATATTGCTATGATGACAAAGAGTATTGTGATATTCTTATGCAAATTAATTCCCGGGGATATTTAAATGTTCCAGTCACTTATTTAATCTGTTCAGATGAAAAGATAAATAAAAACGCTTTTGATGACTTTAACACTTATTTCAGTGAAGAGGATCCAATTGTGGATTTACTATTACTTTCAAAATGTGATTATATCATCGGTCCCCCATCTACATTCTCATTATGGGCTTCGTATTATGGAAAGGTTCCGCTCCTGACCATAAAAAACAATCGTATGACGTTTGATCTGCATGATTTTAAAATATCTGAATTATAAAATTCAGGTTTCCTGGATATCTTTAACCGGAAAGTAAAAATGGAACCGGAACTCTCGATAATTACCGTAAATCTCAATAATGGGAATGGATTAGCAAAAACTATAAAAAGTGTTATTTACCAGTGTTTTAACAATTATGAATTTATCGTAATTGATGGGGATTCCACTGACAGCAGTATTGAAGTAATAAAGCAGTTTCAAACCCATATTTCATACTGGATTTCTGAAAAAGACAAAGGAATATACCAGGCAATGAATAAAGGGATAATGAATGCGCGAGGAAGGTATTTGCTTTTTCTTAATTCAGGAGACTGGCTTGTCAATGATCAGGTTTTAAACACAGTTTTTTCAGAACGCAGAACTCAGGATATTTTACTCGGACAATGTAATATCTCCGAGAATGGGAGAATAATCCATACTGTAATACCTCCATCACAGATCTCTTTCGGATATATTTATTATTTGGGCTTGTCTCATCAATCAGCTTTTATTAAAAGAGAAGTTTTTAATAAATACGGTCTCTACCGGGAAGATTTCAAATACAACGGCGATATAGAATTCTGGTATCGGACCATTGTATTAAATGGGTGTACCACAGAATCTTTACCCATCCTTATTTCGGATTACAATCTGGATGGAATTTCCAGCAAAGAAAACCATTCTGAAGCTTACCGGAAAGAGTTGGATGAGATTTACGCTCACCCTGTTCTGCGGCTTCTTATCCCCGATTACGAGGAATGGAAAAGGGAACGGGAAGAAATGAAAATCATGTACTGGGCAAAATCAAAACCGACTCTGAATTTCCTGATCAAAGGCCTGTTTTGCATTGCATCAGGACTGAAGAAAATCAGAAAATAATCATGTGCGGAATATCAGCGATTTTCAGATATACCGGCATCACCGGTTCAGATAAGGAAAAGCTTCACGGGATGAACCGGGAAATGGCTTACCGCGGACCGGATAGCAACGGGATATGGTCAGATAATTCCTGTGGCCTTGCTCATACCCGGCTTTCCATAATCGGATTGGAAAGAGGGCAACAACCCCTTTTTAATGAAGATCGTTCACTGGTACTCGTATGCAACGGAGAGATATACAACTACATAGAACTTAAAAAATCACTGGAAGCAAAAGGCCATGTATTCAGCTCCGATACCGACAGTGAAACCATCATCCATTTGTATGAAGAGCATGGCGTTAAATGCCTGGATCATCTGAGAGGAATGTTTGCCTTTTGCCTGTGGGATACCCAAAAAAAGCAATTGTTTGCTGCCCGCGACCGCATTGGAGAGAAGACGCTATATTTTTCCCAGATCCAGACCGGTGTGGTTTTCTGTACCGAATTAAAAGCAATCCTAAAATATTACATTGACAAACCACAGATTAATGCACATTCCCTGGCCGAATGTATCCGTTATAACTTCCCTCTTGATATAAGAAATACATGGGTTGAACAGATCAAAAGAGTCGGGGCAGGGGAATATATGATGGTTGATCATAAAGGCCTTGAAATTCATCGTTACTGGTCGCGCAACCTGACTCCCAGATTTGATGGATCATTTGAAGAAGCAAAAGCAATAACACTTCGTCTTCTTCGCGAATCAGTAGATATTTGTCTCAGGAGCGATGTTCCTGTTGCCGTTTTATTAAGCGGAGGAATCGATTCCAGTACAATTGCCACCTTAGCTAAAGAAACAGGCCGGGATGTGCATGTAATAACCGCCGGTTACAAAGGGCAACATGCTTGTGATGAACGTCAAAATGCAAAACAATTCGCAAGAGAAAAAGGATTCATTTACAACGAAATTGAACTTGACACGGATGATTTTCAGGAATTTTTTAATGAATATACTCAGTTCATTGATGAACCCGTTTGTGATGTTTCATCCATGTCACAATGGGCATTGTATAAAAAAGCAAAGGAATTAGGCTTTACGGTGTTGTTGGGAGGTATCGGAGGAGATGAATTGTTTTACGGTTATCCCGAATGGAACCAAACTTCCGAATCTCTGAAATTAAATCATGAACACCAGGCATTTTTTCCATGGAAGGGGTTAAATAATAAGATCGCATTTGTCAAATTTTTCAAGAAGAATTGGCGTCATATACTTTATGCAGGTTATCCACACATTATCAATGATAAAACCTTTGTTGACTGGACATATAAGGACTATTCGATATTTTCATCTGATGCACATCTACTCTTCAATGGGAATACTATTAAATTTAAAAATATCATTGTCCCTTACTGTTTTAAAAACAGTGAATATGAGATTGACCAAATATATGATTTAATCTTTGAAACATTTATGTCAACTCAATGTCTTTACCTGACCGACAGACAAGGCATGGGCAATTCAATTGAAATTCGTTCCCCGTTTTTAGATTACAAACTGGTTGAATTTTTGACATCATTACCCCTGGAGATGAAGTATCACGCTAAAATTCCAAAGTATTTGCTAAGAGAAACACTAAAAAAAATTGTACCTGAGGGAATCTTAAACGCTCAAAAAAAAGGATTTACTCCTCCTTCTGATTTTATCAAAAAGTTATGTAATACATATAAATACCAAGTTTTAAATTCAGATCATGTATTTTTCAACTCCATGTTAGCTGATAAAATAGTGTCTAAACTATATGGTAACTAAAATAATATAAATGGGGGAAAAATTGGTTTCTGTTGCAGTAATGGCATACAACCAGGAGAATGAAGTGAAAAAAGCACTGGATTCAATTCTCTTTCAACGATGCAATTTTGAAGTTGAAATCGTGACCGGAGTTGATCTGTCAAGAGATAATACCATGAGAGTTATCCAGACTTACATTGAAACAGCTCCTGATTTTGTTCATTATGTACCCATTTTTCACGATAAACATGTTGGCGAACAAGTTAATATAGTAAGTATTCTGAAGAAATGTACCGGCAAATATATAGCATTCTTAGATGCAGATGATTATTGGAACGATGAGGATAAGCTACAAAAACAGGTTGATATTATGGAGAACAATCCATTGATAGGAGTTGTTTATACAGATGACTATTTTGAGTCCAGGGCGTTTGATCATCCAATCGAAAGAAGACGTGATTCTCCATGGGAAAATGTTTTTACCCAAATGTTAATGGGCTGTCCAATTACAACGGAAACAGCAATGTTTCGTAAAGATTTACTTGATTTTGTCGAATATGATGTAATGCTGGAAAAGAAATTTTTGGTTGAAGATGATTTTCTCTGGCTTGAATTGGCAAATCACACTCAATTTTATCATTTGAACGAATTTACGGCTACGGCTACTCTTACAAGACCAACCATTTTTGATTATAATGTACCATTGATGTCCGCTGAATATGATAAACATGTCACAGACATTAAATTGTTCTATCTAGAAAAATATCCTGAAAAAACTCACCTGACAAAAACCGATATTTTAGACCGTCATTACCAGGTTTGGATAAAAGCAGCTTTGATGTGCCACAAGAAAAAAACAGCACTTGAGAATTTGAAAAAAATAGTCAATAAAAGCCGCTATCATAAAACATTGGTTCTACTGTTCAAAATTCCTCTTGGTTTTAATTTTTATATGTTACCTAAAAATCTAATATAATAAATTGCAAAAGTGGTGTAGAATGTTTATTTTCAAGCTGTTGAAACAAAAAAAGAAACAAAACTAGCACCACTTCCAGGATGAAAAATACGGATAATATTTTAAAAG
>Ga0255345_1002512_pt1 | contig 23206 bp, 8 predicted proteins | sample wastewater_treat_6_FD_192415 | JGI IMG/M metagenome (GOLD analysis project Ga0255345, IMG submission 192415) | Wastewater microbial communities from Lulu Island WWTP, Vancouver, Canada - plant20 | ecosystem: Engineered > WWTP > Wastewater > Unclassified | place: Canada: Vancouver, British...
GCGAGGCATGCTCCAAAGCCAATTGGAAAAGCTCGCCAATATGTTCGTCATTGATGCGGTAATACACTTGCTGTCCATCCCGCCTTGAAGAAACAAAGCGTAAATTTCGCAAAAGTCGCAACTGATGTGACACCGCGCTCTGGCTAACTTGTGTGGCTTCCGCGAGACAGCCCACGCAGACCTCCCCATCAAACAAAAGGTCCAGCAACTTGAGACGGGTTGGATCTGCCAGTCCTTTAAAGGTCGCTGCCATGCGCTCCGCTTTTTCATCGCTCAGCTTAGCCCGAAGTCTTTTTCCGCCTTCCGAATGATCATGTTTCTCTGCCATATGCGTCTTTTCCTTTCAAAAATATATGAGCGCTTGCTCATATGCGCATATTATATAATAAGCTTGATTAGCAAGCAATTGTTTTCTCAATTCTTGCCTTAAACATTAAGAAAAGCTATATCCGGTTAAAAATGGTGAAATCTAATAATAAAACTTATTCTGTTTGAGGAAAACGAGAAAATCACATACTTTAATGAAAGATTCGTCGAAAATGAAGGAATAAGCAATTTCTATTTCTTCCGAATTTCTAATCTTTTGAAGAAGAGTTGAGATTTCCTCTCCTGGTAAATAGTAATCCGTTAAGTAATCTTCAACGCCAAAAACTTCAATTCAAGATGAGCGATCTTGTCATAGTTAAAAGAAAGCGCGTTTTGCTTGCTTAGTTTTGTTGAAATACAAACATTATCCAGGTCAATTTCAATATCACATAAATCCTGCACACTGATGACTGGGATAGGATAAACATTCATCTCATATCCCTCACTCTCATTTCTCACATAGTGACCATTAAAATAACCGTATGTGAAATCAAACTCACCTTTATTTCGTGATGACTGTGAAAGAATGTCACGCTTTCTTGTGTCCAGCTTTAGGTAAATCTCATTCAGTTTGTTTGTGTACATGATAAGGATTATTTCTTCTCGTATTCTGCTAAATACCTCAAAAGTGCAGCGGTCAAACGCGCGTCATCCACAGCTTGATGGCTATTGGGCAAATCAATACCACAAAAACTCCCCGCGAAGGCTAATTTCTGCGAGCGAAAACCATTTCGCCGCGGGTTCCACTCTCCATACCAGGCAGCAAAGAGTTTCATCACGCAAAAAGCCTGGTTATTCTGGATAGTCCATGGCACCGCGGCTGCCGCGCAACTTTGTCGCAAGAGGCGCATGTCAAAATCAGCGTTATAAATCCCAATCGCGCGATTGCGCAAAATCGGCTCAAGCTCTGGCCAAACCTGCTTCCAATAAGGCTTGCCCGCGACCATCGCGTCCGTAATTTCATTTACCGCGCTTGATTCCGGTGGTATCGGTATGCCTGGATTCACTAAACCGTCATACAAGGTGTTGCCATCCACATCGACGATACCCACCTCAATAATCAGGTCATTTGGACCGGTACCCGTGGTTTCAGTATCTAAAAATATGGGGTTTAGGGCTAACAAATCTCGCGCGCTTTGCATTGTTTTGGGATGTGCTACTGGGAACATATTTGCCTCCACAGATATTATACATGAGCATCGCGTGAAGGTCTCAAGGTTTTTAGATATTTCATCATTTTCCATTTTAAGGCCTGTGTCGCTCGTGATCTTTCAGTCAGATCCTAAGCAGGCAGAATCTAAAAACACGAAACCCCAAATAACCGAATTTTTCATATTTCCCCAAAATTCTCCCTGTATAGGGTATGATTAGCATGAGAGATTATGGATAAAGAGATTCAACAAGAAACAGAAAAGGTCGCCAAAGACCCGCAGAAAAATGCCAAGGTGAAAGCCTTTTTCCACCAGCTAAACGTCTTTCTCATCAAGAATACGCCGGGTATGCGCGTTATAAAAACCATGATCGCGGTCTTCATTTGCCTTGCCATTGAAGCCATTCGCCAAAAAACCGGCACCGTCTATCACAGCAGTATCGCCGCTGTGGTCTGTATGCAACCCACGATGAAATCAACCGCCAAAACCGCCCGCGAACGTGTCATCGGCACCCTTATCGCTGGCATTTATGGCTTTTTAGTGCTCACTTTTATATTTCCAAATGTCACCGTCGATACACGCGAATGGTATTATTACCTGGTTACCGCATTGCTTTCCTTGCCCTTGATGACCATCATGATCTGGATTAAAACACCCGGACCAATAGCCATCACGGTGATTGTCTACCTGATTGTTACGCTCAAAACAACGGATGTTCCCCCCATTGCCTACACACTCGAGCGTGTTGGCGACACGCTCATCGGTATAGCAATAGCACTTTTGGTTAACTGGTTCCCACCGCTCAACAAACTTGGCAAGAAAATGGGCCAGGTTGAAATTGAACCCGCGCCACCTGCAAACTCACATAACAACGCATGAACGCTTTAATAGATCGCGCACGCAAGCTCATCATAGAATCAGAAAATATCGTCTTTTTTGGCGGCGCTGGTGTTAGCACCGCTTCGGGTATCCCCGATTTTCGTTCCGCCACAGGGCTTTATAACCGCGCGCAAAACACAAATTATTCACCGGAATATTTATTGAGCTGCGCCTACTTCAAAGCTGACCCGCAAGGCTTTTATACCTACTTGCGCGAGAATCTCTATTATCCCGATGCCCAGCCTAACGCTGCCCATCATGCCTTGGCAAAACTCGAGAAATTAGGCAAGCTCAAAGCGGTCATCACCCAAAACATTGATAATTTTCACCAACGCGCCGGTTCGACCAATGTCTTAGAACTTCATGGCACAATGGAACACTACTATTGCATCCGTTGCCGCAAGGATTACGATGTTGCTTATGTCATGCGCACAAAAGAAGTTCCCCGCTGCACTTGTGGTGGCATCGTGCGCCCTGATGTGGTGCTTTATGGCGAAATGCTCAATACCGATGTACTTGATGCTGCTATCAAAGCCATCACACGGGCAGACATGTTCATCATCGGTGGCACTTCTTTGGTGGTCTACCCAGCAGCATCACTGGTGCGCTATTATCGTGGCGACAAGCTCATACTCATCAACCGAGACCCAACCGCTTATGACGCCTGGGCAAACCTGGTCATTACCGGCGATATAAGCCAAGTCATGGCGAGTTTGGTTGATGGGCTCTAATTCGTTTTCATTTACGCTCTGGACAAAGAACAGCCTTTATTGTGAAAGCCTAAATCAAATCTAAATAAATTTCCACTATAACTAATCACCATGGCAGAAACTATCCTCATTATCGATGACCAACAGAACCTGCGCAATTTGCTCAAAGATTACTTCAGCGAGCAAGGTTATCGCGTTGTGACCGCTAAAGATGGACAAGAAGGGCTCTTTGTGGCACGCTACGAAAACCCGGATCTCATTCTGCTGGATATCATGATGCCCAAGCTGGATGGTTACCAATTTTTGCAAGCCTTTCGCAAAGAGAGCCAGATTCCCGTCATCGTTTTGACCGCAAAAACAGAAGAATCCGACACTGTTCAAGGACTTGAACTTGGCGCGGATGATTATGTGCTGAAGCCTTTTCGAATGCGCGAACTGGCTGCCCGCGTGCGTGTTGCCCTGCGCCGAGCCAATCCCAACGCCGAAGCGGAAGAAATCCTTAAAGCTGGCGATGTAATCTTAAACGCCACCACTCATACTGTATACATGAACAAGGAAATCGTCTTTCTAACACCCATTGAATTTGAACTTTTGAGCATTCTTATGCGCTCTCCCAACAAAGTTTTTTCGCGCGCAGACCTGGTTGACCGTCTTTATGAAACAGGCTTTATGGGACTTGAAAGCACCCTCAACGTGCACATCCGTAATTTACGCTCAAAGGTAGAAAAAGACCCCGCAAATCCAAGCCTCATCACCACCGTATTTGGTGTCGGCTACCGATTGAACAAGTGACACGATATGAAAATTAGTCTAAAAACCAAACTCTCACTCGCTTTTGTCCTGGTCGCTCTCATCACTGCTGCAGTCCTTGCACTTGTCTTTAACCGCTTTAATCAGAGGCAGTTCAATCAATTTGTTATCGATAACCAACGCGCGGAGCTGATCTCAGTCCTGACGAATTACTACAAAGAACATCAAAGCTGGGATGGCGCGCGAATTTACTTTTCAAACATGGCTCGCGGTCAGGGACAAGGTTTGGGACAAGGACAAAACACAGGACCTGGCAGTCAAGGCAGAGGACGCCGACAAGGACAAGCCGATAGCATCCATCACCAAAACAGCCAATCGGAAGAAAACACTTTGATATCACGGCGGCTTTTCGGATTAGCCGCGCCAGATGGGACAGTCCTTATACCATCATTTGACAGTCCAAATCCAGGCGAAGTTTTAGATGCGGAAGCTATTGCTCTAAGCATGCCAATTGTAATTGAAGAGGAAATAGTCGGCTACCTGCTTTCACCCAATCAACTTCCAGGATATAGCGAAGTTGAAAACCGATTTGTACGCTCAAGCAATCTGGCCATGTTAATCGCTTTGGCAGGTGCCATTATTCTTGCAAGCATTATTGCTATTATTATCGCGCGAAGCATCACTAAGCCCATCGAGACCTTAAGCGAAGCCAGTCAACGCATCGCCAACCGCGAACTGGACACAAAAGTACCCGAACTTGGAAAAGATGAGATTGGCATGCTCGCGAAAAACTTCAATGAAATGAGCGATCGTCTTGAAGAAAGTGACCGTTTGCGCAAGCAAATGACTGCCGATATCGCCCACGACTTGCGCACACCGTTGACGGTTATCAATGGCTATGTTGAATCAATGCGCGATGGCGATTTGTCAGTTACGCCTGAACGCCTGGGGCTAATCGCTGATGAAACGACACGTCTTTCTAAACTGGTTGATGATTTACGCCTTTTATCCGTTGCGGATGCGGGCGAATTGAACCTTCAAAAACAGCTCACGAACCCAAATGAGCTCTTAGAACATTGTCATCAACTCTTTGAAAATCAAGCCGCTCGAAAGTCCATTAGCTTAAAACTTGAACCATTAACCACAACACAGAAAGTGCTTATTGACGAAGACCGCATGATTCAAGCTCTTTCAAATCTCTTGAACAATGCCATAGACTACAGCCCTGAAGGCAGTGAAGTTATACTGCGACTGAAAGAAGAAAAAGCTTGCATGCTGCTTGAGATTATCGATTCTGGACCTGGCATTGACCCTGCCAACTTGCCTTATATTTTCGAACGTTTTCACCGAGCAGACCGCTCGCGCCAGGAAAGCGCCTCCCATAGCGGATTAGGTCTATCAATTGCCAAAGCCATCATCACTGCCCATAACGGTGAAATATTAGCTATTTCTGCTTTAGGACAAGGCACCAGCATGCAAATCAGATTAGCCAAGCATTAATTCACTTGGCTAAAAACCATTTTTTCATCTAAATAAGTTCTAAATAAGTTCTTGCTATCATAAGCATGTAAGTCGATAAAACAGACAAGAAAAAACTTCATAGACGATTTACAGAAAGAGATAGAAATGAAACAAAAAACACAACCAACAATTTTAGTCATCCTCGCTGGTCTTCTTATTTTTGGCGGTATTGCCTTTAGCGCAGTCAAAGCCCAAGCCCCTGTCACCGAAGATACTTTGCCACAACCTCAGGTCACCAGTCGTTTTGAACAACGTGCGCAAATGCGCGCTGAAAGACAAGCCCAACAACAATTCCAATCGGAAGATTGTGTTTGCATCGGTTTGAGCGCAGAAGAATGTGAAGCCCTACGCATAGAACATCGCCTGGCAAACTTGGAAGAACGCTTGGCTCAGGGTTTGATCACTGAAGAACACTACGCGCTCATTCGAGCCAAGATTGAAGCTGGAGAACAACCTCCATATGGCTTGCGCGACGGAAGTGGTTTAGGACTCGGTTCACAAGGCCAGGGCTTAGGACAAGGCTATGGACAAGGTGCTCGCCAAGGTCAGGGTCAAGGTCAGGGCCAAGGCGGTGGCAGACGCGGTCAACAAAACAATGGCGATTGCCCCTACCTTCCTTAGTATCTACACATAATAGAGAAAATTTAGTGTAAAAATAAAACCCAACAAAGCACTAAACACCAAGCCCATCTCAGACAAAGTATTGAGATGGGCTTTTTCTTCTATAAAAATTGTTTATCAGCCATGCGAAATTATTCACTTCACGTAATCATCACGACTTACTCACCTCAAATCTAATCATAGGAACAGGCATATTCAAGGCAAAAGTTACACACCATCTTCACCCACTTGCACTCGAATTCCGCAAGATTCGCATTGTTTTTTCCATAAGCGAATTTTCACTTGGCAGTAAAGACTCTTTATATCTTCTTAACTTAAATGCAGTTCAGCTGTCAAAAAATAAGCTGGACGGCAGTACCTAATTGACCGTCAATAAAACAGTTTTTTACTCACTCAATAGAAATTATGCTTACCATTATGGATATAAACAATTAATCTAAGTTTTTAAGACTGTTTGTATACAAACGCATCAGAAAAGATAAGGCATCCCTTTCGGGATGCCTTATTACTAAATCCTACTTGTTTATTCCTGTTATTTTTTAATAATCGGGAAGAACAAGGGATAAACAGGTTGAGGTGGCGCAGCTTTAACTGTAATCGTAACAGTCACAATGTTGCTATCCAACTCACCGTCATTAGCTTTGTATTTGAATGTATCAATACCGCTAAATCCTGCACGCGGGATATACAGGAAGCTACCATCCTCGTTGAACACCAGGGTTCCATTGGCAGTTGTGCTAACTAACAACGCAATCAGCTCATCACCATCAGCATCCGTGTCATTAGCCAAGACACCAGGTGCCGCGACTGATAAGACACCTTCGTAGTCAACTTCGTAGGCATCTGGTTTAGCCACAGGAGCCGTGTTCACATAACCTTGGAGAACGGTTACCTTGATTTCCTGGCAGTCCTCGAGCTCACCATCGCTAACACAGATCTCAAAGGTGTGCTCGCCAATCTGACCTTCAACAGGGATCCAGGTGAAGACGCCTGTCGTAGCATCGATGCTTGCACCGACAGGAGCGCCATCCAGGTAGAAGATCAAAGTTTGTACGGGAATGTCTGGGTCGGTAGCTGTTACGGTAAAGGTCAGCAAGTTACCAACTTCCACCTCATAGTCACCAATCGGATCCAGCTCTGGGGCAATATTCACTTCTTCTACCGTTATCGTCACAGCTTGTTGGTCACAGAGTACGGGTGTACCATCATCACAGACCTTTACGGTAAAGGTGAACACACCAGGACCTTGTGCTTCGGTCGGCGTCCAGGTAAAGACACCAGTCATAGCATCAATCGCCGCACCAGTGGGTGCATCAATCAAGCTGAAAGTTAGGTTCGTGCTGTCAACATCCGTCGCGGTTGCTGTAAAGCTATACAGCACCATCTCAGGAATAGTCGCATCGGGGATTTCATCCAAGACAGGTGCGTCATTAACTGGGGTTACAGTGATGGTCACAGTTGCCCAGTCAGTCCATTCGCTGGTTGTGCCTGGATAGGTGATTAAGTTGTAGGTGAAGCTATCGGTACCAAAGAAGTCTGGGTCAGGCAGGTAGGTGAAGGAACCGTCAGACAACAGGGTCAGAGTACCATGGCTCACATCAGAGCGCAAAGTTGCGGTTAGGGTGTCGCCATCAACATCGTAGTCATTCTCGAGCACACCAGGAGCTGCTACAACTAAAATGACATCCTCTGCTGTGGTATAGGCATCATCAACAGCAACTGGCGGATCATTGACAGGGTTAATTGTGATTGTTACGGTAACAACTTCGCTTTCCAATTCACCATCGCTGGCTTTATAGGTGAAGCTATCCGTTCCGTTGTAGTCTTGTTCAGGTGTGTATACAAAGCTTCCGTCAGCATTGAAGGTCAGCGTACCGTGTTCCACACCATCCACCAGAATTGCAGTAATAGCATCACCGTTGGGATCACTGTCATTTTCAAGCACGCCAGGTGCAGCAACGTTCAATTCGACATCTTCATCAGTTGTGTATGCGTCTGCTACAGCTACTGGTGGCAGGTTGATGAAGGTTACAGTGATAGTAATTTCTTCACAGTCTTCCAGTTCACCATCGCTTACGCAAACTGTTACAGTATGGTCACCAGCTTGGTCAACTGTCGGAGTCCAGGTAAAGACACCTGTTGCAGGGTCAATGCTGGCACCATCTGGCGCGCCAAGCAAGCTAAAGGTAAGAGTTTGTACTGGCAGATCAGGATCGGTTGCAGTAGCAGTGAACGTTAGTTCTTCACCAGCTTCCACTTCCTTATCGCCAATTTCAGCCAAGACTGGTGGCAGGTTGACTTCCTCAACAGTAACCGTAATTACCTGTTCGTCACAGAGTACAGGTTCACCATCGTCACAGACCTTCACGGTAAAGGTGTATACACCAGGACCTTGTGCCTCAGTTGGCGTCCAACTAAAGACACCCGTCATAGGATTAATCGTGGCACCTACTGGAGCGTCAATCAAAGCGAAGGTCAGGGTTTGAGCAGGTAAGTCTTCATCTATAGCTGGGAAGGTAACTGTCAATTCAGTTTCTTCGTCAATGGTGTATTCGCTATCCATGATGGGATACAAACTGGGAGCAAGATTGACTTCTTCCACAGTTATCGTGAGCGATTGTTCATCACACAGCACAGGATCACCATCGTCACAGACCTTCACGGTAAAGGTATATACACCAGGACCTTGCACCTCAGTTGGCGTCCAGGTAAAGACACCTGTTGCAGGGTCAATGCTGGCACCATCTGGTGCGCCAAGCATGCTAAAGGTAAGAGTTTGTACTGGCAGATCAGGATCGGTCGCTGTCGCGGTGAAGCTGTATTGAACCATTTCAGGTATTGTCGCATCAGCAATTTCAGCCAAAACTGGTGGCAGATTGACTTCCTCAACCGTAAGTGTAATCATCTGTTCATCACACAGTACAGGATCACCATCGTCACAGACCTTCACGGTAAAGGTGTACACACCATAACCTTGTGCCTCAGTTGGCGTCCAGGTAAAGACACCTGTTGCAGGGTCAATGCTGGCACCATCTGGTGCGCCAAGCATGCTAAAGGTAAGAGTTTGTACTGGCAGATCAGGATCGGTCGCTGTCGCGGTGAAGCTGTATTGAACCATTTCAGGTATTGTCGCATCAGCAATTTCAGCCAAAACTGGTGGCAGATTGACTTCCTCAACCGTAAGTGTAATCATCTGTTCATCACACAGTACAGGATCACCATCGTCACAGACCTTCACGGTAAAGGTGTACACACCATAACCTTGTGCCTCAGTTGGCGTCCAGGTAAAAACACCTGTTGCAGGGTCAATGCTGGCACCATCTGGTGCGCCAAGCATGCTAAAGGTAAGAGTTTGTACTGGCAGATCAGGATCGGTCGCTGTCGCAGTGAAGCTATACTGAACCATTTCAGGTATTGTCGCATCAGCGATTTCAGCCAAGACTGGTGGCAGATTGACTTCCTCTACCGTAAGCGTTATCAACTGTTCATCACACAGCACAGGATCACCATCGTCACAGACCTTCACGGTCAAGGTGTACACACCAGGACCTTGTACCTCTGTCGGCGTCCAGGTAAAGACACCTGTCGTAGCGTTAATCGCTGCCCCCTCAGGTGCACCAATTAAGCTAAAGGTTAGATTTGTGCTGTCAACATCCGTTGCTGTTGCCGTAAAGCTATACAGTGCCATTTCAGGAATAGTCGTGTCAGGGATTTCATCCAAAACGGGTGCGTCATTGACAGGGTGAACGGTAATCGTCACTGTAGCCGTATCAGTCCACAAGCTTTGAGTTCTGGGGAAGGTTACCAATTCGTAGATGAAGCTGTCCTCACCAAACCAATCAGCATCGGGGATATATTCAAAACTTCCGTCAGAATTCAAGGTTAACTGACCATGCTGGACGTCCGTCTTCAGCACAGCACGTCGTTCATTTCCATCGGGATCAATATCATTTGAAAGGACACCATCTTCAGCGCTCACAGTCAAGACAACATCTTCATCGGTTTCGTATTCATCATCCACCGCGCGTACCTGGTCTTTCACAGGAGTCACGGTGATAGTCACGGTAGCTATTTCGCTTTCCAGTTCACCATCACTAACCTTATATGTAAAGCTGTCTTCTCCGTGCCAGTCTTCATCAGGTAAGTAGCTGAAACTACCGTTAGCGTTCAAGGTCAAAGTACCGTTGTCCACATTATCCACTAAAGTAATCGTCAGTGGTGTCCAGTCAACGTCATTCGCTAATATACCAGGCGCAGGAACAACAAGCTCAATATCTTCCTCAGTTATATAAGCATCATCATTAGCAACAGGTGCAACATTATTGACAACCAGCGTAACAACCAAGTCTTGCAAAGCATTTCCAGCCAAGTCCTTCACAGATCCGGCAGGGATACTGAGCTCAAACGTACCAGGCAAACTTGCGATTCCGTTACTGCCAAATGGAACAACCGTCAACACACTGCCTTCAGCAGTGATGCTGCCGTAAGGCTGTCCACCTATGCTCACCACCGTGCCAGCTTCAACCGTTACATCTTCATCCAATACAATGACGGTATGGTCAACAATGTAACCCTGATCAACTGTTATCACACCTCCAACTGCCTCAACATCCGCGAAGCCCTCAGCGCCAATCGCGGTGATGCTGACAACTTCAGGAGCAGTCGTGTCATTGATCACGATGATGAATGTAACCGTCTCCGTATGGATACCGTCGCTCAAGGTAAAGGTCACACCTGTGGCAGGATCTATCATGCCACCCAGGAAGTCAGCCGTAACAACACTCACCAAAGTGGTACCATCGGCATCTTCCCAGTTGCTACCCTTCAAAGGTTCTGCGGGGTTCCAGGTGTAATCAACACCCTTATAGCTTACTTTGATGACCGTGGATCCAGCCTGGCGATACAAAGCTCCCAAATAGCGAGCCAAATCGTTCATCGCGCCAGGTGCCACGTTATCATCAGTGTACGTAACCGTGTAGGTATTGCTTGCATCGTCAAATACAAAGCTACCCACATAGTTGTACACAGGATCATACACATAAGCCGGAGCGCTTTCAATCTCAGCATCCAAGGTGTTATATACATCAACCACGAAGCTCACATCTTCTGTATAGAAGTTATCAGCCACGGTCACCGTAAGGTTTCCAGGAACCTGATTTGCCAGGTCGACCACGATGACACTCACCAAGGTAATGCCATTTTCGTCTTCCCAGTTGCTGCCCTTCAAAGGTTCTGCCAGGTTCCAGCTGTAGTCCACACCCTTGTAAGTTACTTTGTTAATCGTCGCTCCGGTCTGGCGATACAAGGCACCCAGATAGCGCGCCAAATCTCTCATCGGTGCGCCATCCAGGTATTCTGCTGGCCAGTACTTCATCGTGTAGGTATTGCTGGTAGCTTCAAATGTCATGTCACCAACATATTCATACCCGTCATCATAGACATAATTTGGAGCTGACGCGATTTGTTCAGGCAAGGTGTTAGGTGGATTGTTCACTATCAGCGTCGCGCTAAAGCCCGCAATCTCCACAGGTGTCGCTCCAGACGTATCATATAGTGAGCCTTCAGCAGGATAGATACCCGCCTTAAGGAAGGTCACACGGAAGGTCAACGTTACTATTTGTCCAGGCAACAACGGGAACTGTCCCGTTGGACCAAGATCAAGTCTCAAACCATCGCCATCAACCACTGGTGTCAATTCCACCCAGGTTCCATATACTGGATGCAATACTTCTACCTTCTCAAAATCGTCAAACGTGATGTTGTCAACAAAGACTGACACGCTCAAGTTCGTATAAGTTGCTCCATCAGCAGGGTTCGTCAAGGTCACATGGAAGTCTCTCCTCACACCTACCGTGTATGGGCCTTCAATGTCAGGAGAACTAATCACAGGCATCGGTATAACTGTAATGGTTACCTTAGCTGTATCAGTCCACAAGCTTTGGGGCTTAGGATAGGTGATTAACTCGTAGATGAAGCTATCTTCACCAGACCAGTCAGCATCCGGAGTGTAAATAAAGCTACCATCGGCGTTAAGTTTCAATGTACCATGCTCGACGTCGGTATGTAACACAACCCGTCGTTCATTTCCATCAGGATCCTTATCATTTGCCATAACGCCAGGAGCAGGAACAGTCAAGATAGCGTTTTCATTCACAAAGTAGAAATCGTCCACCGCATTGACCGGGTCTTTCACAGGGGTCACCGTGATGGTCACTGTGGCGGTATTGCTCTCCAGTTCACCATCGCTAACCTTATAGGTGAAGCTATCTTCACCGTGCCAGTCTTCATCAGGTAAGTAGCTGAAACTACCGTTAGCGTTCAAGGTCAAAGTACCGTTGTCCACATTATCCACTAAAGTAATCGTCAGTGGCGTCCAGTCAACGTCGTTCGCCAGGATACCAGGCGCAGGAACAACAAGCTCAATATCTTCCTCAGTTATATAAGCATCATCATTAGCAACAGGTGCAACATTATTGACAACCAGCGTAACAACCAAGTCTTGCAAAGCATTTCCAGCCAAGTCCTTCACAGATCCGGCAGGGATACTGAGCTCAAACGTACCAGGCAAACTTGCGATTCCGTTACTGCCAAATGGAACAACCGTCAACACACTGCCTTCAGCAGTGATGCTGCCGTAAGGCTGTCCACCTATGCTCACCACCGTGCCAGCTTCAACCGTTACATCTTCATCCAATACAATGACGGTATGGTCAACAATGTAACCCTGATCAACTGTTATCACACCTCCAACTGCCTCAACATCCGCGAAGCCCTCAGCGCCAATCGCGGTGATGCTGACAACTTCAGGAGCAGTCGTGTCATTGATCACGATGATGAATGTAACCGTCTCCGTATGGATACCGTCGCTCAAGGTAAAGGTCACACCTGTGGCAGGATCTATCATGCCACCCAGGAAGTCAGCCGTAACAACACTCACCAAAGTGGTACCATCGGCATCTTCCCAGTTGCTACCCTTCAAAGGTTCTGCGGGGTTCCAGGTGTAATCAACACCCTTATAGCTTACTTTGATGACCGTGGATCCAGCCTGGCGATACAAAGCTCCCAAATAGCGAGCCAAATCGTTCATCGCGCCAGGTGCCACGTTATCATCAGTGTACGTAACCGTGTAGGTATTGCTTGCATCGTCAAATACAAAGCTACCCTCATAGTTGTACACAGGATCATACACATAAGCCGGAGCGCTTTCAATCTCAGCATCCAAGGTGTTGTATACATCCACCACAAAGCTCACATCTGCCGTATATAAGCTATCAGCAAGTGTCACAGTAGCTGTACCAGGATATTGACCTAAGAGCTCAGCCACGATAACACTCACCAAGCTAACGCCATTGGCATCTTTCCAGTTGCTGCCAACTAGCGGCGGATTACCAGGATTCCAGGTATAAACCACACCCTTATAAGTGAGACTTTCAACAGTCGAAATATCCTGATAATGCAAGGCACCCAGATACCGCGCCAAATCTCTCATCGGTGCACCATCTAGGTATTCTGCTGGCCAGTAGATCATCGTATAGGTATTGCTGGTAACGTCAAATGTCATGTCACCAGTATATTCATATACTGGATCATATTCATAATTAACTGCTTCCTTGATTTGTTCATCCAAGGTATCTGCATGGTTCACGGTCAGTGTCGCGTTGAAGCTTGCAATCTCAACCGGTGTGGCACCAGCAGTATCATACAGTGTTCCTTCAGCAGGATAGATACCCGCCTTAAGGAAGGTCACACGGAAGGTCAACGTTACTATTTGTCCAGGTACCAACGGGAACTGTCCCGTTGGACCAAGATCAAGTCTCAAACCATCGCCATCAACCACTGGTGTCAATTCCACCCAGGTTCCATATACTGGATGCAATACTTCTACCTTCTCAAAATCGTCAAACGTGATGTTGTCAACAAAGACTGATACGCTCAAGTTCGTATAAGTTGCTCCATCAGCAGGGTTCGTCAAGGTCACATGGAAGTCTCTCCTCACACCTACCGTGTATGGGCCTTCTATATCAGGAGAGCTGACTACCGGTCGAGCCTTCACCACCATTGTGCCAGTAAATGAGGCCATTTCAACTGCCGCTCCACTGTCATGGCAATACAAGCTACCAGTCGCTGTGTAGTCTCCAGTCGTGTTAAATTTAACCCGGAAGGTCAACGTCACAACCTGACCAGGCAACAACGGGAAGTTAGCCGTTGGGCCAAGATCAAGCCTCAAACCATTGTCCTCAACCACTGGCGTTAATGGCACCCAGGTATGATAGACAGGGTGATATACCTCAACCGTCTCGAAATCATCAGGCTCTATGTCATCCACAAAGACTGAAGCCGACATACTCGTGTAGCTCGCTCCGTTTGCCGGGTTCGTCAAGGTCACATTGAATTCTCGCAACTCACCTACAAAGTACGGACCAGCCAAATCTTGTGAACTGATTACTGGCCACGCGTACACCACCATTGTGACAGCAAATGAGGCAATTTCAACTGCCGTTCCGCTGTCATGGCAATATAAGCTTCCAGTCGCTTCGTATTCTTTAGCTGTCTTGAACTCAACCCGGAAGGTCAGTGTCACAACCTGTCCAGGCAACAACGGGAACTGTCCCGTTGGGCCAAGATCAAGTCTCAAGCCATTGTCCTCAACCACTGGGGTTAACGGCACCCAGGTATGATAGACAGGGTGATACACTTCAACCGTCTCAAAATCATCAAACGTGATGTTATCCACAAAGACCGAGGCTGACATACTTGTATAGCTCGCCCCTTCAGCAGGGTTCGTCAAAGTGACATTAAATTCTCTCAACTCACCTACCATGTATGGTCCGGCAATGTCATCAGAACTTATCACTGGTAACGGGATGACTGTAATCGTCACCGTCGCTTCGTCTGTCCACAGGTCTTGCGTCTTCGGAGTAGTAATCAATTGATAAACAAATGTATCTGTACCAGAGAAATCCGGTTTAGGCGTGTAGGTAAAGCTACCATCATTTCTAAAAATCAAATTGCCATTGGAAGGCCCACTAACAAGTGCCGTGAATTGATTGTTCAGGTCAACATCAATATCATTTGCCAGGACACCCGGCGCGGGAACTTCCAATATCGCGTTTTGATTCACAGAGTAGAAGTCATCCACCGCCTGCACTGGATCTTTTACAGGGGTCACGGTGATGGTCACAGTAGCTGTAGCAACCCCTACGCCTTCTTTCTTCAAAGTGTATGTAAAGGTGTCTTCGCCAAACCAGTCTTCATCAGGCATGTAGCTAAACCCACCCTGAGTACCCGGGGTAAGTGTGCCATGGGTTGGATTAGTAAATTCCAAAGTCGTACCATAGGTCGGGAATTGGTCATTGGCAAAGATGCCAGGTGCGGCTACAACAAGTTGCGTATCTTCTTCCACTTGGAACGTATCATCTACCGCCACAACCGTATATGTACCAGTCAGGATGTCATTCGTCGCCGTCATTACCTTGCCACTTGCCAGGGTTACAATAGCTTCCACCCTGGTCGGAATCTCGTTCTGGCCATACTCAGTTTCGCGCACGTTTGTCCAGGAACTGCCCACATAATTTCGGGTACCAAAAATATCAAATGGCGATGTAAAGACGCTAAAAGCGTTAAACTTTTCAAGATTCGCAGTATTGGTCTGTAATAAGACATAATCCGCCTCATCCGGTCCACCCGTATAAAGCTTTACAATGATTGATACTGCGTCATCCGTTGTCACTTCTTCAAGCTTGATATCCGCGCTGACACCTTTCATGACACCACCAGTCGCGTAATAAAAGTCCGTCACCGTAAGTTGCCCCAACAAAATGGTTAGGTCTTCACAGTAGGTCTCATTGTCAACCTTCGCGCAAAGATTCGCGCTTGCTTGCGTGTTCGTGGGCGTGTAGACACTTGAAGCAGCGCCATCGGTCAATGTTGTTGATTCTGGATCAAAAGCACCAACATCCGCACTGAATTCAATTGGAATACCGTTATGAACATGTACACCAATCGGGAGAACTTCATCTGCTGAGTTTGTGTTCAAATCCGCACTGATTGTCGTAGCCGTTCCTGGCTCAACACCACTATTTGGCAAGGTCAGACTTAAAACCAACCATTTACTGGCATCAATTTCTCCCGCATTCAGTTCACTCACAGCGGCGTCACAATCTTCAACGGTTGGTCCTTCATTACAGCCCCACCAGTTGTTCACAGCAGTTACATTGGCCTCAGAAGCATTAATTAAACCGCCATAAATGGAACCGTCAGTACCTGAATAAGTTTGAACGTTTCCGAATATTCGGTTGTACTGAACAATGACATTTGTCGGACCAGCATTCAGTTTTCCGGGTTCCCCAAACCGAATTCCGCGCTCATTGCCAGTTATCTGAGCACCTTCAATGAGAACGCCGTTCAGCGTCGCGGGATTGGCAGCGTAACCACCATCGTTTCGCGCTTTGATTGTGATGCCAACACCATGTTTAGCGCCGCCAAGCGCGTTATCGGTAATAACCGGGCGAATGAATTGAATATTCTCATAGGTTCCTGCCTTAAGATTGATATCGACCCCGCTCATAAAGTCCTGTCCAAACGAGGTTGGGGCAAAGCCATTTTCGCTTACCGTAACATCCGTAAAGACAGCATTGTTTAGCTTTTCAGCATAGATACCTTTTAGATTGTTATGGTTGAGGGTCGTATTCGTTACCGTCAGGTCAGAAACTGTGCTTGTATCAGCTGATACCGCTTTCATAAAGTAGAACCCATAATTCAGCTTATCAAAGCTGCTGTCTTTTATAAGGATATTTCTCAAACTGGAGGTACTATCCACAAACAAACCACGTTCCTGTTCCGTTTGTGGGTTGGTGTTTGTTCCAATCACCTTCAATGAGTCCAGTTCCACAAACGCCACGTTGGTACCGGTGCTTTCAGTAAACCTGCCAACGCTTATGCCGGCTTGGCCAACAGGATTCAGCCGCATATTGCTCAATACCAGCGCGTCATCAGCAGCTACACCACTCGCGGCTAAATTGAAAAGTCCGACCTTCGTGTCAAAACTTGCTGGGCTGCTAACAATTGTATCCACCAAGGGATCTTCACCATTTCCCGAACCAATAATCTGAACCTTTTTATCCAACAGGACATTTTCAAGGAAGGTTCCAGGTCCAACCAGCAACACATCACCTGGCTGTGCGTCATCAACTGCCGATTGAATGGAGCAGTAGATTTGCCCACTCCTGTCATTTTTGACCTGACCCTCACCAAAGACAGGATTACCATCTGGCGCGGGCGCGTCTAACCAGGTGCAGAAATTCACCAGGCCAACGTAATCCTCATTAACTGCTGGTTTATCGGCTGAACCCCACCAGTTGCTTTCAGCAGAGACCGGCACCGATGAGATGTTGAGAATACCCTGTGGGATGTTGCTGTTGACGATATCCAATTCGCCACCAGCATTACCTCGCAAAACGAGTGAGCGCAAGTAGTAGCTGGGGTCGGGAGTAAAGTTCTCGGGAAGGCTCATCGCCAATGTTGAATTACTAATATGCAAATCCAAAACCGTCGGTGCACCAACTACATCACCTTCACCGAAGCGCACAACGTAAAGATTCTTACTGTGAGTTGTCACTTTAGTAACAATACTCGAGTCGGTGATTGTCAGATTACCACCACTCATGTTATTAACACCAGTCAGAACATTGCTGATATCGCTATCCTTAATGGTCATGTTCAAAGCGCGACCATTAACACCAATTTGGAAATTCTCCATGGTAACGTTCTCAACGAGATAATCCTTAGCTTTAGCACCCACGGAAATACCATATGCAATAGCAGTCATTGCACCCGGTTCAGTTCCCACCAACTCAAGGTTGCGCAGCTGGGCATTTTCAAAGTTTTCTACCCGCAGCGCGTGTCGGTATGATCCATACAGTGCAGTATCTGTTAGATTGGCTTCAATGCGGAGGTTTTCTAAAACGAGGTTTTTATGAGCATAATCACCCTCAGTTCCTTTTGGCTTACCAAACTTCATCGAGCCTTTCACCACAGGGTAATCGCCATTCGCGGCAGGAATACCCTGAACCGTCAAACCATTGATGATGCGGTTACCAGTGTCGACGTTTTCATAATAGGTGCCAGCTGAAACGAGAACCTCGTCATTATCAGCCGCGGCATTGATCGCGGATTGAATCCTGGCAAAGATATTGGGCTGAGTAACACCTTCGTGTCTAATTCTGACATGATTTATAAAGGTATTGTCGATAACAAGTTGATCGGGATCAGTTGGAACGGTATTACCGTCAATTTCCAGATAGTTATAAGTAATTGGTGCATCAGAAGCAGTTGCATCAGCATAGTTTCCGGTTATTGAGACATTGCCACCCGAATGATAATTCTCTACACGTATCGCGCTTGCAGAAGCCGCGGTTTGTCCTGCTGGCAAAGCAACCATCGTAATCGTATTATTCTTGATATCCCAATTCGCTTTTCCACCTGTATGGTCATAGTTGTAATAAATACCCACACTGAATGCAGTGATGGTATTGTTCTCTACCACACCCAGTTTCGTTGATTGGTTAGTATATGGTTGGATCTGAATTCCTGCCCTGCCTTCAACAACATTCCCGCTAACCTCACCTTGTGTACCCTGCATGTAAATGCTCGCATAGCCAGTATACCTGCCCGGATCTGTATCACTGAAAACGTGGTTATTATTCACCAGCACGTCTTCATAATAGCTCGTTTGAGTGGGATCAGAATGATACGTAGCTTTAGCATAAATATGCATGCCATTAAAATTCTTCACGATATTGTTGCTTATAGCAACCCGGTTAGCTGTGCTACTGATACCTGAACCTTGATAAGCGACATCAAGTTTCTGTCCGTCGAGGGTAAAACCATCCACAACCACATCATCTGACGCGATCGTTATAAGCGTTGTATGCGCAGTTAATCCCTGAGGCATTTCTATTATTGCTTCAGCAGAACGTGTACCGGTGTTTGGATTTATTCCGACATTTGGCCCATTGAGTGTCAAAGGCTTATCAATGACAATCGTCTCCGCAAAGGTACCCGCGCTCGCGACGAGCTCATCGCCAGCTTCCGCGTCATCAACCGCTGCCTGGATGGAGCAATAATATTGGCCTGTTCTTTGGTTGATCACCATGCCATCCCCAAGCAACTCGCCTCCAGGTGCGGGCGCATCCAACCAAGTGCAGAAATTCACCGAACCATTGAAATTCACATTGGCCACCGGTTTATCGGTTGAACCCCACCAGTTGGCATCTGCTTCAACGTATACAGGATTATCATTCTCCGCGTCTATAGCCAGTGAATTCGTGAGATCCATGTTGTTTTGATTCAATTTTAAGGTCAAGTCCTTCAAAACCCATGTTCCACCAAGATTTAAATTATCCGCTGTAACTTCCACAGCGGTGGCATTGTTCTCAAAAGTGTTGCCAGTTGCCTCAACATTAATATCCAGATAGCCCCAACCCATGATGCTTGTGGTTACAAACAAACCAACGCTGCCTGTAACATCCTGCCCATCAATTGTATTATTATTGATGATAACTGGCTCAGGGCTTCTGCCACCCCATGCGGAGATCCCAACCGCGCAACCATTGAGAGTATTATTGAGTACTTTTGGCGGTTGATAGTGAGCAAAAGTAAAGATTCCATAACCATTTGCTCCACAATTAATCGTGTTATTTTGGATAAGATCAAACTTATCTACACCAGGCTTTGAATTGTCAGTATGAATGCCAGTCCCGGAAGAATAAACGGTGTTTCCAACAAATTCAATACCCTTGGAATGATTAGCAGAAATCGCGTCATTCGCCAAAGAAACTGTATTATTGGTAAACTTCCCAGATGCGCCATAGGCAAATAGCCCAATTGAAGCCGAATCGCCAGCGACATTAGTGACAATGTTATCGTGGAAGTCAAACTCACCATTCGTGGACATATAAATACCACGCAGGAAAATGTTTTTAACGACCGTGTTATAAACCTCCAATCCCGTTATATTGGAATTTTTTACATGATTGGTGACAATTCCATTGCGGGCATCAATATTTGCGCCATTCACAAGTGCGTCATCACGAGGATTGTCCAAATCAGGATTGTCACCATCAATGGTCAAATCATGAATTGTCACATTATCAGCTTCGACCATAATGACATTTGATGACCCGTCACAGAGTGAACCGCTAGCACAGTAAGTTCCTATGGATGCAGGCAAAAGGATAACAGAATCCTTATCTGTTCCTCTCAGCGTAAGAGGCTTATCGATAACTATGTTTTCAACATAGGTGCCTGCAGGAACGAAGACCGTTTGGTAGTCTTCCGCGGCGTCAATAGCAGATTGGATTGTGGCAAAAACAGACCCTGGCTGTTCCAGAATGGTGACTGAGTATGGAATATAAGTATTCTCGCCAATCGTGATATCGGTGCTATCCTGGTTAACTGTGTAAATATGATAATCGTTGTATTGAAAAGTATTGTTCTGAATCGTTGCACCGGAGCTGTCATCATCCAGGTAACCGATCAGCACACCATAGAGGCTGTTCGATATGGTGTTGTTGGAAATTGTGGCAAATGAATTCGGTCCAAAATAGCTCGAAACCAAAATCGCGCCAGAACCAGAGCCATCGCTTGAGGCGATACCCTGATATTCAGCGAATGTGTTTCCGCTAATCGTTACATCAGCGCCTTCTTCAACTTCTACACCATATTCAACTGAATCGCCCTCACCATTACCAATAAATGTATTGTTTTGCACAGTACTCGTGCCAGCAAAAAGGGCTACACCCATGCGCCCAATACCACTAAAACTGTTATTGCTAATCGTCGCGTCAGCAGCATCTACCCACAAACCAGTTCCCTGATAACCCGGATAAACCATGTTTTTAATGACGCTATCACTAACCGCCAGATTTCCAAAGGAACGCACAGCCTGATAGATATTGTGACCTTCACCATCCAGGGTGACACCGGTCAAAGTCAGGCTATTGCCAGCTTGCACCAGCCACCAGCCACGTGCATCACCGCTCGAACCAGTGCTGCCATTGGGCTTGATGATCGTCTCTGAAGCACCCGCACCGTTGACGGTAAGGCTTTTATCGACAACAATTTGTCCCTCTTCCACATACGTACCAGGCTCAACGATAATCGTATCACCTGGGTTAGCAGCATTTATGGCTGCCTTGATGGTCAAACCTGGCACGACAATAAGCTCTGAAGTTGCAATTTTTCGGATAACGCTGTCTTCAGGATGGTCCAAGCCAGTAGCAATAGCACCAGCCATATCCAGATCTGCGGCAAAAGTTGTGACATTAGGTTTATCGGTCGCATTTGTCACCATGTAGGCAAAATCCGGCACGTTTAGATTAGTGGGCGGATAATCAGGATGGATTTGTGTGTAGAAAGCGGTTGATTCACCAAAGCTATTCGTACCCACAATACTGACATTGTCCGACCCTTGGGTGTTTACTGTGGAGTTGGTATATAATGCCACACCACCCCAGGCATTACCGCTGGTGGTGATATTGGTAATGGTTACATTGCTACAGTTTGTCATTGCAAAACCATTGCCACCATTATTTTCTACAACCACATCCGTTACAATAGCGGAGTTAAGCCCGTTTAGGTCAATGCCGGTTCGATATGAATCTTTAACCAAGATGTTGCTGAGTGTCGTTTGCGCATTATCGCCGTTAATCTTAAAACCGTAGCCCAGACCAGCAGGACCGACTAAGGTTAGATTTGCGAATGATGTTATAAAATCGCCATCGGCATCAACACCATAATCAATTAACGAGCTGGTATCGATGATTGTGCCATCCCGGCTTTCACCCGTAATCTGGATGTCTTTCCTAATCACCAATTTCTCTGGATATGTACCATTGGCGACGAAGACAGATTGCCCTGCGGTTGCTATGGTGATGGCTTTTTGGATCGTTTTAAATGGGCTGCCTTCAGAACCATCGTTGCCGTCTGAGCCATTAATAGCATCAACGTACCAATCATAGGCGCCTTGTAGCTGATTTGACTGGGGTGCCTCTGTAGAAGAATCGAGGTCCTTTTCGATTACAGTCACCTGGCGCGTTGTTTCGGCTACAGTGCTACTAAAGAAAGCACTTGCCTGAACGACATTGCCAAATGTGAGAAAAATGACTATTAAAATGGCAGTAATTTTTGTAATAAGGTTGTTCTTGGTGTTCATGGTTTTACTTCTCCTAAAAAATTAAGAACTTGGGTGATTGAAATCTTTGTTTGATATTTAATACGAAAACCGCCGTTTGAATCGGCGGTCTGATGACATAGGAAAATAAAAGGTTTAAGGCTTCTTGAAATAGTTCTAATGAACCAATAACTAATGTTTTCTTCTTTATTATTTGGACCCAAGAGGGAAGGCAAATAAGATTGCAGGTTCCTGATCATTGGTTGGGTTTTATTGTATTTACTATTCATTTGTTAACTGAGTATAGCAATGTGCCAAAGGCGTTTCCATAAATAAGTCGATACAAATAAAGTTCTGATCTATTGTTTATATTTTTTAGTATTGATAAGCCCCTTGAAAAACAATTTACGCTCTATGTTTTTGAACTGTTTTTTTCGACTACAGGATAAAAATGGGAGTTTTGTCGGAAAAAATAAAGGCAAATCTACATAAAAACTATATAACGCCACCAGATTATTAATACTCCAATAGTATAAATCGATTCTCTATTTCTGTAAAGGTGTCTAAATTGTAAAATCTATTAATATTTGGACTTTTTTGGTGTTTTTGGCTCTTAAAATGCTGATTTAGCATTTTTGCTTTCTATGCACCCATCAAGAGCTGATAGCGTCATGCAAAAAATGGGTGTGTGTCCGCGTTTGGGGGTTTCTGAGATTTAACGTGGTCAGGAGACCACGTAGGAACAGGCGCTTGGCTGTTCTTCCGTTCAGATGGAACAATTGGCGAATCCGCACGGTGGGAGATGACTCTCTTTCTCGCCCCGGCGTTGAAGTGCACCCAAAAACTTGGACAAAATACAAGAGAAAGGCACAAAAAAGATACACAATTGAAGAGAAGAAACATGCAGTACAGTTGGTCAAAGATGGACTAAGTCGTGCGGAAGCCGCCAGGCAAACTGGAATATGCAAAGACCTTATTCGGGACACAATGAAACTAATAGATTTACATGGTTGGGAGATACTGGAACAACGTCGCAT
>Ga0255345_1002513_pt1 | contig 23199 bp, 19 predicted proteins | sample wastewater_treat_6_FD_192415 | JGI IMG/M metagenome (GOLD analysis project Ga0255345, IMG submission 192415) | Wastewater microbial communities from Lulu Island WWTP, Vancouver, Canada - plant20 | ecosystem: Engineered > WWTP > Wastewater > Unclassified | place: Canada: Vancouver, British...
ACCGCTTGCGACGACAAAGTAAAGGCCTCCACCCCAACCGGCTACGCCGGCTGGGTCCCTGCCTTGACTTTGCCGCCTCAAGCTGGTTGTCTGCTGTATCGACGGGCGGCTCCGCAGGGAAAAAGAAGTTAACGCAAAATGTTCGCCTAACGGCGAACTTTCTTTTTTATAAGCCTCTGCAGAACACTTTTAAAACGTTCTTCAATCAACTTGCGATCCGCTGCATCGCTCTCAATTCCCCAGATCGTTACAATCTTTGAACCATTGCCAATGTCTTTTTCACTGATTAAACGCTCATCTTGAACCTCTCTAAACCAGTCTAAAGCTTTTGTAACCTGGCTCATGTTTGCTGGTGCAACCGGTTTGATAATATCTCCGCTTTGTTCATAAGAAACCACCGGATACCGTAAAACAGATATATCTTCACTTTCAAAGATATTTGCATCAACAAGCTTTACCAAGCGCTTTATCTTGTGCCCATTCAGTTCCAAACGTTTTACCAAATTCCGCTCAATTGAATAGCCCGCCGGATCAACGTCTGAAATGCAAAATACCGTCAAGGGCTTACCATTGCATTTTTCATGCAATGTGTCAGAAAAATATTCCATCGAAATTACTGCAGGCTCACCTTTGGTGCAAACAAACGAAGCGCCATACTGGCGAGCAAGATTGCGAATAAACAAAAAGTGACCAATCTTTTCTGATGCTAAAATTATCTCCGGATGCGAATCATGCACATCACAATAAGGTGCATTCATATCCATAAAACCGAAATCTTTATACCGGAAAAGCCCTGCAGCCTCGATCATTTCAAGTAAAGAGCTATAAAAAATATTAACATCGTTTGGATCCAAAACATTCGCATGATGCGCTAAAACAGATTTAATCCTATACCACATCGAGCGAATATTGCCATCGCTTTTTTCTTCAATCCCCGCCACAATCCATCGCCAAAGCTGATAAATAATATTCTTTATCATCCGCTTTTTGTTGATCTCATTAACCCCGTATAAACGAAAATAGCTCAACATGCGCTCTCGAGAAAATTTCTTTATATCCCAACGGTCTTTATAAGCCGCAACCGCAGCCTTATTTGAAACATCTAAACTATTTAACTCACGCCACCCAAAATCAATCAGCCCATATTGCCGCAGCTTCTTATCTGCCGGGTTCTCCGGAACCAAAAAATAAAAACTGCTAATACCAAGCGCTTTCTTAAGCGACTTCCCATAAGTCGAAGTCACCGGAACCCTTATGTCAGTGCCGCGCAAAGATAACTCACATTCGTCCGCCTTGCTGCGAAGGTCTCTGATGTTTTCAGGCTCATCAGGAAATCGCTCAAAGATTCCCTCGATCCTATCAAACGACACCAAATAAGACCTGTGAACCCGCAGAAAATAGCCCTTTAAAGATTTTTCGTAATAATTGATATTTTCTGGAAGATCATAACGCAGCCCCTCAGCCGTTAGTGCCTCAACGCGGCCTCTCTGATATTGCATGAAAACAATATCGCAAACCCTAATTAACTTGTTTTGCCGGCTGATTATAGATTTTTGCGGCAGAAAAAGTTTATCAATGATTTTCTGCAGTTCTTTACTCATATTAACCGCTGCTCAAAATCAGCTAGATAACTGCTGGTGACTGCATTAATTACTGGTTGATCTAACCCATCAAACCAAAGATCTCTTGCAGATGATACTTTTAATCCGCGAATTTTAGTCAGATTTATAACATAAAACTTGCTAGAGCGCATAAAATGCGGATGATCTTTAAGTTTAGCCTCAATCTCAATCAAGCGAAGATTAGTATAATAAGTTTTGCCGCTGCTGGTCACAAACATGGTTTCTTCACGCCCGGCATCAGATTTTGTTGTGATATAACACACGTCTTTAAGTTCAACGAAGTAAACAGACATCGCCGGATCCTCAGGACTCACCGCAAATTTTTTAATTGGTGGCTCGATCCGTGCCAACTTCGCCAAAATTTCTTTTAAAATCTCAACTTCGCCTCTCGCCATCTCAAAAAACCCCCATTTCAATGTTCCGCCTGCCGCCTATCACTAACACCAATAGGTTTACAGACACATATAAAAAACAACCAAGCTAAAACACTGGTTGCAATAAAATTTCACGTCTTTTTCAACCGTTTCACGCTTTTTAGAACCGACTACCGAAACAGTTTATCATGCTTAGTATGGCTGCTGCTCTCTCAATTTCCAGGGTTCAAAAATTTCTATCCAGAGTTTTTGATACCAAGTTTTCCCTGCTAAGGGATTATTAACTTTCTTTTCACGCAGATTAACCTTAGGTTTAACCTCCGCAAAAGTCTTTTCTACAACTGGTTCCGGCTTTCTTTCTTCAAGCAGCTTTTGCACTTTACCAACGTCTTGAGTTAACTTCATGATAATAGCATCCGCGCGCGCTCTTTCTTCTGATTGCCTTGCTCTTTCTTCTGCATGTTGAGCAATTAAACTATCAAGAGTTTTTTGCTGATTTGCTATAATTTCTTTAAGGCAGCTGATCGAGGAATCTTCTTTATTGGTCGTGCTTTCACTCGGGTTTAACTTTGCAAAAAGCCCCCTCAGAATTTCGATACCTTCTTTTGTAACATAAGTTACACCATTAGTTTTTATTAACTCATCGTTTAACTTAGTTTCATTTTGTTTAACTTTGCGGTAAACTGAATTAAGTGAAACACCTAAAATCTTCGCAACCTGAGAGATTTTTACCTGTTCCATAATTTTCACCTCGGTTTAACTTTGTTTAACTTTGTTAAACTATCGACAAAAAGCTAGTAAAAATTGTGTATATTTTCAAATGCACAGTGATTTTCTAAAAAACGATCAAAAAGCCCATAATAAGCCAAAAACAAAACGAGTCCGATAAGGATATTTATGTAAACCAACCTATTCAAATACCTTACGCAAGCAGATTTTGCTTTTTTCTCTAATCAGAGGGCACCGAAATACACACAAATAAACTGCATTCTAAAAATCGATTTTAGAGGCCATACGGTGCCCTATTTTGAATCGAAATTCATTTTACGAACTTTCACCCGTCTTAACAAAAATAAATTGAAATTTACCCCATAAGAATAAAATTTTATAAAAACTGACAAATGAATAAAAACTATTGCATCCCAAACTATTGCTCAAAAAACCTTTGGTAACGAACTATCACTAAAACCATGTTAACTTATATTTTCACAAAGGCTTCAAAAGCCTCTTCACAAAAGCATTTTACCACTTTAATATCTGTTTAAACTATAACTTGAGAAATTTTAGTTATAGTTCAAATTAGCTATAAAAGCGGTTTATATTATTATAATTATTTGCTGCTCCCAAAATTACACCTAGAAACTTCGCTTCCAATAAGAGTTATCACGAACTATCACTAAAATGGTGTTTAGTTTTTAATTAAAAAACAAACAGACAGAAAAAACGAAAAAAGCAGAATGTTTTTTAGCTCAAGTTACATGTTTGTATGTTTTTAGTACTTTTAATTCTTTTTAGTACTTTTAGGCGCTCGGAAACCATCATAAAAACAGGTGTCTCCAAAGCGAACTATCACTAAAACCATGTGAACTATCACTAAAACCATGTGAACTATCACCAAAACCATGTGAACTATCACTAAAACCATGTGAACTATCACTAAAACCATGTTGCTATCACTTGTTTTGATAAGTGATATATGATACTATCAATTTCGCTGAGGTGATATATGAAAAACGAAATAATGGTCGTTAAGTCAAATACTCTTATAGAAGCCAGTTACAGGCTGTCTACCCAAGAGCAGAAAGTCATTTTAAGTCTGGCAGCTAAAATTAAAAATCATGACGAAGATTTTAAAAACTATACGTTTTCTGTGAAGGAATTTGCTGACATTACTGGGGCGAGCATTAACAGCAAATATCGCGAAATTAAAAATCTGACTTCAAGGCTGTTACGACGGGTATTTACCATAAATGAACCAAATGGCCCTTTGCAGTTGTCTTGGCTTTCAGCTGCTAAATATTTCGATGGTGAAGGCATTATCACCTTGCGTTTTGATCCGGGCCTCAAGCCTTATTTGCTTCAGCTGAAAGATTGCTTTACAAAAATAAATCTGTTACTGGCTTTGCGTCTAAAAAGTTCTTTTTCTATCAGAATTTATGAACTCTTGAAGCAATATGAAAGCATCGGTTCTCGCTTATTCATACTTTCGGAACTCAAAACAATGCTTGGCATAACAGATGGTCAATACAAACTTTATGGACATTTTAAATCAAAGGTTCTGAAAGTAGCTCAAGAAGAACTTGCAGAAAAAACAGATCTGACGTTCGATTATGAAGAAATTAAAGTCGGCAGAGGTGTAGGAAAAATAAGGTTTATTTTAAAATCCCAATCTGTTCCGGTCAGCAAAGACGAGTCAGAAAAACCCACCAAGGTTTCTGCTCCAGATGATGCCTTGCTACAACTTTTTAAATTGCTGCCTCAACCATTTCAAAACAAACACAGCATTCGGAAACTTGTTGAAGCCGCTTTCCTGCGAGAAGGTTTTGACTACGTCATGCGTAATATTGTTTACTCAAACGACCGTTCCAATGCCCTAAAGGGTGGTGTTAACAGTGAAAAAGGCAGTAACTACCGTGTTTATCTGGCTAAGGCTCTGAATAACGATTACGGTCTGGCATATATGGAAGACCAACAAGGAAAGAAAGAAGCTGAGCAGGCTAAACAGAAAACTTTTGCCGAAGCTGAAATGCAAAAACAGCGAGAAAAGAAAAAGATCGACCAGGAACGAGAAAACCGAGAAAAAGCTCGAGTATTCATAGCTTCCTGCACTCCTGAAAACCTAGAAACCTATACACAAGAAGCCAAAAAACGTCTATCTTCTGATTCCTTAGCTCGCTATAACCGGAAAGATGTAATTGGACTCTTCGAATTCAAACGCCGCCTGGAAGATGTTGTAATGGAACATATCGGATTACGCAAATCCCAACCGGAAGTCGCATCTGAATTATCAGAAAACATATCAGCAGCCTAAAAATTTCATTATAGGTTCTACCAATTCTTACAACTTTCTCGTAAAAAAAAGATCCTCGCTAACAAACTATTACTAAAACCATATCAATCATATAAACCTACAATCAACATCTGGTCAGCATATACAAAATATTACTGTTCTCAAACATCACGCTTTGGGTTCTCAAACGACACATAAAGTGTTTTCAAACTACAATAGTTTTTTAAATAACAAAAAAGCAAAAAAACAAACTAACCAACTTAAAATTTTATAACCAAATTTTCTAACACCCCTAGTCGTAAGTTTATCTAAAGTACTATCTAAAATATATCCACTAAAAAAACACCCCCTCAAACTCTTTTGTAATCAAGGTGTTCAGAAGTGGCACTGTTCTGAATACCCGATAAAAGTGTTCTGAATACCCGATAAAAGTGTTCTGAATACCCGATAAAAGTGTTCTGAATACCCGATAGTCTTACTTGTTGTTAGTCGGTAAAACCTAACTATTTTTTTTGTCTCTAAACAGTGTTTTCGTGTTAGTATTTTCCGATACTTGAAAGCTGTTAAAAAACTGGAGGCTCTATGAAAAGTGAAAATATTAAGCAGAATATAAATTTTTTAGAATATCCTCTTTGGTTCCAAGATGACATAGCTGCGGCAAATGCAGAACAAGGCATGATTTGGAAAGATCGAGAGGCTTATGTTTATAAAGCCGGATATAAAACGCCGGTTAAAACAGATGCAATCATCTTGTTGTATTTATTGATGCAAAGCCAAAGAAATGGTTACAACCAGGAGCTTACTTTAACTCGCTATCAAATTCTCAATGATTGTAGTTTAGATGTTTGTGCCAAGTCGTATGCTCGTCTTGAAGATAGTTTAAGACGCTGGAAAATGGTGGGCATTGAATTTTCCGGCACTTTTTATGACGGCGAATCATATAGCGCGATCAACTTCGGTATTATTGATTCCTGGTCTATACATAAACAAACAAAAGAACTGAAAGTTACTTTTTCTCCATCGTTTATCAAAATGATGCTTGGAAAAGGCTTCTTCCAATACATAAATTTTACTGAATTCAAAAAACTACGCTCGCCGCTTGCAACCAGACTGTATGAAATCCTTTGCAAGTCTTTTCATGGCCGGGAAATCTGGGAAATTAATGCCGTAAAAATGGCAGAGAAAATTCCGATGAAAGAACGCTATCCTGCTCACATCGTTCCCAAAATAAAAACCGCCGTAAGCCGAATTAATAATTGCTCTGATACAAAATTCTTGCTTGAAACCAGAAAATTAGCATCTGGCCAAACCATTCTTTGTTTCACAAAAACAACAGCAGAAAAGCCATTATTACAGGCCAATCAGCCGAAAAATGAAACTGTTACCATTCCGAATAACCCTGAAATATCCTCTTTAATTACTCTTCTTCCTGAACAGCGACAAGCACAAAAAACAATACTTGAGGCTGTAATAGCCTTTTATAAAACACATGGCTCAGATTATGTAGATCGAAACATCCGTTATACCAACAAAAATGCAAAAAGCAATTACAGAACATATCTCTTGAAGGCTCTTAAACAAGACTATGGCCTTGCAATGAAAGAGGATGAAGATATTCAACAAAAAATCATTGCACAACAGAAACTAGAAAAACAGAAACTAGAACAACAAAAAGCTGCTGAACAAGAACGCTTAAGAATAGAACAAGAAAACAAAAAAAGAGTAAAAGAATATATTGCAAGCCTACCAGAAGAAGAAAAGTTAAATCTTAAAGCACAAGCTTTAGCTGATATGTCCGAAACAAACAAGGCAATAGTTTTGAAAAATGGCACCGGAGCTAAATCTTTACTAAATATAGAAATAGAAAAAATAGCCCTGAAAAAATTAAACGATTCTAAATCCACAGAAGCCATTCTTACAACTTTCTCGTAAAAAAAAGATCCTCGCTAACAAACTATTACTAAAACCATATCAATCATATAAACCTACAATCAACATCTGGTCAGCATATACAAAATATTACTGTTCTCAAACTACAATAGTTTTTAAAAAAAACAAGCTTATAATTAGCATTTAACCTGCTTTTACTAAAATACCACTGTTCTCAAATATCGGTAGTGATAGAAAAATCTAAGTAACAAAAAAGCAAAAAAACAAACTAACCAACTTAAAATTCACTAGTCAAATTTTCTAAGTTGACTAGTAGTAGTCTTTATAAGAATTATATAAAGAATATACAACTTTTTTTAGCCCCCTGTTTCCCTTTTGTGATGCAGGTTTCAGAATTTGCAACTGTTCTCCAACCACGATAAAACTGTTCTCCAACCACGATAAAACTGTTCTCCAACCACGATAAAACTGTTCTCCAACCACGATAGTTTTTTATTTAACTATCGTGGTTTTTTAATTGCAATAATCTCTTTAAATGTGTATTCTGTTTGTTAGAAAATAACGATAAGTGATTCTTTGTTTTGAATAATTTAAAACTGTTCTCCAACCACGATAGTTTTAGAGAAGCAATATGGCAAAAGATCTTGTAAAACATAACATCAATTTTTTAGAATATCCCCTTTGGTTTCAGGATAGCCGCCTTGCTGACAATACAAAAGACGGCATGACTTGGGCAGATAGAGAAGGTTATGTATATCGAGCTGGTTATAAAACACCGGTTAAAACAGATGCTATTTTTCTTTTATACTTATTGCTTCAAAGCCAACTTAGTAATTACAGCGAAGTTTTAACATTGTCTCGTTATCAAATCCTTCAAGAGTGTGGTTTCGGCGTAGATGCTGGATCGTATAGTCGATTAGAAGATAGCTTGGAACGATGGAAAATGGTTGGTGTAAAATTCTCTGGTACTTTCTATGACGGTAATGATTATAAAGCCATCAATTTTGGCATAATAGATAGCTGGGAAATTAGAAAAGACAATAAACTTCTGCAAATCTGGTTTTCACCTAGATTTTTAGAAATGATGCGTGGTAACGGTTTTTTCAAGTATGTAAAATTCTCTGAATTCAAACAATTACGCTCATCTCTGGCCACGAGGTTATATGAAATATTGTCAAAATCATTTCATTCAAGTGATATTTTTAACATAAATGTTATAAAACTAGCTGAAAAAATACCGATGGCAGAGCGCTATCCGGCACATATAATTCCAAAAATTAAATCTGCTGTAACCCGCATTAACAAAAGCACAAAAACACAATTTGAGCTAACTATTAAACGTTCTGAAAATGAGAAAAACAATATTATCCTATGTTTTCGCAAGTTGGAAGCCCAAAATCCGCCTCTAATTATTCAACAAAACAATAAAAAGCACTTTCAAATTCCTACAACAGAAGAGTTTAACTCAATTATTAAAGCTTTACCTGCTGTTAGACAATCACAAAATACTATTCTTAAAATAATTGTGGCGTTCTATGAGATAAATGGATGCGACTACGTTTTACGTAATATTGACTACACTAATAAGCATGCAAAAAACAACTATCGTTCGTATCTTCTGAAAGCCTTACAAAATGACTATGGCCTTGCAATGAAAGAGGATGAAGATATTCAACAAAAAATCATTGCACAACAGAAACTAGAAAAACAGAAACTAGAACAACAAAAAGCTGCTGAACAAGAACGCTTAAGAATAGAACAAGAAAACAAAAAAAGAGTAAAAGAATATATTGCAAGCCTACCAGAAGAAGAAAAGTTAAATCTTAAAGCACAAGCTTTAGCTGATATGTCCGAAACAAACAAGGCAATAGTTTTGAAAAATGGCACCGGAGCTAAATCTTTACTAAATATAGAAATAGAAAAAATAGCCCTAAAAAAATTAAACGATTCTAAATCCACAGAAGCCATTCTTACAACTTTCTCTTAAGTTTTTCATCATTTTGGGTGCTGCCAATCTCCGGCCCGCGTCCTGTCGAGCCGGCAGCGTTCGGCAGCTTCGCCGCCTTCACACTTGCCGTCTCCCGGAAAGCCCTTACGGGCTTCCGCAGGTCGCTGCAATGCCCATATGCCCCGGATATCTTTCTGCTGCTTAAAACCTTTTTAATTAAGCAGGGTTTATAGCGTATCAAGCTCCCAGTCGCCGGGTCATCTGGACATTGGGCCTTGTGTTTTTTCACCAAACGGGTATTTAAAAACAAGCTTTTGCTTACAACTTTGTCTCCAAGCTGTTGCGCCGCCGCTGATCCCGGAGCCGGGATTCATTCGGCGTCGCTCTTTAACCCCTTTTAGATCCCCCGCCCACCCAGGCCGCGCCAAGAAAAAATCGCTGGTAAGCTGCAATAGGCAATATAATGCCTGCTAAAGCAGGCACCGGGCAAACCGTTCGCGCAATTATCGCGCCCGCCTCCTGCCGTCACGATAATTGCATTGCTCACTGTCTGATAAGCTCGCTTATCAAACCTTGCCCTTTATATTGCCCATTGCAGGCCTCTGCCTGCCGGGAGCCCGGCAGGTCCGGCTTTACATAACAAAACATTATGCAAACTTACCAGCGAACTTTTAATTTATTACACCGCCGCAAAGCGGCTGCTATAAAAAATATAACCATATAACGGCGCAGCCCCACCGGCCCCCAGGGGCCTCCCAAAATAAACCACAAATCTAATAAACTTTTGCCGATAGTAGTCTTTATGGATCAAATCAATCTTATTCGCAAACTAACTATTATTTCATTATTTGCAGACGACCTGCTAATGGACACTTTCGTTCTTAAAGGCGGTAATGCAATAAGTACTATCTATGGCATAACTGATCGATCATCCATCGACATAGATGTTTCTATGGCTAGTAACTTTAAGCCCGAAGAACTAGAAGATGTAGAAAATCGCCTTGAAAAAGCCTTAACCACAACATTTTTGGATCATAAATTTGAAGTGTTCGATGTAAAACTAACCCCCAAACCCAAAGAACTTCGAGAATCCACGAAAACATTCTGGGGAGGCTATTCCCTATTATTTAAAGTAATCGAAAAAAATAAAACTCATTTACCATTAGAATCCAAGCGAAAACAAGCTTTACTTCTTGGTCCTGGTAACTCTGCAAAATTTAAGGTTGATATAAGCAGTTTTGAATACTGCGAACCAAAAGAAATCACCTATCTTGACCATTATACAATCTACGTCTATTCCCCAATCATGCTGGTCTACGAAAAATTACGCGCAATCTGCCAACAAATGCCCGCCTATACCGAATTAGTCCAACAAAAACCACGTCCTAGAGCACGAGATTTTTACGATATTCACACAATAATTGAGGCTAAAAACCTGGCAAACACAGTGTTTGACAACAACAATATTATAATCTTGTCAGAAATCTTTAAAGCAAAAAAAGTGCCTTTAGATTTATTAGCCAAAATAGGAAACCAAGACCAAAGGGATTATCACACAGCAGACTTTGAAACGCTTATTGATAATATTTCCAATAAAAATAACTTACAAGACTTTGACTTTTACTTTGATTATGTTGCTAAATTAGCTCTCGAGTTACATTCCCTCTGGAAAAAACAAGCGCCATCTGTCTGAATATTTTTTACTTTTTATCTTATAAGTTAAGTAAAAATCATATTCAATTCCAATGTTTTCTACCAGTTTTAGCATAGATTCATCATATCCGGCTTTATCCAAATAAAACCCTACAACCTGGTGATACGGATACGTATAATCAAGCTTTCTCAGCGTTGCCAGCAAGCGATTTACAGAAATCTGTCCTTTGGCAGCTTTATATGCCTTTAAAACCTCTATAGGACCACCCGCATAACTTGGCCTAACGCTAACATCTATCAAAGTCCTCTCCATATCTGTAACCCGAAGAGTTGTATTATTAAAATCAAAGTTTTTTACACCAAACTGCTCAACGTTTTTGCCGAAAAGCAAGTAAATTTCCACATCATCATATTTAGCAATTTGATTAGACTTTCTCATATTACAAGCAAAAGCCTTATCAATATTAGCTTGTTCTAGTTTTAGGGAATTGTTGTTATTGCTTTTTCTGAGCTCGATGTTAGTATAGATTACCTTCGGAAGATTTTCTGTTAAACCATGCAAAAACAAAGCCGTATAATGGCTTAAATAAGAATTGCCTCTCAAACTTTGTGCTACCTCAAACGCACTAGCACCATCACTTACATAACGGACAACCTCTTTCTCAAGTGGCATCTTAATAATACTTTCCTTTATAAGCCTTTCCTTAGTTAAAAAATTTAAAAATTCCGTTAAGCTTATTTTGCTTGGCAGCCCAAGTTTATAAACACAATATTCCAACAAACTGCTAACTCCTACTTTTGTAAACACATTCTGTCCACAAGTCATAATGCGCTTAGCTATAGCAGTTTTCCGATTATCCATTATTTGAAATCTGTCAGGTCTAGCCAAAATAAATTCCTTTATACTGATTAGTATATATACTAATCATTTTACAAAAAAATGCAACAAAATAGTCCCAAAAACCATTGTCAACAATCATTTTTAACTATTAAAAGTAGTAACAAGTTAGTATATATACTATATATTGTAACAACTTTTAAACCTTTTTACCGAGGAGATTTTAGCCTCTCTCTCATCCCCCAAAACCTCATGTCTCAAAAACGAGGATGGCGTGACTTTTCAGCCCATTCACGTAACTGCAAGCCGTTTCAGCTTTTCTGCCTTGCGCCAAAATCGAAATTATCACCCACCAGTGACTTAAAAAACACACGAACCAGCTTCACAATACACCCACCGAGTATTTTTATAAAAAACACTCGAAAAATGTCGTTTTAGTGACTTTTTACGCCAACAGGCTGTGTATTGCTTACCCGCCAACTACAGAACTTTCTCTAGGCTCACCACAGGGGAAAAGTTAAAGTTCTTTTCTGCAAATACTTTTCCCCGCTACACCGCCCGTCGTATTTTTTTAGATACCGCTTGCGACGACAAAGTAAAGGCCTCCACCCCAACCGGCTACGCCGGCTGGGTCCCTGCCTTGACTTTGCCGCCTCAAGCTGGTTGTCTGCTGTATCGACGGGCGGCTCCGCAGGGGAAAAGATTTTCGCTGGCAAATCATTTTGCCGTTACAGCAAAAACTCTTCTCAAATAACAGATTTCTTATTTCTAATTTTGCCAAGACCAGCCAAAAACCTCTCTTTAATTATTTCGCGATCTGCGGCATCGCTCTCAATGCCATGAATAGTAAAAACTTTCCAACCGCCGCCTTTGTCTTTCTCGCTTAAAAGCCGATCATCATTAATTTCACCTTCAAACCACGCTCTGCCTTTGGTAACCTGGCCCATCGTTGATGGTGCAAGCGCCTTCACCAGCTCGCCTTTCTTCTCGTAACTAACAACCGGAAACCGCACAAAACCTATCTCTTCGGTTGTGAAAATACTCAAATCAACCAGTTTCACAACTTTGCTGATTTGATGCGCTTTTCCCAGACCTCTCAGCAGGTTGCGCTCGATCGAGTAACCAGCCGGATCTATATCCGAAATAGAAAAGACTGTCAGCGCCTTTCCACCACACTTTTCTTTCAGATCGTCTGAAAAGTATTCCATCGAAATGACTGCCGGCTCACCTTTCAAACAAATGAATGAAACTCCCTGAGCATCGGCCAGTTTCTTGATAAACAGATAATGCCCGAGTTTTTCAGATGCCAGAATGATTTCCGGATTCTTCGCGCCGATCGCACGGTATGGTTCGTTCATGTCCATAAAGCCAAAATCTTTGTATCTGAAAAGGCATTTCTTCTCAACCATTTCCTGCAAAGTGCTGTAAAACGTGTTTACGTCATTAGCACCCAAAATGTTAGAATGTTGAGCCAAAACGCCCTTGATTTTATACCACAACGATCTGATATTTCCGTCGCTCGGATTCTCGATCCCTTTCTGAATCCATCTCCAGAGCTGATAAATGAGGTTTTTAATAACTCGTTTGGTATTTATCTGATTTGCGCCATAAAGCCGAAAATAGCTCAGCATGCGCCTTTTTTCAAATAACTTAATATCCCATTTGCTTTTAAAACTTTCTACTGCCGCTTTATCGTTTTGATCGAGCTTGTAAAGCTCCCGCCAGCCGAAATCAATAAGCCCGTAAAGTCGCAAAGCCCTGTCAGAAGAATTTTCAGGATAAAGATAATGAAACTTTGTAATGCCAAGAGTTTTTTTAAGGTTTGGGCCATAAGTGCTTGTAACCGGAATTCTCTTTGTAGTACCACGCAGGCTAATCTCACATTCATCATCTTTCGCTCGTATTTCTGCTCTAGTCAAACTTTCTTCTTCTGGTTCAGCAGGAAATCTTTCAAAAATCCCCTCAATTCGGTCCAGGGCGACGAGATATTGCCGGTGAGTTTGGACAAATAATCCTCTCAAAAACCTTTCCCAATAATTAAGGTTTTCTGCCAACCCAACTGGTTTCTTTCCTGCAAGATACGCAAAAACCTCGCTGCGTTTATTCGTCAGATAAAGAATGTCTTTAATCGGCACAAAAGAGCCGTCCTTAGCCATTATAGACTTTTCGACAAGCCATAACTTCTCAATTTTTTTGGGAACTTCACTCATTTTAGTTTTTTCTCAAAGTCAGCTAAATAAGTAATAGTTACCGCATTATTCAACGGATTCTTAACCCCTTCAAACCACAAATCACGCGCCGACGATACTTTTAAACCACGGATTTTTGTTAAGTTGATTATATAAAACTTACTCGAGCGCATAAAATGCGGATGTTCTTTTAAACGTTTCTCGATTTCTGTCAAACGCAAGTTGCTGTAATATGCTTTACCACCAGAAGTCATGAACATGGTTTCTTCCCGACCCAGGTCTGATTTTGTGGTGATGTAGCAAACATCTTTCAGTTCCAAAAAGTAAACCGCCATTGCTGGATCTTCCGGAGTAACCGGAAATTTTTTTATCGGCGGATCCAAATACATAAGTTTCTCTAATACCTGTTTTAACAGTTCAACTTCACCTTTCGCCATATCTTCACCCCCCATTTAAACGTTCCGCCTGCAACAATTAAACCACACCAAAAAGCTCACAGATACTTATAATTAGCAAAAATGACAAATCCCGAAAAACTCCGAAATTTCATGTTAATTTTATTCGGCTTACGTTTTTTTTACGTGTTTCTCGTAAACAGTTTACTATTTCCAAGATTATTTTAGCATGCTTTATTTCTCATCTTCCAAGGCTCAAAAATTTCTATCCAGAGTTTTTGATACCAAGTTTTATTTTCTAGCGGTTTTTTTCCCTTAGGTGCTTCCCATGGTTTAACCTGCTTAGTCGGTTTCAGGGTTTGAGTTAAAAATATTTTCGTCTTATTGCTTTCTTCCAGCAAAGTCCGCATATTCCCTAAGTCATTAGATAATTTCATAATGATTGTATCCGAACGCTGGCGCTCTTCCATCTGGTTGCAAACCAGTTGATCAATCAAAGCCTGCTGTTTATCGATAATGGCTTGTTTCTCTCCAAGCGATTTCTGCAAAGTCTCAACCAGGTTACCAACCGGCGAAACTGCTCCCGCCCTAACCTGCAAAGTCGAGCGCAGCATCTCAACGCCATCATCAGTAAGATACGTCACACCATTTTCTTTAATCAAACAGTTACCAATCTGATCACCAACTTTTGCCAACTTCTTGTAAACTGCTTGAGTTGAAATACCCAACTTTTTCGCTACAGACGAGACTTTCAACTTATTCATCATTGCCAACTCCTTTGCAACTAGTTACCAACTTCATCGGCAACAGCTGAAACTAAATAAAGAATAACCAACATATCCCTTCGCTTCAAAAAAAAAAGGTTTAAACGGTTGCAATTTTTTTCTCTAAAACCTTCGTTTTCAAGAAAACGATTTTCGAGAATCTGGAAAACGAAACAATCGGCCTTCTACATTCTCGAAAATCATTCTTGATTACCAGCTGCTTGATCGTTATACTCAAACTGAGTTTTGAAACCTGGAGGTTTTAATGTTAATCGGTTATGCAAGAATTTCAACCCAAGATCAGGATCTTTCACTCCAAACGGCAGCCCTCGAAAAAGCTGGTTGTGAAAAAATATTTACAGATAAAATCTCCGGCAATAAGGCTGACAAGCCAGGGCTCAACTTAGCAATTTCGCATCTTCGTCCCGGAGATACGTTAGTTATATGGAAATTAGATCGCCTAGGTCGCGGGGTAAAAAGTTTGATAGATCTGATAACGAAGCTTGAGAGTCAAAAAATAAATTTCCTAAGCCTGACAGAACAAATAGACACATCAACCACAATTGGCTGTTTCTTCTTTCACGTTATGGCAAGCTTCGCGCAAATGGAGCGAGAACTGATAATCGAACGAACTCGCGCCGGCCTCGCAGCAGCTCGACAAAAAGGAAGAATTGGCGGCAGAAAACGATTGATGACAAATAGCAAAATCGAAGCTGCTAAAAAACTTTTCAAAGCTGGTGAACTCCCAAAAGATATCGCCAAAAATTTAGGAGTTTCAATACCAACACTTTACAGGTGGGTTCCAGCAACATCCAGATCTTAATTCACATAAACAATCCCAGTCTAAAAACCGATTTACAAGGCCATACGTGGCCCTATTTTGAATCGAAACTCATTTTACGAACATTTTACCCCAGCAGTAAAAAGAATTGAAATTTACCCCATAAGAATGAAATTTCATAAAACAAAAAATAAATGAAACGAAAAAGCAAATTGGGCTCTTCGACTTAAAACGACCTCTGACTTATTTAATAATTTATTTTTTAGCTGTTTTATGAATGATTTTAAAAAAAAAACAGACGAACGAACTTTCAATTTAATCCGCCTAATTTTGTTTGCAAATTTTATAAGTTCGCTAGTCGTAAGTATATCTAAAGTACTATCTAAAAATATATCCACCAAAAAACACCCCCTTCAAACCCTTTTGTAATGAGCGTTTGCAAGAACAGCACTGTTCTCAAACATCAATATAAGTGTTTTCAAACATCAATATAAGTGTTCTCAAACATCAATATAAGTGTTCTCAAACATCAATAGTTTGTTGCTGATTTTGTTGAAAAAATCTAATTGCTGAAACACTCTTTATAATTGGTTTGTTTTGTGTTAGAGTTTGTCGATAACTTGAAGCTGGTTATTTTTCAAAGTGGAGGTCAAATGGAACGCGAAAACGTTAAGCAGAATATAAATTTTCTGGAATATCCTCTTTGGTTTCAAGACGAAATCGCTGCATCAAACAACGAACAGGGCATGATTTGGAAAGATCGAGAGGGTTATGTTTATAAAGCGGGTTATAAAGCACCTGTTAAGACTGATGCGATCTTTTTGTTATACCTTTTGATGCAAAGCCAGCGCCAAAATTATGGCCGGGAGCTTTCTTTAACACGTTATCAAATTCTTCGAGATTGTGGTCTGGCTGTTAATGCCCAATGGTATAACCGTTTAGAAGATAGTTTGGAACGCTGGAAAATGGTTGGTATAAAGTTCGTTGGCACTTTTTATGACGGTGAATCATATAGCGCCATTAACTTCGGTATTATTGATTCCTGGTCTATACATGAAAAAACAAAGGAATTGAAAGTTACTTTTTCTCCATCCTTTATCAAAATGATGCTTGGAAAAGGCTTCTTCAAATACATCAACTTTGCTGAGTTCAAAAGACTGCGCTCACCGCTTGCAACCAGATTGTATGAAATCCTTTGTAAGTCTTTTTATGGCCGAGATACCTGGGAAATCAGTGCTGCTAAAATGGCTGAAAAGATCCCGATGAAAGAGCGCTATCCTGCTCACATCGTTCCCAAGATCAAAACCGCCATAAACCGCATTAACAAATGCTCTGATACAAAATTTCTGCTTGAAACCCGAAAAATAGACCGTGGTCAAACCGTTCTTTGTTTCAAGAAAACAGTTGCCACGAAAACCTTATTACCGTTTCATCAGCCGGAAAATGAATCTTTCATAATTCCAGACAAGCCTGAAATCACTGTTTTAATAAATCTTCTTCCAGAGCCGCGCCGATCACAAAAAACCATTCTTGAGCCTGTTATAGCCTTTTATGAAATGCGCGGTGCTGATTATGTGGCCCGGAACATCCGCTATACCAACAAAAATGCGAAAAGCAATTACCGGCCCTATCTTTTGAAAGCCTTGCAGAATGATTACGGCCTTGCAATGCAGGAAGACGAAGAAGCCACTCAGCAAATCATAGCGCAAGAGGTTATGAAGGCGCAAGAAATAGCTCAAAATGAAGCCGCTGAACAGAAGCGCCGAAAAGAACAGGCAGAAAACAAAAAACGCGCCCAGGAATATATTGAAAAATTATCTGAAGAATCTAAGGCGGAGCTTCAGGCGGAAGCTGTTGCCAATATGTCTGACAATATAAAAGATATCGTCCTGAAAAAGGGTCTTGGCAGCAAAATTATGTTGAATATCGCAATGGAAAGCATAGCCTTGCAACGTCTTGCCGAAAGTAATGTCAATAAGCTTCTGCAGCCAACCTTGGAAATGACAGCATAACTTTGACTATGCTCAACCACAATAGTTGTTAAAGATGTTCTTAACAATCTGTTGGGTATCATCGAGCAAAATTTGAAAAAGGGAAACCAGTGCTTGAGGGAACGCGGCCCACGTCCTGTTGACCTAGCCACAACGCTTCGGCAGCTTCGCCGCCTTCGCTCTTGGCTAGGTCTCGGAAAGCCCTTCGGGCTTCCGCAGGAGCGTGCAATGCCCTGCCTGCCGTGCCTAGTTTCAGCCTTTATTATTTATTGTCATTGGCCGCCGTTTTTTCTGTTCGCCTTGTCAGCGGTCGCACTGGCAGTCAGGACATTGGGGCCGCTGTGCTGGTTCGCAACGACTTTCGTTGCGAACCAGCACAGATGAAGCAGGCCGCACCCGGAGCCGCTTGCTGGAAGAAAAAGATCGGCGACCAGTCAGAGCCCTAGTCGCCTCCAGCCTGTTGCGCCGCCGCGATCCCAGAGCTGGGTTCAGCGGACGCCGCTCTTTAGGACAGTTTAGATCCCCCACCCACCCAGGGCTGCGCCAATGGTGCTAAACAAATCCGGGCGGTTGTTCAGACGGCAGAGCCCTCTGAACACGTCTTCTCATAACCCCCGACAAGCTTCGGGCGACGCTGTAATGCCAGGTCGCGCTACCGCGCAACCAAGCACCGGGCAAACCGCTCGCGCAATTATCGCGCCGGCCTCCTGCCGTCACGATAATTGCAATGCTCACTGTCAGATAATCGCGATTATCAAACTTTGCCCTTTACAGCGTCGCCCTCCGGCCTCTGCCTGCCGGGAGCCCGGCAGGTCCGGCTTTACATAACAAAACATTATGCAAACTTGTCGGGGGTTATGAGAATCCGAACGCCGCTAAAGCGGCTACCGCCCTAAAAAACACAGGGCCTGCGTCCTGTCGAGGTGGCAGGGCTCCGGCAGCTTCGCCGCCTCCACACCTACCACCTCACGGAAAGCCCTTCGGGCTTCCGCAGGTCGCAGGCCCTGTGCAAAACGGTTGTAAAAAAACTGTATAAAATGGCGCAATCCCTCCCACCGGCCCCCAGGGGCCTCCTAGAAGCCAAGCCCATTAAGAATATCAATAATTAGTTTGCAAATATCATTGAAACGGATATTCGCAGCATAAGCGTAATCTTTCTGGTATTTTTCCCAGAATCCATGCATTCTTTCATTGGCTGCAATATTTTGCATAGCTTTTTCATAATCTCTTATTGCCGCCAAACTTCCGCGTTTTGTTGCTGTTTCTTCTATTGCCTTTTTGAAAATGTTGGGTTTGAAGCTCTTTGCATGCAATTGATGCAGTATGTAAATGTCATAGAAGTCTCTTGGCCTGGTGTTAGCAATATTGCGGCTGATCACCGTCTCGATCTTTTCTGCCAGCAAAGTTTCAAGATTATAGGCTAATACTTGTATGCTTCGCTCATCGAACATAAGATTAAGCTTGTAATCAATCGCTTCAGGTGTGATTTTATCGCCGGTTGTCACATCCACGAAAAGCGGTACACTGATTGACTGATAATTAGCCTTCAAACCCACACGGATGCCGGGGTAATTATCTGATTCTCTTATATCCTCGATGCCGCTGATTTCAAATGTCACATCATCATCTAATCTGACCTGGCAAACTTCTTCAAAAACGAGTCTTATGCTTTTATGCGTTAATTCAAGGCCTTTAATAGTTGCATCGAGATCCATTGTCGTTCTTGTGTCCAGCCCAACGATTGCGCCAATCAAGAACCCGCCTTTTAGAACGAAATTGTTTCTGTATTTTGTTAAAGTTATTCGCTCCAGAAGACGCTCAAGCATGTAATTCTGCAAAACCAGTTGCTCTGGTATTTGTTTTTCAGCAGCTTTCTTTTTGATAATAGCTTTTAACTGCATCGGGTTCTTTGTTTTCACAGAAGTATCTCCATGTAAGCGAGTATTTTAGGCTTTACTCGTAATTGTTCAGCATATTGAAGTAATCGGGAAATGTTTTTTCCCTTGAACGCAGCATATTTTTTCATCGCCTGGTTTACGATCTGAATATCACAATTGTTATTGCCTTTTACAATGTCGCAGAGAGTTCGCTCAAGGTCATAAAGTCGTATTTTGTTGCCAAATGTTGTTTTCTCTTCAACGATTCCAAGCTCATAAATGCTTTTAATTGCCTTTTTCATTCTGATACTTTTACTCGCAATAGATTTTGTGTGATAACCATACGGAAAGGTCATTACAAAGCTTATCGGGGTTCTGTCGGTAAATCCATGGATGTAAAGCGCGGTTTCGTGCGAGAAGATTCCTTTGCTGTATTTATATTGCAGCAGAAACATTTCATCTTCCCAGGCTTCCGGCACAGCATAAACTCCACGGTCAACCCTGCGCAAAAGGTTCTCTTTGACCATTTTACTTAAATACTGCCGGGGTATGTTGGCAGCACTAACTTGAGCGGTTGTTACGATGCCGCTTTGTTGTTCAAGCATATTTGTTATTGCTTTGTGATAGTCCATAATTGCCTCTTTTTTTACAAGAACACTCTAAATTATATCAAGCTAGAGTGTCCTTGTAAAATATGATTTTGGTTTCGTACTAAAACTATTTTTACTAGTACTGTGCATAATATTTAGCGTTACTAAATATTCATCATAGTTCTAGAACTATGATGAATAAAAGACTTGACAGGTGCCTGATTGTTAGATAAAATCCTGACTAGGATAAAAATTTCACCCAAAAATTGTCAAGCGGGTGAGCTTTTGTCAAAATTTGAAGACAAAATTAAGGAAACAAATTATGGAAGTTGAAAAATGTCAAAAATGCAATAAAGAATTTGGCCTTACAGAAACAAATTGTCAACCAGGGCATAGAGAATCAGAAGATATTACCTGCCCATACTGTGGGTATATCACAACTAGAAGAACTAACGGTGTTTTTCGAACCTTCAAGCTAGAAGAATAAAGACACCAAACCCAAAAAGCAGTAAGATTATCAAACGGAGGATTGGTCTTGAACAATAATAAGTGTCGAAAATGTGAGATTAGATTGAAAAAATATCCTAATGCGAAACCTGATGACGCATCTTTTGTCCCTGTTTGCAGGGTTAAAGCCAAAAGTGAAGAAGCTAGAGACGAATTGAATTCAAAGCTTTTCCAATTGAAGCTAGGTGGGTATATTGTCAATCAAAACTGCGAGTTAATCGATTCTGGAAATCAAGCCAAATGCCCGGAATTCGAGCAAACATAAATAAGAGGTATTGAATGATTTTCGTTGGCTATCAGCTGTGACTGACGACCAACTATCCATAACCCTTTTGTGCTTGCTAAATGGGGTCACGACACCAAACGGAAATTTACGTCCGCAAAAGGACTCTTAGTATCATCACACCTGAAACCATCCAGCAGCTGGAAGACGAAGCCTGCCATCTACGAAATCATTACACTGGCGCCTTCAAATTCAAAAGCAAACTCGAAGACGTGGTAATGGAACACGCCGGTATTCACACATCACAAACGGAAGCCGCGTCTAAATCACCGGAAAGCAAACAAGCAGGCCGGAGAAAAAGAGACTGCTGCCGGATCGGGAGCTAAAGCAAAGAATGGTTCAGAAAGAATCCTGAACAAATTTTAATGCGTGGTTTATGATTATTGCCAGCTCGTGAAGGTTGGTGTATAAAATAACACTCAGATAATCTTGAGAGGATATACAATTATGAGAAATTATTGGTTTACGGCATTTGCTATTATTTTGCTTGTTTTAACAAATCCAACGAAAGATGAGTTCAAAACCTGGTCTATCCAACAAGGAAACAATATGAAGGCTGCGGATTCAGCAGAAACAGCCAAAATGGCGATGATAAGCACTTTTGCTTCGATGTTGTTGGATTCTGCCGTAATAAGAACTAACTATGTTGTTTTCAGTACATACACATCTAGCACTAACGATCAATGTTTGATCGTGGGTGTGCTGGGGAACTTTTTTGATCTTAGTAAAGATCCTATTAAACGTGCGGAAAAGCCGCTGGAATCGTCACCTTCAGAGATTGCACCCCCAATCTCTGAAACAGTTGATTCCGTTAATCCTTCTTCGCTAATCCAACAACAGCTGGAACATGTAACTACAACTATTTCACCCGTCGCTTCAGAAGCACAGATTGCCGATGTTATTTCTGCATTTCTTGCCGCAAAAAATGTGGTAGACCCCAATTTAACAGAACAAGCAGAATTACTTGTTAAATCAGGGTTGGCCAATACCACTTTGCGTGAACTTGTTTGCAATTCTAATAATTCTCAATCTATGGCTGCCATAAAAGCTTTGTTAGCAGCGGGGGCAAATGCCAACGACAAAGACCAGAACGGTAGAACTGCGTTGATGCTTGCTTCCGCTTTCGCAAAAGATATTGAACTAATAACAGTGCTTATAAAGTTTGGTGCCGATGTGAACATTCGAGACGCAGAGGAGCAAACCTCTCTGATGTTTGCTGCGATGCTCAATTCAAATGCTAAAATTGTTGCAACACTTATTGACGGCGGTGCAGAGGTTAATGCCATAGATAAAAAGGGGTTTAATGCTCTAATGTTTGCATCTGCCTTTACAAAGAATGCAGAAGTGATAACAACGCTTGTAGAAAGAGGCGCTAATACATTGCATCGGGATAGTATTGGTAGAACGGCATTCGACTATGTCAAAGCCAATAAAAATGTAAATGACGTCTTTGCAGAGTCTTCAGACGGGGCTTTTAAACTAGTCGCAATCGGCTTGGGTCAGTCCATTATAATTGACGATATTAAAATCACGCCCCAGAACGTGAGAATAGACCAAATTGTAAAAAAGAACATGATTTTTGATACTACTACGCAGTCCGAATCTAAGTATCTGCTTGTTAACGTAACGCTTGAAAATGTTTCTTCTGGCAAAATAATCTACTTACAGAATATTTGGAAAAATACTAAGCTTGTTGATGATTTTGACAACATTGAAAACACAAAGTTCTCAGATAATCTTTCAGCTATGTGGGACTTGATCTCAGATGCTATAAAGTCTACAAAATTAAGGCCAGGTGAAGTTGTGCGCGACATGCTCATATTTGACATTCCTGTTAATACGGCTAAAAATTTTACTATAGATTCAGACCCTAAATTTTGGAAGAACATAGGTGAAGATAGACTTCAAGAAATTTCTAAGTCGTCATTCAGAATCAAGTTTAGCAGCGATCAGATAAACAGATTGCCTCTTTCTGACACCACATCGAAACATGCCACTGATTCTGGCTCAACCCAGCTTTCAGAGCTTTACAGACAGGCTAATGAAATAGACAGCCAATGGGAAAGATCACAAAAAAAAGCCATGGAAGATTTGAATAAAACAATAAAAGATTATAATGAAAGCAATCAGAGAATATTAGAAGATACTCTTAAACAAATGAAACAATTGGAGCAGTTTTCGGGTTATTAACTTCTATCCTAATTCTTTAGTAAAATGAATTGATTCAGAAGTAACCAGATCAAGCTATTGCCAACTAGACCGGAATTTACCAAGTTCATAACAGAAGTGTATTAAAAGAGCTTATTTGCAATGTAAATATGATATATTCAACAACTTGGAATATACTACAAATGAACCATGGAGATTTTAGCCTCTCTCTCATCCCCCAAAACCTCATGTCTCAAAAACGAGGATGGCGTGACTTTTCAGCCCATTCACGTAACTGCAAGCCGTTTCAGCTTTTCTGCCTTGCGCCAAAATCGAAAT
>Ga0255345_1002516_pt1 | contig 23184 bp, 10 predicted proteins | sample wastewater_treat_6_FD_192415 | JGI IMG/M metagenome (GOLD analysis project Ga0255345, IMG submission 192415) | Wastewater microbial communities from Lulu Island WWTP, Vancouver, Canada - plant20 | ecosystem: Engineered > WWTP > Wastewater > Unclassified | place: Canada: Vancouver, British...
CTGCCGGCAGTTCTGTTAGAACATCAAAACAGTCTGCAAGATATATTTCACAGTCGTTTCCAAGAAGTTCCGGCTTGCGTTTGTTTCTCATTTGCTCGCTTTCCTCGGAGATGGTTTCTGATCGTTAAGACTGTTTCTCTCCCAGAACACACCGTCAGAATACCCCTGTATGGTAGTGTCTGACTTGGCGACTTTAAGCCGCTTAAGTGTCAAGCAGCAATATTCCCTGATGGAATAGATTTTCATTTATTCGCTTCTCTGCAATTTCACAGTATTCTTTGGATATTTCACTACCTATCCAGTTCCTGTTATTTAGAATTGCCATTTTTGCAGTAGTACCACTTCCCATGAATGGGTCGTAGATTAAATCACCTTCATTGCTCCATGATATTATATGATCGCTTGCAAGTGCTTCTGGAAATACTGCTGGATGGGAAAATACATCATCTTTACTTGTATTTTGTCCTCCATTGGCATACTGCCAAACATTAAATCGCATACCATATTCATCCCTAAATGACTTTTCCCCTCCATGAATACCTACATATTTATTTTTCCTATCTTTCAATGGATTAAAGGATTTTGGTTTTCCTTTTGACAGAACCAACATATACTCAAATGTTTGGTGGTATCTGTCATTAGATGGATATTTCATTCCAGTCTTAGAATAAATCATTGTGTCATGCAAATTAAACCCAATTTCCTTGAAATACAATGCCTGACGAAAACTTGTCCCAGTTTCACTTCCTTTAATCGTTGCGTCACCAACTACCCAAACAACAACGCCGCCTTGTTTGGTAACTCTAAACAATTCTTTAGCTACAGATTCAAAATCAAAACTGTAACCATTATAGGTTCTAAGATTATCGTAAGGCGGGCTTGTCACTGTTAGGTCAATAAACCCATTAGGCATCCTTTCCATAGTATCTAAACAGTTTTCATTGTAGCATTTATTTATTTCCATCTCTTCTCCTTTTTGCACGAAGTCAGGAAACGATTTATTGTTTCCTGCGTAGTGTCCGTATAACAATGATTGGACAGACTGTATAACCCAGCGAAGGCAGACTGTCCACTTCCGCCTAAGCCGGAGGGCAAACGCCTTCCGTTTAGATGGGAAGAGGGGCGTTGCATCTTGCGCCCCTCTTCGTTCGGATAAGAACTAATTATCCCAAGGGGCAGATTCCTCGTCATCATCGTCGTCGGAATCAATAACCACGTCTCCATAATCTTCTTCTGAAGTCTCAGCCGGGGTAGCCTTCTTAACCTTCGGCTTCTCAACATCGGCAACAGTGCGTTCACGCTTCTTGTAGCCTTTGATTTCGTTCACGCTTTCTCCATTACTATTCTTCACGACTCGAACGACAATTTCCATCGTGATGTTATGCAGTTGCTGGGTATCCTTCAGCTGGAGTTTGCCGCAAGCATGACAGATGGCGGACAGGTCGCGACGAGCAATCTCCTGAGCGGTAGCATTGTCATGGATGATATTCAGATAAGCCCACAGCAACCGACCCTTATAAGGGCCTTCCACAACAGTAAACGTGAGCTTCAGGTATTCCCCGTTCTTCTTGGCATTTTCTTTGCGCTCGGACTCAGTGATCCGCACCGCATATGTGCCGGCAGGGATTGCCTCAAACGAGTTGGATGGAACAACTTGTGTTGCATCAAAAGTGAAATTAGCCATTATTCAGTTTCCTTCTTGGTTGTTTTGGCCTTCTTAGCCGCTTTCTTGAAATTCATATTACCAACAAAACCTTTCCATGTCATGGGAACCAGCTCAGGCATATCAAACCTGTTCTTGGCTATCAGCATCTCGGTACCTTCTGTCAGAAGAACCCGTTCACCACCGATGATTTGAGCAACACAAACAAAACCAGCCCAGCTGACAAATGTCTCCTGAAAATCTTCCGGAAGATTCGGTCCAATCTTGTTGATCTTGATTCCTTCGCTATCCAAGATTTCAACTTGGTGCATATGCGCGATAAGCAGCACTGCAATTCCGCGATCCTTGATCCTGTTCAATAATGGGATCAATTGCGTGTACACCCGATTCTTATAGACGCTTTTACCGTTGCCATAGCCACCATGGCTCTTGTTCAGCGTGCGACCGGCATCTTCTTGAGCGCCAGTAACGTCTTCTTCCAGTCGGCGCAAAAGCATGTCCACCGAATCAATGGCAATTACCTTGTAATCATGCTCACCACTCTCAACGGCAGTCAACCAGTCATGAATCTCTGCCCAAGAGTGCAATGTCGGAGTCCGTTCGCAAACGACATTGTCAGCACCACCTTCGCAATCGATGATCAGGCAGTTGGGGGCAGAGGCCGCAAACGTGGTTTTGCCGACACCGGGCATACCGTATATGATCCCGGCAGGAGCTCCTGCTTCCGTCTCCTTTTTCACTAAATCAAATATGCTCATGTTAAATCTCCCTTACCATCTCAAAGCCTGTCGGCCATTCGTTGTGCTTACGGCATCGATGCAGCTCCACAAGCTCACGGTCAATATCGCACACAGCTCCTTTGATAGACGAATCAAGGGAAAAAACGCCAACACGGAATGGGATGCGTTTCTCAACAGCGACAATACGAGCCTTTACGTCATAATCCAAGTATCCAAGACTCTGCTTAAATACCATATGGTACAAGGCTGCTTGATGCACATACTGAAACCGGGCTGCGTCCTGCTCAAAGAAATTCAGGTCATCGCAGGTTTTCAGGTCAATCAAATACAGACCATAAGAATCAGCATTGATAGCATCAACCTTGATCTGGCAGTTTACCCCGCAGATTTCCGCACGAAAAATAGTTTCGTACATATGCTCAAAGAAAAACCAACGGGCAATCTTGTGCGTCATGATTGATTCACGCATCGCTACGACCTTGTCGTAGTCATCCTCGCTGACGATAGTCCTGCCAATTTCAGCTTCATAGTCAGCCCAAGCCTTCGTTTCCTGCCCAAAAGGCTTGCCTGTTTTGGGATTCACAGGGCCACCCACAGCATAAGCATCCATGAACGCGCGCTCAGGCTCCAGGATCATCTTGTGCGCCATCCGACCAAAACGAAATGATGGTGAATCAGCGCGTTCAATTACGCCGTTGATTGTCGCCCAGTACAGATACGGGGATTTCCGGAACGTGCTCAGTAGTGTCGAGCTAACATACTCACCGGAATATGCTTTGGCATGATAGGTTTCGTCATCTTCTGGTTCGCATCGTGCCTTCAGCACGATCTTTTGCCACAATGGCTTGTCGGTCGGGTTCTGTTCTTTCATTTTAGTTTTCCTTGCCTACATAGGCCTTTAGGTCGCCATAACGAATATAGCGACGGTTCATGATAACAATAAATGGAATCTCACCGGCATTCAACCAGCGTCCCACCGTTACCCGGTTTCGCTTCATGCCAAGCTTAGCGAGCAATCGAGTTGCCTCAAGCACGCCAATCAAGTCGTCGTCTTTGTACACCTTTTCTTTCATGGAGGATCCTTTCAAAAAAATAGGACACTGAGCGGAAACCCCAGTGTCCTGTACCTGTGTTTCCCTAACTATACTTAGTGTAACACAGTATTTCGTATTTGTCAAGTCTTTTTTTTATTTATTTTTTTTTGCCGTCTCTGGCCACCTCCTTGCAGATGCGTTTTTCCAGATAGTTCGAAATGAGGAAAGTTTATATCCTTTTGCTATATCAGGGTTCTCTTTCTTCCATTGTGAGAACGCTTTCCCTACAGTTATTTCTTTTGGGTTATCCATTTTGCTAAGCGTTTTAACCACAAAATCCTTTGCCGAAACAGTACGCCGCGCATTCGCCTTATCTTCAGTAGGATCGAATTCCTCTTCAGCGGCAGCGGTACGATAAAAGCGTTGAAGTGCCGCTTTCACAAACGGAATCTTCTCAGCAGTTGGTTTTTCACGCACATCGAAAGGGGAATCAAATCTTCCGACAACACTGCCCCCCGTCTGATTCCACGCCCACTTGGCAAACTCCTGATATGTCCGAAATCCGCCGGCTCGATAGATTTGCTGGTCTATAACGGTTCGTTCCCGGAAATGATCCCAAGGGTTGCTTCCTGTCATAAGATCGAATGCGGCTCGCCCCACCTGCAACGCAGGATTCAGAGACCCGGGCTCAAACGGCATTGACCCACCAACGACACTAAGGGCTTGTGCTATACCCTTGTTCTGTTCCTTGGACCCGATCATGGACCAAATAATACCGTGGAGCAATTCGCCAAAGTGATCCTGAGGCAAAGGAACCCACGTAACGTTTGTGCCGTCAAACGAAATCGGGAGCACATGCATTCGCTTCTTCTCCCAGTCCGGAATAGCACGGAACGCTTTTTGATATTCTTTTTCTTCCGGATCATCAGGTTCACCATACTGCAACCAGAGCATTGCCATGGTTGGTAAAATGGTGTAGACCATTCGTCTTGCAAAGTATGTCATTGGCGAGCGACGGATGTCTCTGTAGGTTGCTTCCAGCCCTTGTACTCCAGCGTTGGAGTACAGGAATATCATGTTCGTCCACTTGGTATATTCACCGCCGGCAAGAAAGTCTGCAGAGGATATAACGCCACGCATAATGTCACGCATATCGTATTGCGAAGTGAGTCCCTTGCGTTTCATATACTCGTATCCGGCTACTTTGCCCCAAGTCTCAACCATCTGATTAAAATCCTCGAATACGAACCGGGCGACACGACGCCACATCCCTTCCGCCTTCTTTTCACCAACACCGTATTCAGCCTGTAAGCGCTCATATTCATCAACCCCGGTGGTCTCACGGGCTTTCCATTGTCTGTCAGGGATAAGCAACCCCTGTGTAAGCAACTCACGAACCAATGGGGTAGATTCTTTCTTCACCGCATGATACCACGCATCCTTGATAGTGCGGATGTACGACCTAGCCAGATCTGGTGCAAGCATGATTTCAGACATGAGTTTGCCATCCGTTGGTATGGCATTCAATGTTTTGCGCGCGTCTTTCTGGACGTTCCATATGGAGAAGAACGGATTATTAGAAGTAAACATGCGCTTGAATATGCCTGTGACAAAATTGGCTGCCTCAAAAACTACGCTTGCTTGATACGGATCACGCTTGAACAGATCCGCAACCTGAGGACGGACATAAACCCCTTTAGTGACTCCATTCTCATTGTAGAGCATAGTACCCCAACGTTCTTTGTTGGGATGATCCAAAATATCTATCACGCCTTTCTTTGGATCAAATTTCGAATCGGCTTCCATGATGTTTTCAGAGTCAAATTCATTCAGAGCCTCAATGGAATCAAGCTTCGCCTTATTCACCTGAGCGGCTAACATCAAAGATGCGTCCTTGTGGATAGTCGCAAACAAGGGATTCATGATAGATTCAATGGTACCAAACTGTTTCACAACGACCGCATTGTATTCGGTGCCGGACAGGTATGCTTTGAAATGCTTCTGCACATCGAAGGATGCATAGGTGTCATTGTCCTCAATTTGCTTCATGAGCTCTTCAGAAAATATCTTGCTTTCTTTGAGCCGTGGGAATACCGTCTCCTGTCTGATCTTATGATACTCAGCCACGGCATTCTCAAGAATCTTGTATTTGTCCGCACCGATCTTCTTCTCAAGCTCTTTCAGCGTCTGATCTGCATATTTGCCGGAAAGCATACCGGGGTTAGCCATGTCTTGACGATCCCCGGATGTGCCTGCACGGCGGAGCATCATATATGCGCCAACTTCTTCCCACGCTATCCCCGCATTCTCTAACGGATTCTTCACACGAACGTCTATATCCCTTTGGAACTGCGTTAACGGGGCAGACATATATGATATGTCTTTGACCGATTGCCGGGCGCTTCGGGGTAAATACGCCGTCTTATCGACAAATTTATAGAGTATCTCCCGGGCAACCTCATGCCGATTTCGGGGAAGACGGTCAGAATTGGCTTTCTCAATAGCCTCGTCACGAACGATAGAGTCACGGGACATCATGTCCAGAGATCTCTGCAACCATTCCTCCGGGCCGGTCTTAGCCCAAAGAGTCTTCTGCACTTTCTTGTAAGACTCGGACAGATTATGCAAGTCAAGGAACTCTTTAAACAGGGAATAAGCATGTGGCGCTTTTTCTGCAACCATCCGTGGCGCATTGAATATGCCGCTTATGAAATCCGCATACAATTCTTCAGCAGACTCACGATATTTTTGATATTTTCTGGAATACCACCCGCCTGTCCAGCCTCCACGCATCTCTTCAGAGACAATGCGAAGTTCCTGCCGGACAGTAGCCTCCATGAATTGAGATGCGACATCAATCATTCGATTTACAGCCTCTTCGCCTGTAATCTCATGTTGCTCTGCGAGTTTATGCGCTACTTTCATAAACATATCGCCACGCATGTCGGGGTCTTTTACTGCGGCAGCAAGCAGGTCCTTGAATTGACGCCCAATCGCCATGATATCGTACAGAGGACTATCCTCCGGAATCATTGTCTCAGTAAGGTAATTATCTGCGTGCCCGATTTCATGAGCCAATGTTCTAGCCGCCCAGTCAATGTCGCGATGAGCAATGGTAAGGTAATGCCTCTTTCCTCTCTTTGCAATCACATGAGTCAACTCTTCGAGGGGGATTCCATTCTCCTCAGCAACACTATTCATAAGCGCATTGATTGCAATCTTGGACGGTCTTGCGCTATATTCCGCCTCATACACAGGCTTTCCTGCAAATATCTCAGAAGAAAGATCTATTCTAGGATCGCTCCCATCTGCTTTACGCCGAAACGCCCCTTTGGATTCACCCCTGTTGAACAGCACAGGGACAATCTTCGGATTCACGCCAAGCATGTCATTGACTATGTCGTATAGTCCGGGCAACGGCACACGCAGCAGTGCGTCCCGGTCATTTACGTCATGTGTCTGTATAACAGAATACAGGCTCCCATCATCTCTTTTGGACGCGATATCTTTGTAAGTGCCATTGTTGATGTGATACATGATCCTGTTCAAATGCGTCTGAGCCGCATCAAACTTCATATTGCCAATAGCCATAGCCATACGTGTCAGTTCATGCTGAATCTCGTTGGATGCCGGAATATCCTTGTGCGCATCTGCAAATCGTTTCCCATACTCCGTAACCTCGCCCCATTTGCTGCCTTCGATTGAGTCCCTGTCCGCCAACAATCTTGACAAAGCATGGATAGGCTGAAGGGCTCCTTGCCCGTTCAGGACGTGAATGTCCTTGCGCACAGAAGATACGGCATCCGAAACATTGTTAAGCAAATCCCAATACGAACCATCTGTTGCAATTGCATTTGTGACAGGATTTACACCACGATCATTCAATGTTTTTTGGTAGTTGTCTGCTGCGACACTAAACGATGATGACGTACTGTCTTCCTGTACTCCATTAATCTCATCAAGAACACTGCGAAACTGCATGAGGTTTAGGGGTACCCATTCGCCAACAGATCCGGTGAGTGCTCTTTCCATTCCAGCAGTGATAACACTCTCTTCGCCAGACACAAGATTCTGCATAGATCTGTATCTTGATATTACTCGACCAACTTTCTCGTACTCTTTTAAGAGTGCTGGATTAAATATGATAATGTGACGTACCTTTGAGGACAACCCTTGGCGAACAGTACGCCCAAGCACCTGATCAAGCATAGCCCCTGTCCATGGGACATGCATACTGATCTGTGTTGTCGGAAATTTGCCTGTCTTATCATGCAGCGACAAGCCAGTGCCTCCTTTTGCCATAGTTGCCAGAAGCACTTTTGTCTCACCGCGCATAAATTTATTCTTGTTTGCCGTCGCTTCCCTGTGATTTATTTCGCCGGTATAAATAGAAACACCATGCTTGCTCAATGCGGTTTGCATTTGAGCAATAATCGAGGGTAGAACGTCATTCAGATTATTGCGTTTAAATGCCTGAGCCAAGCAATAAAGAGTCTTGCTTACCCCGGAATTCTTGCCGTAACTCTCGTACATTTCAACGATCTGCTCAGACGTGTATTCCTTTTTATCCACTTCCCACATGTCAAGGCGGCTTTCTGACCGCCCTTCCGTAAATATCACAACACGCTGACCGCTGGCAATCTCTTCTTTAGCAATGTTGATAGCCGCTTGTACCTTTGACCGCTCCACAATTCTGTTCAACATGTTAGCTGTATACATGGCTATCTGCATCGGATTGGCACCAAGTCCAACGGCAAGATTCAATGTATCTTCAGCCCGATTGTAAAGCACAGCCATCTGATGTTCATCGGCAGTTGTCCCATCAGCCGTGACGCCGAATCCTTCAACAAGCCCTTCTTGAATGTCTGGCGAACGTCTAGATATCACGCCTCGATCATACAACCAGTTATAGATCAAAGATGCCCCGACCCTGTTCCCAATGCGCCAATGAACGGTACCGCCTTTACCTACGATCCCTCCGTGCGCCGCAAGGAACGCATTAAATCCCTCCAATTCAAGAGAGTTATTGCCATAGGAATGAGTATATGTGACATTGTCAAACAATCCTGTTTTCGAGATGTAGTCAAGTTGCGAGGGATCTTCTGACAATGTAGCAGAGGAAAACACGGTAAATGGGGACTGCTCGATGACAGCCCTTGCAGCAACTCCCCTGTTTGAAAGGCTCTTTACAGAATGTGCCTCGTCAAAGAAAAGGACACGACCGCAAATCTTTAGCGAATCTGTTTCAACCCTGTTGCCAATAACGGCTTGAGAGAATGAGTTGTACCCCATATATTTGACTACATCATCAATATCATATGCCTTGATATCCTCTTTTATCTGTTCAATTAATTGCTGCCCGGTTGTGATCCATCCAAAAGACTTCACGCCCCGCGCTTTCAATTCACGGATAGCCCCTGCAATCACAAAGGACTTGCCCGCACCGGCCTTGCTTGCCAATAATGCAGTTGGCAACCCCTGCTCATAAGCATTAACGATGAATCCTATATCAGCAATTTGATCATTCAATGTCTTGTCAGACATTTTGATCTTCTTGCCTTCTCTAATCAGCGCCTTTGTTTTCTCAGAGACAAGAGCCATAGCCTCTTCATCACTGATCCGCCGCCCATATCCGTCATTCTCTCCGACCTGTTCACGCCAAGCCCGATTCCTAACTAATGTCTCATGCTCAAGTAAGCTTATCGATTCCGCCTGTCTGGCAAGTTGGTTATAGTTGTATTCAGAGATGGCTGTAAGCAATGCGTCTTCCTGCCGTCTCGGAATCGATATCTTGATTGTTTTGTTTTTGCCGTCAACAGAATTTTCTTCAACAACAGCACCAGCGATTCCTTGAATAGCAGAGAGCGCATCAGCAGTCAATCCGGTCGCCTTCGTATTTTCTATGATGATGCGATCTTTTATCTCATAGGCGCGAATGCCCATATTCGAATCCGTGACAACAAGTTTCTTGAGATAATGCGGATATCGTTCTTCAGCGATTCTGTTGATAAGGTAATCCGCTACTGTCGGGTTGGACTCAGACAGCTGTTTGTGCAAGGCGTCCAGAACGACCTCAGCACCAACTCCCGCTTTGATGCGAGCTTCAATCATGTCTATCAGGCTTTTACTTACCGCATGATACTCTTCCTCAGACAAAACCTGCACAGAGAATTGAACGCCATTCTCCGTGGGCGACCATTTGCCCGACGCGTGCATAGGCTTCCGAGCTATGATCATGTTCCCCTTGCGCTCTACTTCCCGGAAATACCTCTGGACAATCGGGATATATTCAGCTGTCTTCATGTTCGATTGCCAGCCACGGGGCGTAGGTGCGCCTATTCCTGTCTTATTCCCCTCATGAATCAGGAAGTATGCTTCCCCATCATCTTTCAGTACAGTAGCCGCCTGACGCACTGTCTGAATTTTTGCTTCCAGAGGTTCAATGACGTTCAGAACGTTATTGACTGATACGGTATCAACAGGATTGTCAAGAGCATCATTGACAGCTTTATAATTCTCTTCCATGGTGCCCCAGAACGGATCATACCGAAGCATCTCGACACCGCGCTCTTTTAATGCATCCTGAAACTTTGTGGAGCGTCCTGCGCCGAGGTCGAAGTGCCTGGTACCCGGTTTCCAATCAACCCGCTTGAATGTGGCAGGTATCTGATTTAGCGACGTGTCTTTACTGCTGATCGGCTGTGAAATACGTACAGAGAAGAGTCCATCTTGATACGGCTCATTAAATTTGTTGTCATCGTCTTTCTGCTCTGCTTCCAATACCGCATCAGCATCAACAACATAACCAGCACGCTTACGGATCTCCTGAGTAATATCAGCATGCAGATACCATTCTTTCAGCTTCTCAATCTTTAATATTGATGCTTTTAATTGTCTGTCAGCGTCCGCCTCATCATCAAACTTTACGCTCACAGTTATTCCAAACTGCTTTGAAATCGCCTGCATGCGTCCTTGTTTTTTTGCATTCTCAATAATATTCCTGCGCAACATCTCCTCACGTTGAATAGACACGGCAGCCGACGCCATTGCCTCAGCCTCGGCATCGTATCCGTTATCTATCATATTGCCAAACAGATCAACATCATACGACACCTGCCGCTTGAAGTGCCGCATAGTATTCATCCATTGCAACAGATGATCATTAGTAACGCGCGGATTCTTCTCGATGTACTTAATTGCGGCGTTTTGCAAGTCGGCATCTGTATCCCCGTCTTCCGTGCGCCCGGTAGTCGCAATTACTTCGAATCGGCTTTCTGTCCATCCTTCGGCATCGACTGCGGGTCTGTGTTTATCACTGACGTTTCCGTGTTTGGATCGATAGAGAGAATACAACTCGTTGGAGGAATAGCGTCCAATAGCAAAGCCTTGTTTTCCCTTAGCCGTTTGTAAAAACCCTTTTGCAGTCGCTTCTGCCTCTGTAATCGTTCCTTCTCTGAAGAATTGTGCATAATCACGAACCTCTCCTTTCTCGTCCTGTATGTTTGATGTGATATCCATCATCGCTGCCATATCAGCAGTAAACCCATCGCTTTCGTTGAGTATTTGCGCCTTGATTGTAGAGACGCCGGGAGTGTCTTGCGCCAGAGCAAACCTATGCCGCCCAGTAATCACTTCCAACGCACCTGTATTACGTCGCCACAACATGATTGGACGTGCAGGAACATCCTGATATTGTCCGGCAAGAGGATTAGTAAGTCCACGGGCATTCGCCCCCTGCTTAAACTGCGGAACGTCCTTAGAGAGCGTTATATCGCTGAGAGGGACAGAAACAACATCTGGACCCTCAAGAATTGTAGTGAATCCAAGGACACCCTTCTTGTAGGCGTCCACATATTTTTTCGTATTTTCTGATATCTGTTCTTCCGTCTTCGCCTCACCAGAATCTCCTTCCATCTCTATGGTCTTATCGACCATGTCTTGTGTGAGTGGTCTTGACCCTTCTTTCTCAGCAAGAATAGCAGGAGTTTCTGCCACTTTCGCTTCAGAGCCCCTGTTCTTTACGCTCTCAATAACCTTTTGGATACCTTCAAGCATCTTCGTTTCAGGGCTATCACCAATCTCTTTCTCCTTTTCAATAATATTGAGAACATCCTGCTTTTTGAACTTCCCGTCTTTACGCTGAACAATCTGTCCGGTAAGCTTATAACTCGCCAGATTGCGCTTTAGAGGACCAAGCATTGACGCTGTCTCTCTAGCACTTATCCATTCTTCTTCAGTGTCCATCACTTCGTCAACGGATTCCGTGATAGACTTTTCTTCTTCTGTGGGTTTGCCCTCGTCAATTGCATTGTCTACAACTTCCGTTGGCGCAGGCACTTCAACGACCTTTTTCGAGACAATATTTTCAGAGACTTCCTTCACATTTGCATCAGGAACAACAGTGTCTACCTTTAATGACGTGCCAAGATCATCGATCTTTACATTCTTAAATATGTTGGCAATAGCCCTGTTGGCAGCAGCGGTTGTTTCAGCAATCTCGTCACGAACCTCCTGTGACGTAACCTTGACAGCATCTTTCGCGCGGCTTTCATTCTTAGCAATCCGCTCTTCGACATACTTAGCGTCTGCCGATGCTTCTTTTGCTGCTTCCTCTGCAGCAGCTATCGATTCTTCTTCTGTTTTTACTTTTTTTCTGTATTTCTCAGGGATAGGGGCTTCTTCGTCATTTCGACGGAGAACTTTGGCTCGTTCCAATGGATCTCTAATAAGATCCTCCGAAATAGCCATATTCGGATTTTCCGCCTTTTGTTTTTTCAGCCATTCTTCAGCAGCCTTCTCGTGCTCTATCTTTTTCCTCGATTCCTCTTCTCCTCTCTCTCTTTGCTCAATAGCGTCAATCCCTCTTTGAATCTCTTCAAGCTCTTTTTGCTCCGCCTCTCTCTCTGTTCGACGCATATGATTTTCAATGATGTGCCTTTTCCGACCTTTTAACCCGTGCTTTTCAGCATACTCTTTTATTCGGGCGTCCTCCCGTGCTTTCTCTTTTGCGGCTTCCTCTTCCCTCAAGAGCTGCGCAAACTCTATTTCCTCCTGAAATTTCCTCTCTTTTTCTTTTAACTTCTCAATCTCTTCTTCTTTTTCAAGAGCCTCATACTCCTCCAGAAACTCAATCTCTTCTCTTATCTTTTCAAGTTCTTCCCTCTTTAACGCTTCTTCAGCCTCAATCTCAATTGCCATCTCCTCAAGATCTTCGGCATCCTGCCGCTTATCAGATTCTTTTATAAGCTGTTCAGCGGTTTCTTTTTCTCTTGCTTCAGCTGCCTCTTCCCTGCCTTCAGCTATCTGCTGGCCAACAGTAATCTCTGCGGCACGCTGATATCCTTCCGCCCGTTCTCTGCCCTCTTTTATCTGTGACTCATGCTTTTCTTTTATCGCATCGCCCTCTTCTTTCTCAAGGATGTTGAGACCGTGACCTTCCTTGCGAAGATTGAGGCTTTCCTGAAACGATGCGTCTGAGACAACGCCGCGCTTGATCAACGTGCCGTCTATGATCTCACGGGATATCTGATCAACACTCTTATATCCAAATAGATTGCGAAGAAAGTCCATGACTCTCGTTTGGAAATTGTGGACAATCTTTTCAATCAATCCGACATCCCCGGATTTCAGTCTCTGGTTATAATCATAAAGACTTTCAGCCCGTGATTGGACGTGCCGCGCCCATATCTCCTCGTCAAACTTCCCGTTCCTCTGGAACTCAGGAGCCTGCTCAATTCTCTCATTCTCTTTCTTGGTCATAAACAGTAATCTGGCAAGGTGCGATTCCTCATGGATATTCTCATTACCCAATGCGAATCGAGAGGGGGCCATAAGACGCATTAATGCGACAACGCCCATCTCGCCATGATCACCGAATTTAATTAATTGTCCGCTCGGCTTGATCCCAGCATCAAGAGCGCCTTCAACAGCAATGTAAATCATGCTCTTGTCGCCGGAGTTCAGTGCCTCATCTATAGTCCGTGCAAGAGGCTGTAGTGATTCCTGCTTCGTCTCATCGATGTATGCTCGGGTAGATTTTAGGAATGACACCGGATCTTTATGAACTTCTGACTTGTTGATACCAGTGACAATAATGCTCTTGCCCGTCTTGGGCAATGTAATCTGAAACGCTCTCTCAACATTTGATACTGGTTCAAATCCGTTGTTCATCAATGTATCAACCGCAGCAGTCACATCTTCTGCATTGCCGCTCGCCAATGCATCTTGCGCCAGTTTGGTCAGGTCCTCCGCAAGGAACGAATTCTTGTCAAGTCCAGTCCGTTTACTCCACGATCCGTCTGACGACAGGTCTTCTATGGCACTAACCAAAAACTCTACAGGACTCTGTTGCGCCTGCTCTCTTGTGGTGCCATCCGGCTGATGTTCCAGATGCACAGGAGTAACAGTAGCTCCTGCTGCCCGAAATCGATTAGCCCAATCCGGGTCGCCGTCGTGAATATTCCGAGTCTCCTCAAAGGGGACTTTCTCAAGGGATTCCAACTCTTCCAGAGCTTCAATTACACCGCTCTCTTTTATCTCTTTCGCCCTTTTCTGAACGTCCTCGGATTTGGTGAATTGCATGTGGCGTCCAGCCGTTCCACCTGCAGTGAGCCCAGCGGTAGCAACCATGCCGGGAAATACATCTACAGCCTCCTGAATACCAGCCTGGGCTGCCCCGGAAAGTATTGTCTGCCAATCCTCAGCTTTGGGACTGTCAGACTTCCTCAGACCATGCCCCGTCTGAGCATGCGACATTGCCTTCTGAACACCTTCTTCGGCAGTTTCTTTAAGCGTATTGGTCATCCATACCTTTGCCGCCTTTGCAAAGATTTCCTTCTTGGACGCATCTGCATTCTTGACGTATTCTTTAATCTGATCAACAACGCTTTTTGTTCCAGCGCCGCCGAACAGATGTTTAAACTGCATGTTTTCAACGGCTGCATACGGAAGTCCGACAGCAGCGGCGATGCCACGGGCAACCTCTGGATCAACCCCCGCCTCCACAGCATCATAATAAAGTTCACCTACAGACATAAGATAGAAAAGGCTGGTGCGGGCCATATTCCCCGCAGTGACGGCTGCAACCGGGGCTGTGACAGGAGCAGCTGGGCCAGTGGCACCACCTGTAAGCAGTCCAGCTCCAGCCCCAACAAGGGCTCCACCAGCGGCCGGAATACTCATGCTTGGAAGGAGCCCCTCAAGAGCACCTTCAATTATTTTCGGAATAAAGCCCGTCTCCCCACGATCCGCGTCATGCTCAATGGTTCCCTTCCTGTACTTATCTGACTGCTTTTCAAGCCAATCCAATGAGGGAAGTGCCCCCATGTTAAAGCCAAGAGCGTCATTAATTCCCAGTTCGCTCAACGATTGGATGCCACGGGCTAGGTTCTTGGAACTGTCTATAAATCCTTTCGTTATATCATGCGGCAAATTCATTGACGTAATCCCCTTTAGGGGATTTGTCGTAACCCATGACTTTACTGTATTAGTAACAGTATCAAACCATGGGCGCGTTCGCTCTCTCTCCATGACCATAGCCTGTTGCTCTTGCGCCTGTTGCTGCATCTGCATTTGGGCATAATAGTTTTGAAGAGCGGCATAGTCATAAACAGTTTGTCCAGCCTCATTTTTATATGAGGGTATCTGCGGCACTTGCGGTTGTACAGGCGCTTGTTCTGGCATGGGCTGTTGCTGTACAGGCTGTTGCGTGGGCTGCTCGGGCTGTAATCCTGCCACCGTGTCCGCGGGTACGATTTGCCCTTGCCAATACACATATTGCGGAGACGGTTTGTCGTATATGGACATTATTTCTTGCCTCTTAGTTGCTGGATTTCCTCAAATTCTTCTTTTGTAAGCCATCTGCCTACTTCCTCGTCCCATATTTTTCCCGGATTCTTTGCTCCTTGCTGACGTAGTGGGGTATGCCTGTCCCGAATCGCATCGTTCAGGGCGTTAAGCTCCTCCTCTGTAATCATCTTCCCACCAACATCGAACATAGTCTCTCCGCTAGAAGTCTTATACGGGTTCCCAGTTATAAGTGGTTCTGCAGGAATGATTGTTTGATGTCCCTTATGGAAAACGTGCTTGTTTCGATCATACCTTACTTCGGGATCATTTATGTCTAGTCGGGTGTAATTGAAGCTTCCGGGTCGCCCATACATTCCCATGCCAGATGTTCCTTGTGTTAGCACAATGTTCTTTTCTCGTCTAAACGGTGTGAATCGACCGTTTTCAATAGTCCCTATTTTCCCTGACGTTTCATTCCGCACAAACTGCGCCGTCGGAGCCGCCTCCGTTCCGGCAGGAGGCGGCGGGGTATCGGCAGAAGAAGCGCCGGCAGGAGGCGGCGGGGTATCGGCAGAAGAAGCGCCGGCAGGTATAGTCCTTAGGTTCCCGGGACCAAAGTATTGAACCAATTCCATGCCTTCATAAATTGGCGTTCCATCCTTAACTTTCACGAACCCGGCATTAGTTCTCACGTACACATCGCCAATTGTCAGTTCAGACTCTGATTTGGGCAAGTACTCCACATTCGACAACGGATATCTCGTATTGACAGCCTCATACACTTCGTCCATATCAGCTACCGTGCCAGAGCCAGTAGCCCTCTCCATGAGTTTATCTATCATGCTTTCTCTGGCTGCCATATATTTCTGTGTTGCTGTAGCGCCGTCTGCACCAACACCATATTCTCCACCGCTCTCAGGGACAGGTGCTGTTCTACCACCTACGCCACCGCCAGTGCCGCCACCATAATGTTTCATATAATCATCTGCTAGATTTTGCGCACGCCACATACTTAAATAATGCTCTTTTGCAACCGGATCAACCCAGGTTTCAACGCGCCCATCTTTGTAAATAGTTTTACCCAACCCTGTATCAGAGACGGTTGATGTGGGCGCATCCCCATATTTAACTGCTTGGTCAAAATTATACTGTGCAATACGCTCATTTAATTTACTCTCTCTTTCCTTTATATCAAACTCAGCTTCCTTGAGTTTCATCTGATCCTGCCGGTCCTTCATATCGATCAGCATCTTCTGTGTCTTCATACGCTGGCGACCTTTCTCTATCTCACTCAAGAATTGATGATGCTGTCTTTGCTTGTCTTCCTCAGCACGCAATTGCGCAGCCTGAATGTTTCGCTCCTGCTGCCTTGCCACCTCCTGTTGATACAACTGCGGACCCATCGCGAATCCGGATGCAGCGCTCACCCCAGCAGGCGCTTCTGGTTGAAGAAACGATTTTTGTCCGCCCATCTGAGCCAATCCGCCAAGAAAACCCTGAACAGGAGCGCCAGCAATACCGCCACCGCCACTGCCAGACATCATCTGATTCGTATAATTCATCATCTCTTCATAGTCAGCCATGACACTGTCAGTTGCTGGAGGTGCCACAACAGGCATCTGCTCACCAAAGAAAAATTTAGATAAATCAAGCATGATTAAATCCTATCGATCTTGCCTGTGTTTTCGTTGTAGACCATCCTTGGATAATAATCCATGTTCAGTCCCAAGATATTACCCAATCCACTCAGCGCCCCCGCACCAACGCCGTAGCTCAATCCACCGCCCAAGTCGGTGCCGCCGCCTATAGCGCCGCCAACAGCGCCGCGGGCAAGCCCAGTGCCAGTATAGCCAAGAGCATCTTTAAACGTAGGCATGACACCACCCGCCGCCTGACCAATACTGCCGCCCACTAAATTGCCAAGCGTAGAGCCTAGCAGCGGATTTCCCGTCAAAAGAGTACCGGCAAGCCCGCCAAGCAAAGCCCCGCCTTTACCCCAGCTAGACGCTTTGCGCATCGTGTCCTGTGCTTCTATCGCATCCTTTGTAATTTGCGGTTGCTGTGCAGGAGATCTTACTCCCATCTCAATTTTAGCGCCGGGAACCCGATTATGGTTCCTGTCCAATTCAGCATAACCAAATGTCTTGTCTTTATTAAAAAGATTTAACATGTCAATAACCTCTATACTTGTTTTTGATCTTTAACTGATCATCATAGTAAGGATAAAAAGAGGAGCCTAAGGATCCTTGCGTGCCAAAGGAGCCAAAGGAGCCCAAGGATTCCTGCGTCGCAGGCAAACTCTGATTGCCAAGGGAAAGTTTGCTGTTAAATAAACTGGTATCAATACCGGGAGTATCTCCAGTTGATCCCGGGACAGCAGCCGGAGCGGCTGCACCGGGGGACGCAAGCCCTTTCGTCGGGAATAGCGCTCCTGTCAACGGACCCTTCTGGAAACCGCCGCTTTGCGTAAAATTGCCGATCGCAGACGTCACGTCACCGGCAGACTTCGCGCCAGCCAACCCGGCACCCAGAGCCATGCCGGGCTCTCCGCCAACCAGATATCCAGCGCCACCGCCAATTAAAGACTTGATCAAGCCCTTCTTTTGTCGCTTCTCTTCCCGTTTCCGTTGCAACTCAGCCGCATTGGCAGCCGCTGCGGAAGAAACGCTTTCCCGGAGATTGTTACCGACAACACCGGCAGGACCACCATCACCCATCCCTGCTCCCACATCAAGGAAAAACTTAGAGATGGCAAATGCTTTCTCTTTCTTTTTCAGTCCGCTTGTACCCATTATTTGCTCCTTTATAAAACTGCTGTAATCAGTCCGGTTAATCCGCCAATAGCATCCATCAAAAAACCAGCCGTTTGCATTTTTCTTGTGAATTGGCTTGGAGTCTCACGAACTCCTGTTGCCTGACCAAGAGATGCTGAAGCCTGCTGAATAACACTCATATTCTGAAGTTGCGACTGCCATTTCAGCCCAGCAAGACCCTCAATAAACGCCGCTCTCTGCTGCATTACGTCCCAGCGAAGTGTCTCGGACTTGACCAACATTTCACGGTCACTGATCAATTCGGCAGTGTGCTTGCGCATGCCTTCAGCGACCATGCTCCCAATCATGCTCAAATGGCTCTCGTAACTGCGCATCCAGCCAAGATACACGTCATAAAGCGCCTTGGACAGGTTCTGCTTCATCGTAATATCATCCAACAACCGCTGTTGTTCCATGGCGTCGTACTTATGCCGAATGTCCTGATCGGCAAGGATGGCTTTCATAACCATCTCTTTATCCTGCATTGACGCCCTTACAGATGCGTCCTGCGTAGACAGTCTTGCCTTCAGCATCGAATCACGATAAGCCAAATCAAAACGAAGCGCAGAGTCCTGATTAGCCAATGCTGCCTTCATCGCCGTCTCCTGATTCACTATGGCAACCTTCAATTCAGCGCCATGATTCTCAAAAGCAGCCCGAAGCAGACCCTCATGCTCCGCCAATGCCGCCTTGACAAGAATATCCTGCTCACCAATCTTCAGACGGAGGATGCTCTCGCCCTGCGCAATGTTCGCTCGTGTAGCATTTTCCGCTGTCGCAATAGCAAGTCTGGAATCAGTTTCCAAAACAGCTATCTGAGCACGAACATCATTCTCCTGATCTGCTATTGCAGCACGGACAGATGCGTCAAATTCAGATAACTGAATCCGTGCCCAAGTCTCCTGCTTCCCAAGACTTATCCGGAGATAAGCATCCTGATTCGCAATCAGCCTCTTGAATTCGGTCTCAAGAAGCGCAAGACCCTCTCGTACAGCCAGTTCTCCAGCGCGAATCTTGGCGTCCTGATTGCCAGTCATGACGCGAACTTTGTTCTCCGCATCAGCAATAATTGTGCGAATCTTCCCGTCATAAGACGCAAGCGCCGCTTTCAACACATTCTCCGCCTGTGCAATATTCTCTGAACTGGTAATCTCACGATTTGATATGGCTGCACGCAATGCATTCTCAGCATAAGCAATCTCAGCTTTTAAGTCAGAATCAAACTTTGTCAACACGGCCTTTGTAGCAGCATCATGATTTGCCAGATTAGTGCGGGATATATCCTCCTGTAATGCCAGCGCAACACGAACCCGGGACTCGGTCGTTGTCAATGCGGCTCGTAACGAATTCTCTGCATAAGCAATTGATGCCCGATTATAGGCATCTTTGTTCGCCATAGCCACTTGCGTTCCAAGTTGCGCTATCGTGCTTGCCGCCTGCAATGCAATCTCCGTCTTCGATATCTGTGCACGTAGCGAATTCTCTGCAAGCACACGCTCAATGGACGTACCTGCCTCCAGAACAGCCGCAGACATGCGCGTCAGATTTTCAGCAGTTGATATTGCCGCCCGAACAGCATTTTCATAATTTGTCATCGAAACACGGGTTTTCAGGTCGGCATTCTGCAAGGACGCACGAACCCAGCCCTCAAACTGAGATACAATAAGGCGAACACCATTCTCAGCATAACCAAGCAATGTACGCAGGTAATTCTCCGCAGATGCAATATTCGCGCGTGTTTCCAAGTCAGCAGCAGTTGAGGCGAGCCCGACATTCGCTTTCATCGCATCAATCACAAGTTCCTTCTCGTACTGATTAACCTGAGATTCCTTGTTCGCGGCAAGTATTGCACGCGCCCTGTCAAAATGAGAGGATAACCCTCGCCGCCCAAGGGACAGAGACCTGCGCATATTCGATTCTTCTTCGGAGTAGCGAAGTGTCAATGAATCACGCAACGCAGATACAGCAGCATCAATATCAGCACGGAGTATCGCATCATAAACAGACAGATCGATAACGCCCGGTAATACTTTCCCTTTCGAAAGCGTTATTTCATCCGCAACAACCGGTGAATAGCCCGCAGGCAAATAATCTTCCGGGATCGTTACATCCAGATCAACCTCGTGCGACGTCGCATCAGTAGCAGGCAAAACCACTTCACCATAATCAGATACATCAGGGACAGACGGCTTATAAACACTATCAGGATCCAATACAGGCGGGACAATGTCTGTTGCTGTGGCGTCCTCAGTAGATGGCTGTATCAGTGTACCTACATTAGTCAAATCCTCAAAAGTAAGATCGTCAATATCGCCGATAAATATAGAATCGCCAGCAAGAGGGGCGGTAATACTCCCCTTCGGAATTACCCCCGCTGTTATTGCCGTGCTGGCTGCAATCGTACCGCCAACAACATCACCTGGCTGAGAAATACTTGTGTATTCATTGCTCGTAAAATATATTGCCTCCACCTGATACTCAATAGGATCGGAGTCTATGGTTGCATTCGCAATGTTTACCTCAGGCATGCCCCGGGCAATCAATGTCGGAGCGCTGATACTCATGGAGCCTGGCGTAACTGTCTTTAGCGTAGATGCGGACCCATACTCAATCTCATCCAAGTCGGGGTGAGTAATATCCGTGTCTACAGTAATTCCAGAAACGTCTACTAAAGGAACAGTATCAATTATATCCGCATCAATATCAAATGCAGCCGATTTCAAAACCGTTATACTGGTAGAATCACCAACAAACGATTCCGGCTCTATGGTATCAATCTCAGTAGCATTCTTTACTTCCGCATAAGGGTCAGTCCCACCGGATCCGATATAGCCGCTGTTCAAGATATTGTCTATGGGTGCGACCATGCTGTCAGACCCGATTACCATATCAGTCATTTGATCAAAGTAGTCTTTAGTGTTCTCCCCAAAAATATAAGGCAAAGAACTTACACCCTCCTTAAATGCGATATCTTTTTCAATCGCTTCAAGTGCACCCATCATCCCTTCGTTCTTTTTGCTAGTAGTATCACTGAACGCACGCCATAGACTAGCGGTTGAGAACTGATTCTCGTCGTTACCAAACCCAAGCAGAGGGTTCCGATATGCCATGTATTTCGGATCATCAAATATCGAGTCGCCATTAGGAATCGCTATCTGATTATACGCCCACCACCACGGCCCTTTTACATAATGAATACCAAACTCAGAGCCTGTCCCGGCTTCACGACCAGAACTTGATTTTGCACCAATGCCCCCCGTTTGAGAGCTGTTATATGCATACATTGCTGCACGAAACGCGCCAAAGTCAAACAAATTCGAGTCTGGTGAAGTCAGCGATATGTTTGCATTGTTGTGCGCCCTGAAATGACCTCCAATATTTTCCTGCTTAACAGGCTTCCAGTCATGATCTTTGTCCCCCGCCTTGTCGGCGTGGACAGACCCAAACATTGCCTTGACATAGGGGTCGTAAATGGCCGTTGTTGTACTTGAATGATCCCAACCCATAATTAGACCTCCCTTGACCCGACCGTGCGCAATCGCCAATCGTCCGCCTTCATAATTTCAATCACTCTCGGGTTATCAGAGACAGCCATCAGAGTCTTTACATTAGCAGTGCGGAGCATATCGCACAAAATAGAAATAGCCTCTTTCCAATCATCAATTGAAAACCCGTCTGAGTTCAAGCCAAGGATGTTTATTCCGGACATGCCTTCAATGACAGTCGGTTGCAGAACAAGCGATCCACAAATAAGGTCGTCTTTCCAAATGGCAAGACAATACAACTCCTTCGCCCGAATCCTCCGGGATATATCGGCAATACCCCATCGATCCGATGACGATTCTACCGCCTTCATCAATGACGGCCAAAGAGCAGTCACACCATGTTGTTCTAGAAGTTCAAGCCTCAGCCTGCTCTTCTTCTGAACCTGATTGTGATACTCCTCTAGTGCCTCTGATATAACGTCGGTCATGAGATTGATACCTTATCTCTGCTTTCTTGATTCGATCGCCGGGGCGCGCTACCCCGGACACGCGAACTGTGCCATAGACAAAAGACGTGTTACTGAACGCAGCACCTTCCGGAGAGCAGAGAACGGGTTTCCCCGCGCACATGGTCGCATCACTGCTATACTTATAGTCGGTAGTGACATGAACATCGCTCATCTCGGAACTTACATTTACAACGGTAATTCGTTTTTGCCCGTTATTCGCCATGTCCAGTATGTTAGTTTTCAGTGAAACATTAACATAAGAAGGCATCGGATCTGCTATTACTATTGTTCCCTGAGATAAGACAGACATGCCTCTAGGAGCCCAGTCCATAGGCCCGCCTAGCCCTCTCTCAGTGAGTATATAATTGCCCACCCAGTAATAACCCGTACCGGGCTCGAGCTGCACTCGTGGCTTGGTGTTTCTGAATATCCAATCATAACCAAGTTTTTCAGCGGTAAAATTGTGCAGGATCCGCCAGACATTACCATCAGTGCCAACAAACACGTGCTGATAAAGCGTCCCGTCCACCGATAACGCCCCGGCAATACCCACGTCAGATGGAAGTCCGTGTATCTCGCCTAAAGCCGGCATGCCAAGGGCTTCATTGAGCAGGAACACCCCGCAATCGCCATAACAGACCATTGCGTCGCCAAGCCGCTTTATCTGCTGAATATGCGCAGGCATATACATATACCCATCCTCATTCAAATGAGTATCACGGATATTATGTTCATTATAATTAAATACACCCTCAATATCAGCGGAATCAACAAGCCCGTAGTACACCCCTTTATCACGCACCTTCGTGTAGAAAAGACGTGCATCAAAGGACGCCACTCTGGTTATGTTTTGATTATAAATGTAAGTGCCATCAGGGTAAACGATTGCTCCGCCTTCATCACCTGCAACAATAAGCACATTATCAAACCAGACCTCTGACACGGGGTCGGAGAAAGGAAGCCGACAAATCTGCACAACATCGCTATCGTCGTCAATGTATTGCAGATCAGTATGCCCTGATTCCTGATGCGCTCCATTATCTTTCCAGATATTCGGTGATAAAGCCCGGTTAATTTCACCTAAGTAAGAGTTGATGATTGTTCCTGTATTTGTGATACCAAGACTACAGACAGCAAGACAATCCCTGATCAC
>Ga0255345_1002532_pt1 | contig 23092 bp, 29 predicted proteins | sample wastewater_treat_6_FD_192415 | JGI IMG/M metagenome (GOLD analysis project Ga0255345, IMG submission 192415) | Wastewater microbial communities from Lulu Island WWTP, Vancouver, Canada - plant20 | ecosystem: Engineered > WWTP > Wastewater > Unclassified | place: Canada: Vancouver, British...
GCGGCATCCATTAATTGATAAGCACGCTGTTTTGTAAAACTCCATTGCTCACGGCAATATTCTTCGAATGTGCTATACTCTTGTCTGTAAAGCCGTTTATCCCGTATTTCAAGCAGGGCGTTCCCAACATCCACGAAGGTATTCAGCCCTTGCCTGATAGTTTCTTCAAGCTGGTATAAACGGCTTCTCTCATCTAACGTAATTAAGTCTGTCACATAACCTCCTAAAACAGTCCCATTTGCGGCACTTGATTATCCAGTTCCAACACCGCCGGACTGTGCGCCTATCGGCAGCCCGAATTCCGTCACCAGCCGGCTCAGGATCGCCCTGACGACCCGCTCGTGCATGCCGGTGCGGTCGGTCAGGATCTGGATGGTGACGGCGTTTTCCATGCCGATCGCGTCTTCCATGCAGGCGGCGACAAGGCGCACATCTGCTTCCCTGATCTCCGATATCATTCTGCGGTAAATCTCTTTCGGTGTCATTTTCTCCTCGTCAAACTAATACTTTCGGGTTAATCAGATTCTTCCATCGATGAAAGAATCAACCAGACTTGAGAGGCTCCGGTTCGGGGGAGACTGGTTCGTCTCCCACCTCAAAACCGTGGATCGGGCGACGCCCAGAAAGTCGGCAAGATCTTGGAGCGACCAACCGCGCCGCAAGCGTTCTTCCGTCAGGCTTTTCCCGATATATTCCCGTCCTTCGATAGCCGGTTTGCAGCTCCCGTTGGGTGTTATCCTGTAAGCCGCGCGTTTTTCGCCGAACACCCAGCCGCGGCAAAATTCGTGCTGGAAGCGCCATTCTGGCATTCCACCGTTGCGGAGGTCATCCGGCACCCACGCGCACAAGCCGACGATCGGGTCTGTGTTACAGCGCAGCCACCCTTTGCACGTCAGGCACTCTCTCATGCCTTCCTCACGCTGACGCTGGGATTGCCGACCTTGCGGAATTGCAGGATTTCTGGGTGATGGAGTGCGTATCCGGAAAGCCCCTTGTCGTCCCAGCTCACCCGTGGCTTGCTCCAACTGAAGGTGTGGTGGGTGCCTTTGATGGATTGACCGGCTTCCAGCACCGCTGCCTTGATCTCGGCTTCGAGCATTTCACGTTCCATTCGGAGCGGTTCTGCCTTGCCTTCAAACTCGGCGTCAATTTCAGCCATCAGCTGTTTGACTGTTTCTGGGATAACCTGGTCGAGCATGGCTTGTTTTTCTTGGGCGATGAGATCAAGCCCAAACCCGATGTCTGAGTATCTTTCGATTTTTGTGTAAATGTCTGTTGTCATTTCGTCTCCTGAAATATTTGCCGGTGATAACGCCCACCGGCAGGCGCTGATCCATTCGCGGGCAAAGGAGAGAAAACCCGCGCAAGTTAGTTGATTGAACCGTCCTTTTTGTAAGCCAGCACTTCCTGCGCTGCCTTGATCTTCAGGTTGAGTTCGGCAACTTCCGCCTCACTCAGCCCGTTCGACCTGATCTTCTTCCAGAGGGCATTGAGCATGGCGCTCAAGCCGGCGATGTCCATATCCTCGTAACGCTTGCCCGCGGAGGTCGTGAACTTGCAAGCCCTCTCGATGGTCATCACTTCCTCATCGTTCTGCTCATTCTGATCAGGTTTCTGATCAGGTTCTTCGACGGAATAATCGGCGTCTACAACATCATCGACCACCTGCCGGCTGACGCTGGTTCTGACCGGTTTGGCTGGCGCGGATTCTGCCTGCCCCATTTCTTCGGTTGTGTACAATCCGGAGAGCTCCTGCGGAAATGCTTTGCGAAGAGCCAGAGATTCGGCGCATTTGGCGATCATGATGTCGGGCATCTTCGCCCACATTGCGGCGGGCGTGCCGTCCTTTTTGATTTGGGCATATGCGACGTACCTGGCAACCGCCCACAGAGGTTCGCGGAAATCGGAGCGGATCACCGCCACCTTAGCGGCTGCCGGAGGTTCGTTCGAGAGCCAAACCTCTTTCCAGACGCCGTCCTTCCCACACCAGTACGGGCCCAGCTGACCCGCGTATTTCTGCGAGCGTTCCGCGATGAGGCGCAGCCCGTCGATGGATACCTGGGTGGTCATGACCTCCCGCCCTTCCTGTCTGTCGTAGCGCTTTATGGCGTAAATCTGGCGAGAAAATGGGTCGAGACCGGTTCGCTGGCACTGCATCACGAAGAGGATCAACTCGTCATTGGTTGCGCCTTTGGCGATGGTGCGCTTGATCAGTTCGATCCTTTCAGCGTCCAGCACCTGAGGCACTTGGATTAATTGATTAGTGGATTGTGGTACAATTTCCATGATAAACCTTTCTGGCTTCAAGCCATGAAACTTGATTCAGCCTCTGTCTCCGCAGGGGCTGGATTGATTAACGACCGCATCAGGTCGATTTCAATTAGGTTGGCAACGATTTCACGTTGGCATCGCTTCCACGCCGAGCTGAAAGGTTTGAGCTCAAACATCTCTTCTCTCAAACAGCGGTTTTCTTCTTCAAGCTGATTGATATATTCCTGACGTTCTCTCATCTCTTCCTCTCATTCCATCCGGCTGCCACGCAGACAACCATTCCCAGCACCGCCAGAGGCAGCAGTCCCAACAGGCAGGTCAACGCGTTTTCAAACATTTCGTCTCCTTTTCAAAATGGGGTGTTTTCCTCGCCCGCGAACGGGTCGAGGTTGAATTCGTTGCCGCACTGCAGGCAGCGAAATTGATTCGGTCGCCAGTCGATCCGCGCTCTGCCGGTGAGCGTTCCGGCGCGCATCACGAAGTCGCCTTTGCACCGCGGGCACATGGGCGCGCCGGTCGCGTTGCCCTCGCCCATCTCGCGCAGTCGCTCTTCTCGGTCGGCTCTATCTTCCATTGGTCGCCTCGTGTTTCTTCCAAGCCTCATCGATCATCGCGTTTTGGATTATCCTGCGGATGATCTCCGACATTGTGCCGTCTTGCGATTTCAGCCAGTCGAGCATGTGGGTTGGGAGGTAGATGGCGGTTTGTTTCATGCGGTCTCCGTAGAGCGTTGGCGCTCCGAACTTAGTGCATTTGCTCATGGTGTCTCCTACTGATTATTTAATATTTGTGATCCAGCTGGACGGGATTCCTGTGTCAGTCAGGAATTTCACCGCTGACATGTAAGCTTTATCAAATTCCATGTTCCAAAAGTTGTCGGCAAAAATATTCTCGGCTTGGTCGGCTGGTATTGTCACTTCGACAATTGCTGCTTCGACGCCGTCACCCAGGACAAGGGGCATCATATCTTTCAGAACTGAAGGGTCGCAGAAGAAGTAAACCGCTGAAGACCTCGACATCCCAGATGACATCCACTGCGCGCAGGTGCCTGCTGTAAGACCTTCTTCTTTGATTTTTTCCACGCGATCAGTTGTGGTGATGTGCCAGAGTTTCATTCTGCCCCAACCGTCCGCATTCTTGTTGATATCGAGATATTCCGGCAGTGATATGATTCCCCACCCTTCCAAGTTTTTCGTTGTTACATGTTCTGTGATTGCCATCTCGTTTCTCCTTTGTCCTTGTTGATCATAGTATAGCACATAACGTTATATATTTCAAGAGCAAAAGGGGTGAATTTGGCAGATTTAACAAGATGTTAACATTGATAAAAGCCATCTTCCTAAAATTGTTGAAGCGTGGGCCCAGATATGGTATCGAAGCAGCATAATTGACAAAAAGCGTCCGCTCACTGTCAGCCCCGCCCCTCCCCCCAGGGGCGGTGTGCTTTAAAACCAGTGATCTGCCGGCGACGCTTTGGCGTGGGCAAGGCGCAGGTCGTCATCCGTTAGTCACAAGGCTATTTATGATAATCTCCTGTAACTGACAAGCTTAAACACCTTCTGATAGCGCGGTTTGAGCGGCATCACAATGCCATCCCAAATGTCAATGGCGTACACGCTCTGCTTTGTGCCGCTCGCAAGGTAGGCGGTAATTGTTAGAACGCTTGTTCTGTGGGTAATTTGTCACATCCGCACGCAAAACCCCCACCGTGTGAGTGGGGGTTGTTCCGGACTTGCACCGGATAGTTGCTCTGACCGTCAGGGGTACGCATCGTTGATAGGCGTTGACGGTTTTGTTGTGGAGCTGCCGCGAATCGAACGCGGGTATCCTGCCTGCCGGAGCGTAGCACGCAGGGCGCACCTGTCAGCCCCGTGAATCTGTCGTGTACCACCCGTCACCCTTGAACACGACTGCTGTCGGCTGCCAGACTTTGCGCAAAGTCGGCGTTTGGCAGTCAGGGCACACGGTGATCGGGTCGTCGGTGTAGTGCTGGAAGAACTCGAATCGCTTGCGGCAAGCGGTGCACTCGTAGACGTAGAGCGGCATACTAACGCGCCTTCCTGTAAGCGGTGGCCGGCTTGCCGTTGCGAGTTCTAACCTGCCGCGCGGTCAACTCCCCAGCGGCAAGTTTGGCTTTGAGTACCGCCGCCGCCTTGCCCCATGAACAACCGGTGTAATCGGCTACGGATTGTGCGGTGACTTCGTCAGGTTCGATCTCCGGCAAGCCGAGTTCTTTTTGTAGCTCTTCAAGCAGTTCGAATTCCGTCAAGCTCATACAACTGTAATCCTTCTCTGATCTGGTTGTCCTCGATAACGTGACTTGCTGTCATCAAGCAATCCGTCAACTACCACATAACCGCCGATGTCTGATCTAACCGTGTTACCAGCAGCACGCCAACCGAAGGATGTCTTAAGTTGCCAACTCGGTAATGAGATAGCACGCGTTCCTGGTAGTTTATTGCCGGAGTCATCTATCACATGGCGATGTCCACGCCAAATAAAGTTAGGTATCGGCAAGCCCTGACTGGCATAATCGTAAACAACCTCAGTTGCCAGATTAGCCGCGCTTGAAGTCCAGGGACGTGCGCCTGCCCTGCCGTGATGCGCGAAGTCATGGATTGTGCCGTCAATGTCCAGCGTCAGCGTTTGTCCGAACTCGATTGCCCCCAGGTCGCGGTACAGTTGCGCTTCGGTTGCGTTGTCTTGCCCTGCGTGACTTGGACCCGTTCCCAGCACGCCGTAGAAGCCGTCCGCTCTTGAGATGATAGGCAGCATCAAGTCCATAAACGCTTCAGCTTGATCTTCCACCTCATTCATAACTTGCAGACTTCCGTGATGCAAGCCGTCCACCAGATCACCGCAATGCACGACAATAAGCCGCTTCTTCTTGGCGAGCTTGAAGACGTGCGCCCAGTAATCCGTCCAGCATTCATAGAGCCAGCGTTGCAGCTTGTTCGCTTGCGTAGTTTGCGCCTCGAAGTCCGAGCGGTTGTGGACGGTAAATTCCAGCGGCGCTAACGCTGTTGACGAGCCAACGTGGGTGTCGCTGACAATAGCCAGTACAGTTCCGCTCACTATGCGACCGCTCTTGTTACGTCCGCTATTACCGTTGCCTTGCCGGAAGTCAGCGTGCTTACGTCACCCACCTCGATAAGCTGAACATCATAAGCATAAGTGCCGGTTGCCAAGTCATCCGTGCATGAAGCCGCAAGCGTAATGGTTATGTCGCCAGCCGCCGCGTCTGTAATCGCAATCGAGCCGTCGTCCGCACTGGATGGTGTTGCGCCGTTCAAAGTCAGCAGCCCGTCCGTCAATCCGCTTGCGTTCTTGCGGATGCGGATGGTCGCTTCGTCATCTGTCTGGTATGCGTTCCGCTTGACCGTGAAGTCAAGGCTGACATAACTTGCCAGCGAGCCTAAGCCAGAGATGCTGCACTCGAAGGTGTCGCCTCTCAGGATGGTGATTGTCGTACCATTGACGGTGGCAACTACCGTCACCGAGCTTACATCGAGCGCGTCGGTCTTTGCTTTGATCGCATCCACATTGGCATCAACTACCGCAAGAGCCGCGCTGGTAGCAATACCGGTAGTATCAACCGTAGCTGTGGCATCAACTTTGTTCGGCGTTGTGAAAGTGAGTTGGTCGGTCTTGGCTTGAATAGCCGCAATGCCAGTATTGTCAGGCGCGGCAACTGCCGCCAGTTCAAACCACCTCGTAGACCAATCCGGCGTGGATGTATCGCCAGCCAAGCCGTCCACGTAGCAGGTCAATACGTCCCCATTCCTTACGGTGATCCAGCCGGATTGCCCTGAGATGGCGGTCTCGCCCGAAGCAGCTGTCATTGTGGTTTTTGGCAATATTACATATGCAGAGCCAGATCCGCCGATTTGCCGTGTGACATACATAACGTAGTCACCATCGCCAGCCACCGCGTCAATTGACACGTCCACCATTATCAGCTTGTCGCCATTGGCAGTATAAGCACCAACAGCGGTTGCGCTTGATATGTCAACATTAGTACCTGTGTCTGTTTCGATGTAAGTAAGGACTGCCATAAATTCCTCCGATTAGATTGATTAAAGTGCCGCCATTGCGGTGGAAAGTAAGACAACTTGGGTTGAGGTAAGAGTGGCGTTGTAGATTGCAACCGCCTGAATGTAGCAGGTGGTATATCGTCCGAGTTGGTTTGTCGCCCCTATCCAAATAACGCCGTCTGCGGTGTCAGTCCATGCGCTAATATCGGTTACTTTGGAACTGCCGTCAAAGTAACCTGTTTGTCCAGCCACGCACATCACGCCGCTGGTTGCATTTCCAGCCCCAGTTTTATAACCGCCCGAAGCCCATGTCCTACCTGACCCCTCTATCCAGTCCATCCTAAACCGTGCGCCGGTCTTGTGGTAGCCAGCTAAAGATTGCGAGATTGCTGCGCCAGTATTGCCGTCAGAATATCTGACAATCAGCGAGTAACCGTTTGCAGGTGTAGTGCCCGTCGTGAGATATTGCTTGCTTGAACCCGTGAACTTCCAGCCGTTTGTGTCATCCCAAGCGGGATAAGCCGCCCCGTCTGCGGCTGTATTGCTGTTGCCTGATAAGTCGGTTTTGCTTGCCGCATAACTCGCCGCGCCCTTCGGCTGGTAAGCCGCGATGCAACTTGTTATCGTGCCGTTCAAGTCCCACCAACCGCCTCCTGCGCCAGCCGCCGCCTGCGACTTCGGCTGGAATGTAGGGGAAAGAACCCTGCCGAATGTTGATGCGAATGTCATGCTTTCCTCCGATATGCTCTAATTCTGAAAATGTATCTGGCAGGGTCGCCATACTTCGTGCGGAAACTCACTTGCTCGCCAGTCCACGGGTCATTGATGATGTAATCGCCGCCTGACTTGCCGACAATCAAAACCCAGTGCTGCTCAACCGTTGGTGTAGAAAGATTGAAGTCAACGTGCACCAAGACAGGAACGTCATCCGCAAGCAGAGCGTCTATCTCGTGCAAGGGTGCTGGAATATAGTAGCAGTCGATAGCCTTTGCAAGGTAAACATCCGGCTGGACTTGCGCTATTGCGTTCCAGTACAAGTTTGCGCCCGTGAATCCGCCCACCCTGACAAGAGCGTCATTGAGTTGAGCAGGATCGGTCTGCTTGCCGTACCAGTTCAATATCATACTGATTGCCGTGATAAGGCATCCGTAACCGCCTATCGTGTAATAGGAATAACCGAGTTTGTGAGAAGCCCAGCGCGTGTCTCTTTGTGAGAGCGGCTTGATTGCAAGCATCGTGGCAGGCGGGTCATAGTCAAGCCGTTCTAAGAATCGAGACATCATCCAGCCTTCAGGCACGCCGTACCAGTCAGGCAAGACGCTCATCACATCGGTTACGGCAAGCGGATACTTGAAGCCAACTTTGTTTGAAGACAGACTCGGTTTTTCTCTCACGTTCACGTAGGGAGTCGCCCAGCTGTACACCCTCGCTTGGAACAAAGGCTCTTCCGGTTCAGGTTCAGGCTCTTCTTCTTCACCGATCCAAGCCAGCCATTCCTGCTCACTCCCGCCAAAGCGGTTCATGTCAAGGTTGCCGTTATACCCATCGAGTTTGCCAGTCGACGAGTGTTGCCAGAGCCAATAAGAGTTGAAGCCGACTGGCATCAAAGGCTGTGAAGCGGTGGTATAGTGAGCGACCCAGAGTTTGCGGTCTGTCAAATATGCGCCTCCCATAATCTCGTGCCAACGTGAGCGGCTGGTATAGATGCCGGAGTCGGGAACTAACGCGGCGTAATCCAGAACTTGATTGCGATACAAACGAGTGCCAGAACGGGTGTCTTCCACATCCATCCAAGTGCCGAGCTTGAGATCCTTGCCGTCCAGAATAGTCGCGAACGCCACCGCCTGCCTGCTCATGGACTGCGAGCCGATAAGATAGTGGTACGCTCCCAAAGGCACGCCCCGTGCTGATAGCTCGGCGTAATGCTGGTCGAAGTGAATGTCTTTGGACGTGCCGTAAGCCGCCCGCAATATCACGCCGTCAACCTGTGAAGCGAGTTTATCGTAATCAATAGCGAGTGGCGCTTGCCAGAATGAAATGTCAATTATTGGTTTCATGCTTAGACTCCCAGCGTTATGTTACAGATGAAGGCGTGCCCGGTTTTAATTGAGCTTGTATTGTCATAATTTCTAACAGCCACAGTAGTTTCGGATGAAAGGATTATTAATTGCTGCATCTTGCCAGTCAATAGAATCTCACGCCCATAACCAGCAGACGAAACAGAGCACGTTGTTCCGCTTGGGAGCGAGAAATACCACACCCCACTTGCAGTTCCTTTGTCTACAACCTTGAAATAAATAGAGATGTGCATTACTTTTCCAATAGTGCAATACCTGCCATAGCTGCCGGTAGTGTCTGCAAACGTGCCCGTGCCAGCGGTAAATGTCGGTGTATAAGCCAGCCATGCGCCGGGACTTTCTTTCACCCTTAGTCTTTCCACTTCCCGCTCAAGCTTCTTTATGCGGTCTACAACTTTCTCGTCAATATTGCTCATAACTCACCTCGCAGCTTGATGTCCAATTGTTCGCCGCCGTCCTGATCTACCCTTACTCTCACGCTCCCCACATGGCAGTCCACATGGTAGCCAAACGCCTCCGCGCTTAGCACATCCCCAAATTGATAGTGAATGTTATATTGCATTCCAGGCGTGTCATGCAGCTTGCCAGTCAGCACCTGGCGCGGTCTGAATTCATCCAGCGCGGCGTCGCCATCCGCCTCAAGCGCGGCGGTGGTAGAATCGTCCCGGCTGTCTTTGAAGTACTCGCGCCTGTTCCACTTGCTTGCCAAATATCTGGTAGGGTTAGACCTTGTAACCAGTACCCGCGCGTCTTCTTCCCCTTGCCCGGCAACCAGCACACAGTTTCGTTCATCCGAGTGGTAAGTGCCAAACGTTGCCTGACTCAAGTTGCCATACTGCTTGCCAACCAGGCGCGGATCGCCGGAAGCTCGTCCGTGATCCTGCCCTCGCTGCCCGGTGTAAGTTCTAAATTCAAATTGCCCCGGCGCTGTCCTAACCACGTCAAAGCCGAGCCAAACGCCGTTTTTCTCTTGCGCTGTTTCGCATATTTCTTGCAAGACGGTCAGCACGTTGCGGTAAGCGAAGGCTTTTGTAATAGCCGCACCACCCGCGCCCAGCTCAGGCGCGCAAGACAACTTAGTGCGGCTCGTCACGCCGGATGTCGCGCCCAACTGCTCCTCGACGATTACCTTCATCATGTCATCGGGATAGTCCGTCTTGCTTGCCGCCGCGCTTCCCGCGTATGCCCAAACGATCGCCGTATCCAGCAGCCAGTTCGCGTCAAAGGCAGTCAGCTGGATGTACTCCGCGCCGTCACCGTCCGTCCAAAACTCCCAGTTCTGCAAGAAGTAGGCGGTCTCGTTTTGCAGTTCCAGCGTGCCGCCCTTCTCGCGCCACACCTCGAATATATCCCCCACCGAGAACTGGTCGTATTGCAACAAGCCGCGCGGTAAGTTGACAACCAGCGAGCCGATGGCGTTCTGCGTTTTGATGTATTCGAGCGAATTGAACGCTTGAATAACGCCTTTTCTAACGCCCTCGTGCGTGTACCAGACTAACTCGTATCTCACAGTAACGCTCCGTCAAGCCCCCAGAATTTCGGTGTCCAGGCAATCCACGCGCCAGAGTTGGAGTCCGTGCCGGTCATGAACAGCGATAGCGAGTTAGAGCCCGGCTTCAAGTAGAAGTCGCCATAGTCGCTTCCCGGAACGACATAGCGCATTAAGTTGCCCCTGCCAGCCCACCCGCCCCTGAACTTCAGGTTGAGCGGGTCAAAGTTGAGCCCAATCCACTCGCCCGCCTGAAGCGTGAGCCCGTCAAAGGCAATCGTTTTGCCAGTCGAGTAGTTGGTTATCGCTTTGAGCGTGCCCGGCCCGCGTACCTGAATGTAGGGGTACGTGTTCGCGCTTGCACTGGTGACGTTCAAGTTCAACGCGACTATGCCGGTTTTAGCGTTCTCGCCTGCAACGGTGGTTGAATAAAAGCCGCCAATGTACAAAGAACCGTCTGAAGCGGGTAGAACGGAGTAGGCAATATCAGATCCCGGCAAGTCAATATCAAGCGGTTGCCAAGCCCCATTCGACCAGACCGCGACTCGGTCTGGAAGCGTCAAGCCACCTGCAGAAGTGAAAGTGCCCGAAGCATAAACTTTGCCAGAATTGACTGTTATGCCACAAACCCTGCCGTTCGTTCCGGTTCCTAACGATTCCCATTTCGAGCCAGTCCACCTCGCAATGTAATCAGCGTTTGCAATGCCACCAGCGTTGGTAAACTGTCCACCAACGTACAGCCTACCAGTTTCGCTAAATGCAAGTGTATTTACAAGATTATTCAATTCAACTGTTCCGACCTTGTTAAATCTGGTACCGTCCCAGTAGCAGATATAATCACCGTCGCTTTCCAGTGTAACATCTTTGAAATCCCCGCCGATATATAAATCACCATTAGGTGCAAATTTCAAATCGTAACAAATGCCAGAAATCCCTGTCGCAAGTGCGCTCCACGTTGTACCGTTCCATTTTGCAACACCGACCGTATTTGCCACGCCGCCAGCATCCGTAAAGTTGCCTCCGACGTAAACGTCTCCGTTCGGACTTACCGCTATCGATTCCACTCCCTCCAGCATACCTGTTATACCGGTTCCGAGATTGTTTACTGTCGGTGTTCCACTTAAGTCTGTAATTTTTACAATACGATCACCAGAAGGCCCTCCTAAATTAGAGAAATACCCCCCAACGTACAAATCCCCATTTGCATCAAAAACGAGCGCGTAAACTGATTTGTTTATGCCTGCAACCACCGTTTCCCACGCTTCCGTTGTTGGATTCCACCTCGCCAGATAGTCAGCATTCGCCACGCCGCCAGCATCCGTAAAGTTGCCTCCGACGTAAATCTTGCCGTCAGGACCTTCTGCTATACAATAGACAGTCCCATTCAGCCCTTGTACCGTGCCCTGTCCTTTGAGCGAGTTATCATAACCCGTTCCGTTCCACTTGCACCAGTTGCCTTGCGGGTCGCGCTTGACAACATGTTCAGCCGGGAACTCGGCGTATAAGTCCAACTCCGCGCCTTCACGGTAAGCGCCATCCAGCAGCCCGCTCGGAATTGTGAAGTTCAGGATAGCCCGCTGGTAGGTCGGCAAGTCAGGCGTGTCGGTAAGCGAGTTCGGCAGGGGCACGCAAACGATGTCAACCGGTTGCGTGGCTTCCTCGCCGGTAGACGAAAAGCCCTGATAGCGGATAATCCTTTGTTCGTGACCACGATAATCCGCCCCCCAGTTGATGCCAAACTGCTCATCCACTTTCCGGTTGCTCAACTTGTCAGGGCGCAGCAGGTCAATTACAGCCGCGCGATTGGCTTCAATTTCGCTCAACGAGTTGCCCAGAAAGTCGACGATAATCGAGAAGTTGCGTGACTTGCGAATATGCGTTTGGTACATATCCCCGCCACTGGTCATTTTCGTGAGGATCTGATTCCAGTCGCCGTGACCCAAGCCGGTCACTTGAACAACCTTACAATAAGTGTCAAGGTCGACCAACTCCCCACCTAATCCGGTGTTAGCAGAACGCTCCGAAGGCGAGTTGCGTGCCGCGCCAGTCCAGCGACAGCCAGCTTGGTAACCCTCGATAAACGTGGTCGCCTTGCTCGCTTGCTCGAATTGCGCACCGTCTACGTAAAAGGCGGCAGTAGAGGCAACCGCATCCCTGATTACGTAGACCCGATAGGTCGCAACACTTTCAGCCGCCGTGTGAGTGACTTCCACCCGTTGCCAGTAGCCGGTTGCGGTGAAGGTGGTCGTTGCTTTGGCTGTGCCGGAAACGTTGGCAATATAAATCCGCATGGCTTGTCCTGCCACGCCCTTTACGTCGCACGAGAAGGTGTAATCGGATCCACTAACGACAGACAGCCCGCCATGATACGCCCCGCTTGCCACGCCGGTCGCGGGGTTGACCTTCATCGAGTATGCGCCTCTGCGCTGGTAATCGCCGGACTCCGCAATGGTCACGCCCGCCCCGCTTGCCGCCCAATCCTCAACGAAATCAGGACCCGCAAAGGTCGGGTTCTTGATCTGGTTGGTCGCCGCTTTAGGGTTAACCACATAGAATTTCTTATACGCTAAAACTGGTGCTGTCATGCCCATGCCTCCATTAATTCGAATGCTGTCCTAACGTCCGCCGGATTACTCGAAGTCGGCATGGTTAAGTTGTAGACGTTCCCGCCGCCCTGTTTGTTGCCCGTTATCCCACTTAGCGCTTTTGCAACCGCCTTGCCAATTGCCTCCGGGTCAATAGCAGATTCACCACCGTAAAGCGCGCGTGACAAGGCACGCTCCGCATCCGCCCTACTCAAGACAAACCCGTCCGCGCTTGGCACGAATACCTCGCCCCGATAGCCGTACTCCTGCCATGTGTACGGATTGCCAGCGTAGACTGCACCACCGACGGCTTGATTCATGCCATGAACAGGTTGGTACGCAACCGTGCCGTATTTGGTTGGCGGGTTGTAATTGCGTACACCGCTATCATCAACTGATAGGGTCACTGGAATCGGCTTTATTTTCCATGTTTCCAAGTCCGCAAGGTCTGCCAAAACATCGTCAATATTGTCGTCGATTTCGAGCGTCTTGCCTTCCGGTAGATTCTCAATATCATCGGCAAGGTCTTTTACTAACAGGTTATATTGCGTTTGCGTTATTATTTCGTCATCCAATAGCTGCTTGTAAATATTGACCTGTTTAGTGGCTGCAACTGTATTTTGGTCTACCAGTCCCATTGCCTCTGCCAGCGCGTATTTGGCCTTTTCGTCCATCCCTTCGGCCGCAATATTGAACAATAATGATTCTGAATATCTGCGCATTGCTGCATCGGCATTGTTGGTTGCGTCTGCGACCGCTTCGGTGGCGGCGGCGGCATTCTCACTCTCATCCGTCAGAAACACCATTTGCGCTCTGCCCTCTACGATTGCGTAGGTGTAATTGGTTGTTCTCTCATATGCGTATCCATAAATCTGGTTTACCTTCGCCTGAGCGATGGCTAACTGCTCCGCAGTGATAGCGCCCATCCCACTGTGAACGCCGATGTCACGCAGCATAGCGTTATATTCTCTGCCAGAAATTAGGTCTTTATCTTTGGCTTCTTTCAGTTGGCCTATTACAGACTCCCACTGCTGCCCCACCTGAACATTCTCGGTCATGTGATCGGCGAGCGTAGTCAGAGCCGGAGCCAAGCCGTCCATAGCGTCGGCCATAGTCAGTTTGATTGCATCGCCTAAGTTCTTGAACGCCGATTCCATGATCTGAATCTGCCCGGCGCTGGTTTCAGCCTTCGCGCCGACCTTCTCAATTTGCGCTTCGGCTTGCTGTAAAAACGCCTCTGTAAACGCTTCGTTTGCGGATAGCCCCGAGGCTTCCAGCGCTTTGACCTTCGCGTCAAAGCCGTCCACGCTTATGCCCAAAGCGTCAAAGCGCATGGTAGTTTGATTGGTCAATGTCAGCACCAACTGGTTCATGTTCATGCCAAGCGCGCCAGCAACAGAAGTAAGCCGCACAACCTCATCATGCGACTTAGCAAGCCCTAAAGCCATGAAGTCAGCAGCACCAGCCACCAACTCCGCATCGCTCATCATGCCGCTTGTAGCGTCCCGTAAATCGCCTAAAAGAGCATCAGAAACAGTACCAATTGACGCAGCAAGATTGTCGAACCGTGTGCGTGCATACTCTAAATCCGCGCCTTCTTTTGCGGTTTCGTAAACCTCTTTCATGGCAACGCCAACACCAGCCACTACACCAGCGACAAGAGCTGCTTTGCCCATCATGCCGCTTAAACTATCACCGAAACCCTGAACAGCAGTTCCGCCCTTTTCGCCGGCATCCTTCACGCCGGATATGTCCTGCTTGACCTTATTCAGGTCGCCGCTGGCTTTATTCAGCGCGCTAATCACAATCTGCAGGTTAGCCATACTTCGCTCTCAATCTCTCAACCTCGTTCACAATGTCCCATACTTCCCCATGTTCGCGCTTCCACTTCGCCGACTCGCCGGGCTTGTTGCCCTCTGCTTTGTACAGCTTTATCGCCTCGTACACATTCCGCACTTGCCGCATTTTCCGCAGCAAGCCCGCCGGTTGCTCCATCACGCCGCCTGAGTAAGGCAAGGCGCGGTAGTTCTCGCAATTGAGTGCAAGTTCCAGCAAGGCGGGCATGTCCGGTCGCTTTCCATCCGCATAATCAGCGGCGGCTATCAGGATAAAGGGTCAATGCTAAGCGCCTCCGCGATCACCTTGTTGACACAATCTGCCAGCCACACAATCAGACCGGGTTTCGCATTGTCTACATCATCCAGCGACAATGCCGGCTCAACCAGAATCCCATGTTTGACAGCCGCCCTCACGCTATCTCCACGCCAAACGGTCAATGGCACCTTTTCCTTGTTGGTCATGTCGTTGCTAAAGTCCTCAAGCTCTTTTTGATTAATATCTTTTACAACGCACTTGCCAAATTTCTTGTGCTCGAATTCCATAAAACTCCTATACCGCTGCCAGAGCAGAGGACGTACTGATCTTCAGCCAGTTGCTCATGGTCGGGTTGTAAACGCCGTCAAATACCAAGTCCACGCTCAACACGCCATTACGACTCTGGAACAGTTCGGGCGCTTGCATGGTATGTCCGGCAAACTGGATATTGACGATCCGTTCTGATCCAGCCGTTCCGGTCTTGTACTCGATCTCGATCTGCTTTTCCAAGATTGTGTTGGATGCAGCCAGGATCGCGTTCACAAAATCATCGGTGGAAGTGTTGTATTCAAGTGATAAGCGCAATTGCCCATTCCAAGTGTCATCGGAATAAGCAGTCGGCGTACATGAGCCTAAATAGGTTCGATATTCGCGGTTGGAATTGATACTCAACTCCCACGCAAACGCGCTCGAAGCCAACACCGAAGTTCCGGGATCTGCCGCGTTCCAAGCCGAAACAGCCACAGCCGACATACAGCCGGTCGGTCGCGTTTCAGTGACCGAATCGGATAAGGATGTCAGTGTGCTAACCCCAACCTTCCCGCCTATCAACGAACCGCCCACCTGGATACCGCTGTTGGTCGTGCCGCTCAATGTCAGGCTTGCTATTGAGGCGTCCTGCATCTGGTAGACAGCGCCCGATTGCCCGAATTGCAAGGTCGCAAAGTGTGGGGTCGGCTGTGCTGTGGTCGGCGCGGCATAATCACGCACATAAGGCGCGGCTGTGCCTGTTACCGAAGCGTCCGTGCCAAACAGCATTTCCAGAAAATAGTTGATCTCTTCAAAGGTGGTGTCAGCACTTTCAAAGGTTGCACTGGACGCGTAATGGTCAAGGACGGTCTGATGGGTCGGAGCCATGGTGCCCCGCAATTGGTCAAGCGCACGGGTTTCGAGCTCCGGGCGCAATTTGAAGCTGGACACGTTCTGCAGCTTGCGGGTTGCCGTTCCGTTTGCCGTGCCGAAAACACTCTGCCAGCCGAGTTGTAATACATTTAATTTATCCAGCATTGTCTTTTACCTCTGCCTTTTTCTCTTCGATTTCAATTCCGTAAATCCCGGATTTCAGGATCATTCGTTGCTCTTTCTTCGGGATAGCCGCCCATTCTTCTTCGGTCAAATCCCTTGCGGGTAAGCCGATGAAATAACCGCCCCCGATGTACAATATTTTGCTCATATCGCCTCCGTGATCATCAACTGGCATCTTACAGCAGCGTAGTAACGCCCGCTTCCCAGTGGATACTCGAATTCACCCGGCGTGACGCTCCACCCATCCAGCACCATGTCGGTCGCCGGGCACTTGTAAGTTTTCATTGCCTCCGCGTATTTTCCGCAATAATCAACCAGTTCTCCCGCAAACTCCCTCACGCCAACGCCCTGTTCGCTTGCCTGCCAGAACATCAGATCGTTCACCTGCCATTGCATCGTTGCGCTTGCGCCAATCCCCAGGAATTGCCCGTCCCTGCCTTCACCTGGCATGCCGCCTAACGGCAATAACAACCGGCAAGGCAAGTGCGCCGTAGTAAGCGATTCCGGCAAGGATGTCAGGTTATAGACTTTTGGCGTTTTTCCGCTGGTGGTCGTGACCGTCACTTTTGCCAGATTGTCATAAGCAGTCAATATATTGCTCATATCCGCACCTGATAACGTTTCAGCAGGTTCTTTACATCCGCCGGTAATGCGCTTGGCATGATGGTCACGCCGTCACCAGTTACGAGCGGTCTGTCAACGTCCCCACTGTTATCCTTTTGCCGATACAAAAAACTCGTCAACCTGATACAGGCATGCACAATGTCATCGGGCGGTGTGGCAGAATAACCCCACGTTCCCGCAACCGTAATGACCGAATCCTCATCATCGAATTTCCAGTCGTAGCCGGACTTCAATTTCACCTGCCATTTCGGTGTGGTGTTACGCGGTAACAGAACGTAGTTTGCGGATGCGATTTCGTCACCGTCCCCATTTGTGAGCTTCGTCACAGTCAGCAGATCGTACGAATCCAGGATCAGTATCTTGCCTTTGATATTCTCCGCATCAAATGTGTAAGAGGCGGTTTTTGCGCTGAAATTTCGCCCTGTAGACGCGTCTATGATGCCGCTCGCACTGTCAAGTAACTGCATGAGCAGCACGTCATCCGTGTCGGTGTTAATGCCCATGTAGTCTTTCACTTGTATCAGTTCTGCGTAGCTCATTTCACACTCTGCTTTTCAGACATCTTATCTTTGATAGCGTTGGAGGATTTCTTGGTCGGCTTGTTTGTGATCTTCACCGCCGGAGCTTCTTCCGGAAATGAGATAAGTTCCACAAACCCAGCCCGCAAGAAGTCGTCCAGTTTCTCATCGGGTACTTTGGCTATCGTGCCCGGCTTGTACGGCTGTTTGTAGTAGAACTGCTGTAATACTTTGACCTCTGCCATGTTTTCGTAACCTGCCAATCTCGGATAGATCGCCCTGCCGTCCGTGCCAATGTGCCCGCATTTCACATCGAACCGGCAGATCTGTTTCAATCCGTATTTTGCGGAATCGTAGGCAATCGCCCAGTCAGGCGGATAACTCTTTTCGGTTGCCCTGAAATTGAATAGTTCCAGCACCTTCCGCCTGAATAACGTGAAGCCCATCCCCAGCCCCGTCACGCGTGCCATGCCGTCTCTTTCTGCGGCTGCATAGCGCTTCGGAAGGTAGGTAAACGACCGGCTGAAACTTGGATTCTTTTCGATGTACAGGAACGCGTTTACACAATGCGCCCCGTGCCTGAGCATGTAAAGCCCGTACACAATCGGCGCGTCCACTTCAAGCAGCTTGACCAACCCGTCTTTCGGAACAAGCATGTCATGCTCGAAGGTGACCAGCGCGTCATAACCTTCGTCCAGCACGCGCCGTTGAATTTGTTGGTATTGATGGAGCGTATTCTTATGTCGGCCTTCACGCCCGTAAGGATTGTCCAACCCGATCACCCAGTCGGCTTTCCAGCCTTCCGGCACGTCCAGATCGTAGAAGGATTCCACTGATTCAGGGAACGCCTGAATAATCCCGCCTTCCTCGTAGGTTGGCATGAAGATCAACACTCTTTGCTCGCTCATATACGCTCCATCAATGAATCGTTAGTTGTTAGGCAGACGGATGAGTACCGTAGCCGATAGCCTCTGCGTTTAGCACGCCGTAGACCACATCGAACAGGTAAACCAGTTCAATTTGTCCGTAGCGGGCACGGGTGTAAGGATCGCGGATCAACTGCAGTCCGGCACCGTTGCGAACGCCCACCTGCGACCAGTCACCGAAGAACAGCGATTTCTTGCTTGCGCCGATAGTGTCAGCCTTATTGGTGAAGTACACCGGGAAACCGAGAATGCTCTCGCGGAATTTGCCCTGCGGAGTTTGTGCGTAAGTGAGCGCGTCACCTTTGATTGAAGCGATCTTGGCGTAGGAAGGACCGCTCATAACCCAGGCAGCCGAACCACCGTCCAGGTAACTCACCATGTCGGACTGGAAGACCATATCTTCCATTTCACCCAATGCAACTGCTGTGGCAGAGGCAAAGGTCTTCAGTGCGGTACCGTTAGTTTCAACTTCGGTAATCAGCAGGTCATTGTGGGTCTTTGCCATGCCGCGTCCAACCCAATTTGCCAGGAAGGATTCAAGGCGGCTGTCTTCGTCACGAAGCAGTTCGTGTGAAATGCGGATGATCTTTGCGTATTTCGCGAGGGTCATCTGCTTGCGCCCGGTTGCCGGAGCGTCATCATCGAATTCCTGCGTTTCAGTCGCAACCACAAATTCGCCGTCGGCTTCGTCATCGTAAGGCACGTTCACGGTTGTACCAACGCCTGGAATCTCGGTCACACCCAAGCGAGACCACAGAGCGCTTTCATCGCGCCGGGTGATCACGTTCTGATAGTGACCAGTTGGCACGAGATACTGTCCGTCTGCGGCTGTACCGATGTTCATGTCGGTATCGTTGGATGCCTTCAGGCTCTTCATGACGCTGTTTTCCTGCCCGGTGCGGATGTAGTGCATAAAGCCCTTCATCTCGTCTTTTTCACCAACACTGGAAATAACGGTGAATGAGCCTTTGGCTTCCCCACGCTCGCTTCTCAATTCGTCAACAATCGACTTGCGAACCTTTTCCATCTCGGCTTTCAAGTCAATTTTTTCTTCAACAGGCTGTTCCTGAACAACCTCTTTTTCCATGTCTTCCATTTTGATCTCCTCTTGATCTGGTAATAGTGTTTTGATTGTGATTGCTTCCGCTTCGTCCTCAACCGCATCCACCGTCTCTTCGACCTCCGGGATCGCCTCTGTAAAGACTTCTGCTTTCGCTTCGATAACGGCAAACTCATTCGCCGGTTTTCGCCATTCGTTCGTGTCAAATAAAGCCAGTTCCCCAACCGGCCACACGTCAATAATTCCACCCGCGCTTTTTCTCACTAAATGAGATACCGCCCCACTTGACGCTTTCACGCCGTCCACTCCGGCTGTCAATAACCGCTGCGATAACGGCTCGCTCTCGTCCAGAGCAATGTCGAACCAGTGACCGCGCTCATTCTTGTATGCATAAGTGGCTTCGCCGATGATCGCAGGCGGTGTCTGCTTTTCTTGCGGATCATCCGGCCCAAAGCCGTGATAGTAGGTGATCGGTCGCTTGTCGCCAACGTTCAGCACAATGTCTGTCTGCTCGGTGAAACACTCCCCGTCCAGATCGCGCCCCTTGATTGGCCCTCCGTAAGGCACACCCAACACGCGCCAATCAATCAGGCTGTAATCCACATCTGCTTTCAAGCGTTTTGTTTCGACCGCGTCACGCTCGATGTTTTCATTGCTTGCGATTTTCAACGTCAATTTATCAGACACTTGCCACCTCTTTCTCTAATGCCGCCCTGATTCTTGCTTGTATCTGCGGACCATATGTTTCCACTGCGCCTGCAACCGTCAACCAGCCGCTCGCTCTGTGCTGGAAGGTTTGCCGTGAACCCTGAACAAGATGCTTGTAATCCGGCGCTTTGTTTCCAACCACTGCCTCCCAGCCACCCTTGCGCGGTTGAGATGTCCACTTACTCTGCAATGTGTACGATCGGTTGTAAGGCACACTGATATTCCCGTGTTTCAGGTGGTAGAAGAAGCCGCGCCGTACCCGGTCATTACTGCGAATAAGCGGATTACCAACTTTCGCCTTCTTCGGGTAATGCTGCAACTTGCTCTGAAGCAAGATTCCGCCTGCCTGAACTTCATCTTTCACGCGTTGCATCTGTTCTAACTTTGTCAAACCAGCAAGCAGTTTTTCTATGCCCTCAACTCGGATATACGTTCCGCCTGCCATTAGTTGCCTTCCTTCGGATAGTCGTAATCCACGTAGCATCGGCATCTCGGATGTGCTGGTGGGTAATCGACTGTAATCCGCTGCTTATGTCTCGGACCACAAATAGGACAAACCCTCTCATCTTCCTGCGTCATCCAGGTTGGCACCAAGATCACGCCGCGCTGGTTGATTTCTGCAACCGCCGCCCGCTCGCCCTCAACCTTTGCGCGGGTCGTTTCGGTGATTGCTATCATTTCTGCTCTCACAGGTGAGTAATATTTTTCAAGATGCCGTGCCAAATCAGCCCTGCTCCACTGCTCCTCAAAATATCGTGGAACTAACTCATTCACGCCCACATAAGTTTTGTCGAACATTTTCTGCAATGTCGGTACTAAACTGGTTCGCGCCCAATTCACCGCATCGGCATTGATCAAGTCCCAATCAATCGTGATCCCAACAAGCGGTAATTCCAGCGCACTCTGAACGAACGTGTCAACCAGAATCGGCTCGACCTGGTTCTGAATGCGTTTCCAGCCGTTCTGCCAGTAGGAATGCGGCACGTTATTCAAGTCCGGCGGGTCGCCTAAATACTCCATCAGCTTCTCGAGCTCCGCTTGCATTTCACGCGAGAGCACCCGCCCTAACTTGCGCTCGATCTCAAAGCGGTCAATCACGGGTACACGCTCCACTCAAAGACTCTCTTCACGTCTTCCACCGTTTTCACGTTTTCCAATGCCCCACTTATCGCTCCATGCAAACTTGGCTCAAGGATCGTGCTTTCAAACTCTCGGATAGGCTTGCCTTCTTTGACGCGTTTCTCTGCCATTCGCTGCCACTTGCGGAGTTCTGCCACCCGCTCGTCTTCCGGCTGTGTTTCCGCTTCCTGCTCGCTGAATAAGGCTTCCTGCTCTTCGCTCAACACAAACCCAGCCAGGTCAAGCGCAAGGCGGGTCGGTAAGCCGGATGCCGTCAATTTGTTCAGTACATCGGCTCGCTCGTTCTCGTCTTCCTGGAAGATGTCAAGTTCGTTCAACTGGAATTCAAGTTTTATCTTGTCACGTGCAAACAACTGCTCGTTCAAAGCATCTTCGTAAAGCTGCAAACGCGGCTTGATCGTATCTTCGTAGAAACTCAATCGGTCTTCCTTAGCGGTTGCGTAGTTTGCCGCTTCACTGTCAAGCATGGTCTGCTTGATGCCGAATGCCATCGCGATGTTCTTTTTGCTTATCTCGGATAAGTCGATGAATGCCAGGTCTTTCAATAGCGGAGTAAGTGTGGTCGGCTGGATAGAACCCGCTCTCACACCCAACACCCGGAACGCATTGCGAATCGTGGTAGCAGAACGCCTGAACCAGTCCTGAATGCGCTCGATCTCGTTCCTGTCGTTCGTGTCAACACCTAACAGCGTGACCGGCATTGCCCCACCCTCAAAGTACACTTCCGGAAACTTGCTCAAAGCATAGAGTAACTTCGCGTCAATCGTGGAAGCCCTACCAGCACCCACACCCGGCAGAATGTCTTGAGTCGGGTCATATTCGGCAATGTAGAGCATTTCATACTTGCCAGCCCGTAGGTCGTTCGTCCATGTCGCCCCACTGCTGTTCTGCTTGAACACCAGCTCGCCGGTATTCATGTATTGCACGTTCATGTCAAACGGATTGCGATACTGGATGTCTTTCCTGATCCCGCTCTTGTTCGCAATGATTTCACCGTACGCTGCACCTCGCAATAGCAAGCCAGCTTCCCACTGCCAAAGCAGGCGTGACAGCGAAGTCGGGTACTGCCACTCGATCTCACTCTCGCCTTTCACCAGCCGGAATGGAACGGTCGATAACGCGTCACAGCGCAACTGGATGGCGCGGTACAGGATCGGCACACGCGAATACAACGCCGCGATAGAATCAGGCACGCCGTCACTTGTCAGGAGGTCTACCCAGCCAGGAATGTTTGTTATTGCCTTGTAAGTTTCTGCCATAGATACTCCTGTTAATCCATCCACAATATGATTCCTCTATCACTTACAGCATTCCACGCGAACGCCAAACTCATGACCGTGTCATCGTGCATCCCAGCCGGAGCAGAGTAGCTGAACCCGCCCGACGGATTCCGCTTGCTCTCAAAACTCAATAGCTCTCCCACCAGCACCGGATTGTTCACGATCTTTATCTGCGCATTCTCAAACGCCGCTTGCAAGCCCTGAATAATTGCCTGCTTAGTCGCCGAAGTGGTTGTAAACGGCACGATATTCAAGCCACGCGTCACCAGTTCGTCAATAACCGGCCTGCCTATCGAGTTGGATTCCACGACCATCGAAGTCAGGTTGTATCGCTTGTACACGCTCTCAAGTCTGTCTATCAGCACCGGATAATCCACGCGGTTGAACCTATCCAGGTAGACCATCTCTTTCGTTTCCGCATCCAGCACCGTCACAACCGTGAAGTCCACACTTGCCGCAACGTCCACGCCGGCAACGTACTGCCTGCCCTGCTCGTACTCTTTCGGCTCAAGAACTGCCGCTTCCTGCACACGCCTGAACACGCCGCCGGAATCGTCAATGAACTCTGCCAAATACTCTTGCCTGAATATCATCTCAGGCAGATCCCGTTTCGATGCCTCGATCTCGCTTGCCGCAATGAACGGATTGTTGGCAGTCGGGAACGTCCACGATTCCCAGCCTTCCTCGCCATTTACGCCGCGCATATAGTTTTCCCAGAACCAGTTGCGCCCCTTTGGTGTCGAGATGAACAGTGCCTTGCCCTGCCGGTCTGATAGCGCCGGTCGAATTGCCTCCGTCCACGCCTCTTTCTGCATGAACGCACACTCGTCCATCACCACGAAGTCCAGCCCCTCACCGCGCAATGAGTCGGGATTGTCCGCCGATCTAACAGCCACAAACCCGCCGCCCGGAAAGTTCACCACTCGGTCAACCAGCCGTATCTCAGCGCCCGGTATCTTGCGCACAATTTGCCGCAATGG
>Ga0255345_1002537_pt1 | contig 23066 bp, 15 predicted proteins | sample wastewater_treat_6_FD_192415 | JGI IMG/M metagenome (GOLD analysis project Ga0255345, IMG submission 192415) | Wastewater microbial communities from Lulu Island WWTP, Vancouver, Canada - plant20 | ecosystem: Engineered > WWTP > Wastewater > Unclassified | place: Canada: Vancouver, British...
GCTCAACAAGCAAACCTTGTTGGATTTAATCAGCCAGTTTATTGTTTTCGAAAAAAGCGATACCAAAACACTCAAAAAAGTAGCTGCCTATCACCAATACTATGCAGTAAACAAAGCGGTAGAAAGTACAGTTATTGCCAGTTCAACCACCGGAGACCGTAGAGGTGGTGTTATTTGGCACACACAAGGAAGTGGAAAGAGTTTAAGCATGGTTTTCTATTCAGGTAAATTGATTGTAGAGCCACGCATGGAAAATCCTACTTTGGTAATTCTTACCGACCGTAATGATTTGGACGAACAATTGCACGAGACCTTTAGCAATTGCCAACAACTTCTCAGACAAGAACCACAAAAAGCTGACGACCGTAACCATTTGCGAAAATTATTGAAAGTAGCTTCGGGTGGTATTGTCTTTACCACTATTCAAAAGTTTATGCCAATGACTACCGACATTGTGCAAAACGGAATTTCAAATGTGGTAAGCCAACCTGCTGTTGAATATATCGGTGCAGAAATTAAGGCATTGAGCGAACGGAATAATATTGTGGTGGTAGCTGACGAGGCACACCGCAGTCAGTACGATTTTATTGATGGTTTTGCCAAATATTTACGTGATGCCTTACCAAATGCAACATTTATAGGTTTTACAGGTACACCCATTGAAACCACCGACCGAAATACGCAAGCTGTTTTCGGAAACTATGTAGATATTTACGACATACAACAAGCGGTAAACGACAAAGCAACTGTTCCCATTTTCTACGAAAGCCGATTGGCAAAAGTGCATTTTGAAGAAGATGAGAAAGTGAAAATTGATGACGAGTTTGAAGAGCTCACCGAAGGAGAGGAACTAAGTAACCGTCAACAAATGCGGGCAAAATGGACACGTTTGGAAGCCATTGTTGGAAATCCGAACCGTATTGAGAAAATAGCTCAGGACTTGGTGTATCACTTCGAACAACGCAATGCAGTGTTGGATGGTAAGGCAATGATTGTATGCATGAGTCGCCGTATTTGTGTGGATTTGTACGATGCTATTATCAAAATCCGTCCTTTGTGGCATTCAGACGATGACGATAAAGGAACGATTAAAGTCATTATGACTGGTTCGAGCAGCGATACACTTGCCATGCAACCTCACATTCGTAACAAAGCAAAACGCAAAGCCATTGGCGACCGTTTGAAAAATCCAACGGATAGTTTGAAACTGGTGATTGTACGTGATATGTGGTTAACAGGTTTTGATGCACCTTGTTTGCATACTTTGTATGTGGATAAACCCATGCGAGGTCACAATTTGATGCAAGCCATAGCACGAGTAAACCGAGTATTTACCGAAGGCAAGGAAGGTGGTTTAATTGTAGATTATCTAGGTATTGCACAGGAATTAAAATCAGCATTAGCCGAATATACAGCCAGTGGTGGAGAAGGAAAACCAACACTCGACCAGGAATTGGCTGTCGCCAAAATGTTGGAATTGCACGAAGCAATCGACTACCAGTTACGGCATTTCGATTGGCGAAAATTCTTTACACTTACACCTGCCGAAAAGTTGAAATTCATTCCTGTAATTGTAGATTATATTTTCAGTCAGGAAAACGGCGAACAAAGTTTTACGGAGAATACCAAAAACTTACTCAAAGCATTTGCCATTTCCGTACCACACGACAAGGCAATGGCAATTCGTGATGATGTGGCTTTATTTCAAGCCATAAAAGCACGATTGGTAAAAATATCCGACCGAAACGAAAACGGTAAAGGCGATGATGAAATGGAAACGGCAATAAAACAAATCATTTCCGAAGCCATTACTGCCGACAATGTCATTGATATTTTTGATGCGGCAGGTTTAAAGAAACCAAACATTGAGATTTTAGATGAACGGTTTTTGCAAGAACTAAAAGACCTACCACAAAAGAATCTAGCGGTTGAATTATTGAAAAAACTGCTGAAAGAAGAAATCAAGAAGCGGACGAAAATCAACTTGGTGGAAAGCAAAAAGTTTTCCGAAATGTTGGAAGATGCCATTCAGCGTTATCACAATGGAATGATTGACACCGTAGAATTTCTGGAAAAAGTGCTGATTCCATTTGCTGAACAGATGAAAGAAGCCGACAAACGAGGTGAAAAGCTGGGTCTAGATTATCGTGAATATGCCTTTTACACAGCTTTAGAAGTAAATAATAGTGCTGTTTCAATTCTGGGTGACGAAATATTAAAACACATTGCTCAAGAACTTTTAAAAACTGTTCGCAAAAGCACAACCATTGACTGGACAATAAAAGAAAGTGTACAAGCCACTTTAAGAAGAAACATTAGACGAATTTTACGAAAGTTTGGCTATCCGCCCGACTTGCAGGAAAAAGCAGTTGACACTGTTATAACTCAGGCAAAAATGTTAGCAGAAGATCTAATCAAGGAGTAGTATTATGTATACTTTATGCTCTTTTCCCCCTTTTTTTGGTACCCCTATAAAAAACAAAAGGTAGTCTCGCCTGACTACCTACTTGCTAACCTTAAAATCAAATACTATGAAAAAATCATATGCGAATATACGGGCAAAATACAATTAACTACAAAATATTGGTTTACTAAGTCTTTAAATTAACAGATTTTTGGCTTCATATTACAAAATTGTTACAAATATTGTTACACAACATATTTTCACTATTGTTTTTTTACTAACTATTTCCTACATTGCAAGGCATTTTTTTTGCTTTCGAGGGATTCGTTTACAACAATTTAGTAACCTTAATACCAATAATTGTATGAAAGTGTATCAAACAAATGAAATTAAGAATATCTCACTTGTGGGATCTTCTGGCTCAGGAAAAACCACGCTCACTGAAGCAATGCTCTTTGAGAGTGGAGTTATAAAACGTAGAGGCAGTATTGAAGCAAAAAATACGGTTTCTGATTATTTTCCTGTCGAACATGAGTATGGTTACTCTGTTTTTCCAACTGTTTTTCATTCTGAATGGATGGGCAGAAAGCTGAATATGATAGATTGTCCAGGTGCTGACGACTTTGTGGGCGGTTTGATTACTTCGCTTAGTGTTACCGACACTGCGTTAATGCTTATTAATGCACAACATGGTGTGGAAGTGGGTACGCAAAATCAATACAGGCAAATAGAGAAACTTAAAAAACCATGCATATTTGTCGTGAATCAACTTGACCATGAAAAAGCAGATTTTGATAAAACAGTGGATGATTTGCGTCAAAATTTTGGCAATAAAGTGGTACTTATTCAATATCCGATTCAAACGGGACCTGCTTTTAATGCCGTTGTAGATGTATTGCTAATGAAGTTGTATACGTGGAAACCTGATGGTGGCGTACCAACGATTAGCGATATCCCAGCCAATGAACTTCAACGAGCTACCGAATTGCACAATATTTTGGTAGAAGCAGCTGCAGAACATGAGGAAAATTTGATGGAAAAATATTTTGCCGATGGTAATTTGACTGAAGATGAAATGCGTATGGGTATTCGTTTTGGCTTGGTGCATCGTGATATTTTTCCTGTTTTTTGCATTAGTGCTGCCAAGGATATGGGCGTGCGTCGTTTGATGGAATTTTTAGGGAATGTAGTTCCCTATGTTAGGGATTCGGCAGCTCCTGTAGCAACTAATGGAGAAGAGGTTGCTCCATTACAAGAAAATAACGCTTCTATTTATGTGTTTAAAACCTCTGTAGAGCCTCATATTGGCGAAGTCTCTTTCTTTAAGGTGATGTCTGGAAAAGTAAAAGAAGGCGATGATTTGTATAATGCTACTCGCCAAACCAAAGAGCGATTAACTCAAATCTACGCTGTGTGTGGAAGTATTAGAACAAAAGTGGATGAATTAGTAGCAGGCGATATTGGTGCCACAGTTAAGCTCAAAAATACGCGTACATCCAATACCTTAAACGGGAAAAATGCTGACTTACAGTTTGATTTTATTAAATATCCCGAATGGAAATTCCGTAAAGCAATTGCAGCGGTTAATCAGGCTGATGAGGAAAAACTAAGTGAGGTGTTAACTCGCATGCACGAGGAAGACCCAACTTGGATAATTGAATACTCTAAAGAATTAAAACAAACGATTGTTCATGGACAAGGAGAATTTCATCTCAAAACACTTAAATGGCGTATCGAAAATAACGATAAAATCTTGATTAATTATTCAAATCCACGTATTCCATACAGAGAAACCATTACGAAAACAGCTCGAGCGGATTACCGACATAAAAAACAGTCGGGTGGTGCAGGTCAGTTTGGCGAGGTACATTTGATTATTGAACCATGTGTAGAAGGTGTTCCTGAAAAAGAAGTGTATAAGATTAATGGACAGGAAATAAAAATTTCTGTACGTGATAAACAAGAATATCCATTAGAGTGGGGGGGTAAGCTTGTGTTTATTAACAGTATTGTAGGTGGTGTGATTGATGCTCGATTTTTGCCTGCTATTCAAAAAGGAATAATGGATTGTATGGAGCAAGGTCCGCTAACAGGTTCGTATGCACGTGATATCCGTGTAATTGTGTATGATGGAAAAATGCACCCAGTAGATTCTAACGAAATATCTTTCCGTTTGGCGGGTAAATATGCTTTTAGCGAGGCTTTTAAAAATGCAGGACCAAAAGTATTAGAGCCTATATACGATGTAGAAGTGCTAGTGCCTAGTGCAAGTATGGGCGATGTAATGAGCGATTTGCAAGGACGTCGTGCGTTGATAATGGGTATGGAATCAGACAAAGGTATGGAAAAAATATTTGCGAAAGTTCCATTAAAAGAAATGAATAATTATTCCATTTCGTTGAGTTCTAATACTCGGGGAAGGGCTTCTTTTAGCATGAAATTTGCTTCTTACGAATTACTGCCTTCTGATGTGCAAGATGCCTTGCTTAAAGAGTACGAAAAGAGCAAGGTGGCTGAATAAATAATGATGTTAGTTTTTGAACAAAAATAAGGCGTTTCAGAATTTCTGAAACGCCTTATTTACTATCTGTCATGTAAAATGCTATCTATTTAGTCGAGCGGAAATAACCCAAGGGCTTACTTGGCGAACAGAAGTTATTGCAAACTGACCTCCACCATTTTCGCTTTCGATAGTAGCTATGGCGGCAGACATTACTGCAGCTACTTCATCTTCGTCATCGTTGCTTTCTGCTGTCTCTTGTGCAGGTTTTGAAGATGCGACAACAGGAGTTGCTTGTTTTTTTTGTTCTTCTTTTACGGCTTCAAGCGTACCATTTTTACGCATTTGGAAGAATTTTTCTGCTACTTGTGGCAGTAAGGCATATGTTAGTACATCTTCCTCTTGTATCATCAAATCCTTAATAGCTTCGCGTGTTTTTTCCAATTCTGGAGCTATCAAATCAGCTGGTCGGCAGGTAATGGCTTCTTCATCTCCTAGAATTTTTTTTCTAAATTCGTCTGATATTGGAGCTGGAGTTTTACCATATTCGCCTTTAATAATACCTTTTGACTCTTGTGGCACCATTTTGTATCGTTCGCCCATCAATACGTTGAAAAGAGCTTGCGTACCCACAATTTGGCTTGATGGAGTAACTAGCGGAGGATAGCCGAAATCTTCGCGTACACGAGGTACTTCACGAAGCACTTCTTCGTATTTATCCATAGCGTTGGCTTGTTTAAGTTGCGAAACTAAGTTCGACAACATACCGCCAGGTACTTGATAAATAAGAGCGTTTACATCTACTCCCATTACTTTGGTATCCAACATGTTTGATTCGAGCCATTTTTCTTTCAACGGACGGAAATATTCGGCAATTTCGCTCAGTTTTACCAAATCTAACTCAGTATCCCTTTCATGTCCTTGCAATGAGGCAACAAGCGGTTCGGTAGGAGGTTGAGACGTACCCATCGCCATAGGCGAAATGGCTGTGTCCACCACATCAACGCCTGCTTCTATCGCTTTTAGCAAGGTCATAGAGGCTACACCACTGGTGTAATGCGTATGTAATTGAACAGGAATGTTAACGGTTTCTTTTATTGCTTTTACGAGTTCGTACGCATCGTATGGTTTCAACAAGCCAGCCATATCTTTGATACAGATGGAATGGGCTCCCATGTTTTCGAGCGTTTTAGCGTCTTTAGCAAATAGTTCTAAATTGTGCACAGGGCTAGTGGTATAACAAACGCACGCTTGTGCATGACCACCTTCTTTGATACATGCTTTAATAGCGGTTTCAATATTGCGAGGGTCGTTAAGTGCATCAAATATGCGGATGATATCCATACCATTATCAATCGCTTTTTGCACAAAATATTCCACTACATCATCAGCATAATGTTTGTAACCTAGGAGGTTTTGACCTCTAAGTAACATTTGTAAAGGAGTCTTTTTTACAACTTGTTTAATTTTCCGTAGCCTATCCCAAGGGTCTTCGTTTAGGAAACGGATACAAGAATCGAATGTAGCACCACCCCAAGCTTCGAGCGAGTGGTAGCCGATATTATCCATTTTTTCAAGAATGGGGAGCATATCTTCTGTACGCATACGTGTAGCTATCAGCGATTGATGTGCATCACGTAATGCTGTTTCTGTAATTTTAACTTTTCCCATTGTTGTAGTGTCTTATTCTATGATGATTAATGTGTCTCCCGCAGCTACAGAATTGCCAACTTTTACTTTGATAGAGGCAATTTTTCCGCTTACTGGAGAGTGTAGGTTGTTTTCCATTTTCATGGCTTCAAATACCAATAGATTATCTCCTTCGTTTACTACGTCTCCTTCGTTTACCAACAATTTAATTATATTACTAGGCATGGGTGCCGCAACTTTATGACCATTTGCTCCCGCCACCGTTTCTTTAGGTTTTGATACAGTTACACTAGGTTTGATGCCAGAAGTTGTTTTTTGCGTTTGTACTTGTTGTTTTACTTCCACAACTTCTACTTCGTATTGTTTTTGGTTAACGGTAATGAGATACTTTTTCATGAATAAATTGTCTTTAATAATGTTTTAATTGGTATGTATGTTTTTATTCTCAGTAGGTTATCTTGTGAAGAGATAATTTATTATGTAAAAGTACAGTTTTTTTAGTAATCTGTTTTACTTTTAGAAAATATTAACGACCAAAACGCTCTTTTTTACCGAATTACATAGTTTTCAGTAGAAAAGAGCGTTTCTATTTTATAAGAATGATATAATATTTATTTTCTTTTTTTAAGAGTAAAATAAAATTCTAGTCCTCCTGTTTTTCTATTTCGGGCTTCGATAGCTCCATTATGAAACATAACAGCGTGTTTTACAATGGATAGTCCTAGTCCTGTACCGCCATTGCGTCTACTCCGTCCTTGGTCGATACGTACAAAGCGATCGAATATTTTTTCTAGATATTCAGGTTTTACGCCACAACCAGTATCATAAAACAAGAAATAATAGTAGTCAGCGTCTTCGTTGTAACACTTGATGCCGATGGTAATTTCTTCGCCAGCATAGTTGATGGCATTTTCGAGTAAATTACGAAATATGGCAAAAATAAGGCTTTTGTTTCCAACGATATCAAGGTTATTTTCCAAGTTGTTTTGAATGTCAACTTGTTCTGGATTAATACGAAAACTCAATTCTTCGATAGCTTCTTGTGCTAGTTCTCTTACGTTTACTTTTTCTTTTTCAAATACGGTTGCAGCTTCTTCCATTTTTGTAATTAAAGCAACATCGTTAATTAAATCAGAAAGGCGAAGAGTTTGGTAATACGAACGTTCAAGAAAATATTTTCGTTTGTCCTCAGATACAGGTTTGTCTCCAAGCAAAATTTCAAGATATCCACGGATGCTACTAACGGGTGTTTTTAGTTCGTGAGCAATGTTGTTGGTCATTTCTTGTTTTAACTCTCGGTTACGTTCTTTTTCTCGGTCAATTTTTCGTTTGCTTTCTTCTAATTGTTGGTATATGGCAATAATTTTATTTCCAATTTCGCCCGAGTCCGTATCAGGGAATGTTATACTTTTGTAGTTCATATCACCTTTTTCTACTGAAGTAACGAATTTCTTAAGAGAGCTCATTACGTTACCAAACTTATCAGTAGAATATATAAGAATAAAGAGTGTAGTTACAAACATTAAAATGATGATGTATAGGATGATACTATCACGATGTAAAAAATCATCCAATTTGATTGTATAGGGTAGAGATGTTCGTATGACAGATCCATCGTCGAGCATACGAGCATAATAGAGATAGTCTATTTTGGTAGATTCAGATGATCGTGTGGCTGAGCCTGAGTTACGAAGTTTGGCTGCTAATACCTCAGGTCGATTACCGTGGTTTTCTGCCTTGGATATATCAAATGCGTTGTCATACGTTAGTACGCCTTCGCGATTAATTAGCGATACACGTAAATTTTCGGGCAATAATTTTATAACAGAAGCTGTATCTTTGGTTGATGCTAGGTAGTTTTCTACAACCTCTGTATATGCATGAAGATTAGAACGAAGGCTATCTGTTTTAAAACGTTTTTCACGGTTAAGTTGAATGCCAATATCTACAATTACATACAAAAAGAATGCAATTAAAAAATACACAGTAAGTTTTCTTTTATACGTCATAGCTTAGTTATTATCGGGTTCAAAACTATATCCAAATCCGGCACGATTGATAATTTGATTACCAACAGTTCCAAGTTTTTTTCTCAAACGGGCAATATGCACATCGACTGTTCTTTCTAATACAAAAGATTCATCGTTCCACACGTGGTTTAGTATTTGCTCTCGTGTATGAAAACGTCCAGCAGTTTGTACTAACATATGTAAAATTAAGAATTCTTTTTTAGTTAAGAAAATTGTTTCTCCTTGAATTTTAACTGTTTTTGTTTCGTCATCTATTACCAAATTTCCTATTTGAACCACGGAAGATTGGTGGGTGCTTGTTGTTTTTTTGGAAGCTCTTCGAGCTATGGCTTTCATCCTTACCAATACCTCTTTAAGAGAAAATGGTTTGGTAATATAATCATCTCCACCAATGCTAAAGCCCGTAATTAAATCATTTTCGGTATTTTTTGCTGTTAAAAAGATGATTGGAATAGAATTTTTAAGTTCCGTACGTAATTTGTTTGCCATTTGGTAGCCCGACATTCCTTCGAGCATTACATCAAGCAAAATCAAATCGTGTTGGTCGGAAAGTATTTGCAAAGCCTCTTCTGCAGAATGAGCTGTATCTACTTCATATCCTTCATTTTCGAGGTTGAAACGAAGGATTTCACATAAATCAATTTCATCGTCTACTACAAGAATCTTTTTCATGCGATTATTTTTTTAGGTTATACATTGTTTTGTATAGAATTAGCTGTTTTTTCATGTGCAGACATTCGTTAGTGTTATTCGTGATTATGTTTGATGTCTTTTCCTTCAGTTAAGAAAATAACTGCTTCTGCTATATTTGTGGCACTATCACCTATTCGTTCGATATTATATGATATTCGTCCTATATTTAGCGAATCTGCCAACATATGTGGGTATTTTTCCGGAATAGTCATTGACAACATTTTTTTCTGTAAGTCAGCATGTAGTTTATCTACGATATCATCTGATGCAATTACATTTTTGGCGATATCTTGATCTTCTCTTAAAAAAGCAAAGATAGCATTTTGAATCATGTTATTGGCTTTTTCGTACAAAAATGTAACATCTGATTGATAGAGTTCGTAGAGAGAATCTTTTTCAAACAATTCAGTCATTCGTTTGCTGGTATTATACAGCAAGTCGGCAGCACGTTCCATGTCGCCAATCATATCAAAATAGGCAATAATACGGCGTAAATCGCTCGCTTTAGGCGAATTAAGAACGATTGTATTTACAATTTCTTCGCGGATGATTACTTCGCTTTTATTGATTGATTTTTCGTTGATTTTGATTTTCTCAAACAGATTTGTATCATTGTTTCCTTTTATCTGTAGGGATAGCAATTCAAGTTGCTCAATTAACGTATCAGACATGTTTTTGAACTCTTCGTTCAAGCGGTTTAAGTATTCTTGTCGTATTGTATTCATAGTAGTATGGATTTAATTTATCAACCAAATTTACCTGTTAAGTATTCTTCAGTTCTTTTATCTTGTGGGTTTGTAAACATTTTTTTTGTTGTGTCGTATTCGATTAAATCTCCTAAATACATGAACATAGAATAATCAGAAATACGTGCTGCTTGCGACATATTGTGTGTAACAATGACGATGGTAACCTCTTTTTTTAGTTCTACCAGTAACTCTTCAATTCTATTGGTAGCTATGGGGTCTAGTGCTGAGGTTGGTTCATCCATTAATAATATATCTGGTTTTAGAGCCAAAGCACGAGCAATACATAATCGTTGTTGTTGTCCTCCAGAAAGGAAGGTTCCTTTTTTTTGTAACACGTCTTTTACTTCATCCCATAATGCAACATTCTTTAGGCTATTTTCAACAATTTCATCTTTTTCGTCTTTTGTTTTTTTAATACCATTGAGGGTATAACCTGCTATAACATTGTCATAGATGCTTAATGTAGGAAAAGGATTAGGACGTTGAAACACCATACCTGCCATACGTCGCACTTCTATGGCGTTCATTTTTAAGATATCTTTGTTGTTTAGTTTGATATCTCCAGTAATGGTAATGCCTGGATAAAGTTCGTGCATGCGATTGATTGCCCTCAGAAGCGTACTTTTACCACATCCCGAAGGTCCCATAATGGACGTGATAAGCCCTTTTTGTATATCAGCTGTAACCATATTCACTGCATTTTGTCCAGGAGTATAGGATATACAAACGTCTTTGAGTGTTAATATATTTTCTTTTATTGTATTCTCCATTTTTTAGCTATTTGTTTGGCGATAATATTGAGTGTTAATACAAAAATTAATAAAAATAGCGAAGCACTCCATACTAAGCTTTGTAAGTTAGGATCGTTATAAAATTCCCATATTAGTAAAGATACCGCTGAATTTGGTCGTGTTACGTCCCATTGTATCATCGTGCTTCCAAGTGCAGTAAGCATTAAAGGGGCTGTTTCGCCAATAACACGTGATACAGCAAGCAAAACGCCAGTAAATATACCCCCAAATGCAGAAGGTAACATCACTCGTAAAATGACAATTGGGTAGGATGTCCCTAGTGCTAATCCAGCTTCTTTCATTGTGTTAGGTATCATTTTCATGGTTTCTTCGGTAGAACGTATAATTAACGGTAGCATCATAACCGTAAGAGCGGCACTGCCTGCAAGAGCAGAATAACTTTTGAGTGGAATTACTACCCAAATAAACGCTACTACGCCCACAACAATAGAGGGTACGCCTTGTAATAGGTCTGTTAAGAATCGAATAATAGAGGCATATTTGCTTGTTTTGTATTCTGCAAGATAAATGCCAGCAAATATACCAATTGGAATAGCAATAAAAGTAGCCATTAGTACCATCAAAATGGTTCCCACAATACCATTTGCAATCCCTCCAGGTATTATTTCGCCCGAACGCAATGCTATTAATGCATCTAATGTGGTAGGAGTTGATTTTACAAAAAAATCACTTACTATTAGTTGTCGCCAGCCTTTTATCAGTACTTGACCAAGAATGGCAAATAAGGGCACAGCCGTAAGTCCTGCAAACAAGCAAACGAGCACATATAAAGATGCATTTTTGATTTTTCTATACGTAAACGTGTTCATAAGTTGTTGCGTTTAATAATCAGTTTACCAATAAAATTGATTATGGCTGTAATAAGAAAAAGTAACAAACCAACTGCAATTAGGGAAGATAATTTTAGTCCGTAAGCTTCTCCAAATTGATTAGCAATAATACTTGCCATGGTATTTCCAGTGTCAAAAATAGAGTTAGGTATACCGTTGGCATTGCCAATAAGCATTGTAACAGCCATGGTTTCTCCCAAGGCTCTTCCAAGTGCCAAAATATAGGAAGAGAAGATACCTGAACCAGAAATTGGCAAAATAATATGTTGGATTACTTCTGCACGCGTAGCACCCATACTATAAGCTCCTTCTTTCAAATCATTTGGAACCATTCTAATAAATTCAGCACTTAACGATGCTGCATAGGGTATAATCATAATCCCCAATACGAGCGAAGCTGTAAAAATTCCAAATCCTTGAGGGGAAAGACCTAACGACATAATAATAGGACGTAAGGCATAAAAGCCCCAAAGTCCATATACGATGGAAGGGATACCTGCTAATAAATCAACGATAGTGCCTAATAGTGACGCAATTTTTTTCCCTTTAAAATATTCACCAATAAAAAGAGCTACAGGTAACGAAAAGGGTAAACAAAATATAATTCCCAAGATTGAAGTAATAATGGTGCCAATGATAAATGCAAGGGCACCATATTTTTCACTTCCCTCTGTTGGATTCCATTCTGAAGATGATAAAAATTCAAAAAAACCAAATTGTTTAAAGGCGGGTATAGCTCCACTCGTAAGTGAGTAGAGCATACCTCCAGTTATAATCAGAATGATTGAGGCGGCAAACCATAAAAGCGTTTTAAAGGCTTTATCAGACATGTCGTTGTATTGTTAGTTTATTATTCTATTGGATTACCTTGGTAGGTCATCTTTTTAATATTTGCTTTTGTTAAAGCAATTACAGCCTCTGAAAGGGGGGCATAATGAACAGTTTCTGTAAGTGATTGAGCTTTTTCGCTCAACAAGAAATGTAACAACTCAACAGTTGCTTCTGCTTTCTCTATACTACGATTGGCATAAGCTTGTTCTTTATATACAACTATCCAAGTGAATCCGCTAATAGGATACGAACCTGTGGCTTCTGAGTTTGTTATCATAACGCGCGTGTCAGCAGGTATATCGCCTTGTGCAGCAGCTGAAATAGATGCTGTATTTGGTTGTATAAATTCTCCTTTTGAGTTTTGAATAGATGCTATAGATAAGCCCAATGAAAAAGCATATTCCGAACCAATATAACCAATTGCTCCATCTGTTACAGCTACTGTTCCCGCAACTCCTGGATTGCCTTTTCCACCTACTCCTACAGTGAAATTAAGAGCAGTACCTTCACCCAGTGTATCTTTCCATGTAGGGCTAACTTTGCTTAAATAATTTGCAAAAATAGCGGTTGTTCCACTACCATCTGAACGGAATACGGGAGTAATTTTTTTAGTAGGTAATGTTACATCAGGATTTATGGCTTGTATCAATGAATCATTCCAGTTTGTAATTTTTCCTAAGTAGATATTGGCAATAATTTCTCCTGTAAGATTTAATTTTGAGACGCCTTCTAAATTATATGATAACACCACAGCACCCATACATGTAGGTATGTGTATTACTTCGTCAATTTCAGCCATTCTTTCGTCGTTCAAAAATGCATCTGTTCCAGCGAAGTCAACGATTCCTTCGGTAATACTGCGAATTCCACCGCCACTACCAATTCCTCCGTATGATACAATATTTCCTGTTTCTGCTTTGTAGGCTTCAAAGGCTACATTATAATATGGAACAGGAAAGGTTGCTCCAGCTCCTGCAAGCTCTACTGTTTCGGTGTTACAGCTGCTTAACAAAACTGTAACAGTGCTCAATAAAAATACTAGTTTTTTCATGTTTTCTGTTGCTAAATGTTTAATTAAATATGAATAAAAAGTTTACAATGCAAAGAAACAACTAACTTGTTGCGGAAATGTTACGCAAATGTTACGAAGATGTTAAGATTTGAAAGGATAGAATGGTGCGTGTAACAATTGTGTAACAAGATAAAAAAACTTTATATACTTTTGCCTACGAAATAAATAATTATCAGGATATGAAAAAATCAATTTTAGCTACATTCGTATTTTTTGCTTTTTTAGCAGTGTCTCATGCACAAGAGTCTGTCCCTTTTAAAATGAGTGCAAAACCTACCATTACTCTATTTAGTAATTTTAAAACGGGAATAGCAGATCCGAATAATAAAATAGGTTTTAATTTAGAAAGAGTTTATTTGGGCACATCCTTTGTATTAAGTGAAAACTTATCTGGTCGCGTACGTTTTGATATAGGAGATCCCAAAGTTCCTGGTTCTGACTTAGAAATGGTGGCGTATGTAAAAAATGCAGAAATTAAATGGCAAGCTGGGAATGTAACATTCAATGCGGGTATGATTAGCACTATTCAATTTGCTGTTCAAGAAAAGTTTTGGGGTTACCGCTATTTACTTAAATCGTTTCAAGATGAGTATAAATTTGGTTCCAGTGCTGATTTGGGGATTGCTGCAAGTTACAAAATATCAGATTTGATAACGATAGATGCAACAGTTATTAATGGAGAAGGCTACAAAAAAGTAAACAAAGATGATGCATTGCGTTACGGAGGAGGAGTACTTATTTCACCTTCAGAATGGATTTTGTTGCGTGCGTATTATGATAGAAATGATGTAGCTACTGGAGCTATAGGAGCCACACAAGAAAATGTAGGTTTGTTTGCAGGAATTAGCTTACAAAATATCACACTAGGAGCCGAATATAATACATTGTATAATGTGGATAGAACAAGAGGCAATCATCAATATGGCTATTCGGTATATAGTACAGTTGTATTACCAAAACAATTTCAGCTTTATGGTCGTTGGGATTACTTATTTTCGAGTAATGAGTATAACCTAGCAAAAGACGGTCAGTTAGGAGTATTGGGTGTTCAATATAGTATAAATAAATATGTCCAACTTTCGCCAAATCTTAGAATATGGCAATCAGCTGAAGGTGGAGCGGCTAAGCTTTGTGGTTTGGTTAATTTGCAGGTTAACTTTTAGGTAAAAAGGATAAAGAGCGATGAAAAAATTTTTTCATCGCTCTTTATCCTTTTATCAATCAATACCCTTTATCTTTTTTTCAATACAATAGCTACATCTTTATTTTTAGCCAAATCCATTTCGATGGTTTGTGTTTCGTACGAAATCATACTCACTGTAAGTTCGCATTTGCTACCACCTAGGTTTGCTAGGGTAAAATTGCCATCTAAGTCGGTGTATACTTTTTGACCTTTTACCGCAATTGCTGCTCCTGCAAGAGTTTCGTTTGTTTCGTCGGCAACTATTCCCTTAATGGTTAAGGTTTGTTCGCTAAGGTTTACATTACGTGTTTCAATTAATTTTGCTTGTATTACTGTGATTCCAGCAAAAATACCAATTAAAACGATTATTGGAAAAATAACTCTTTTCATGTTATATGTATTATTCTGTTATTAATTACAGTGCAAAGTAACGCTTATATTGTTACGAGTCTGTTACAAAACAGATAACAAATTATTACATTTTTATTTATACATTTTTTTGGATACTAATTTCCCTTTGTCGTCCCACATATACCAAATGCCTGTTTTTTTACCATTTGTATAGTTCATTTCGTAACGAAGGATACCATTATCATCCCAGATTTTCCATTTTCCGTGTTTTTGGTCATTCAGGTATTGGGCTTCGGCTATGAGCAGGGCAGCCTCGTTGTAGGTACGCCATGTTCCATGCAATTTCCCCTTGCTATAGGAGCGCACCTCTTGGGGTTTACCATTGGAAAAATATACGACATACGATCCATCTGGTTTACCATCTACAATACGCATTTCTACTTTTAAGGCACCATTGGCGTAGTATTCTCTGTAGTCTCCAGAAAATAGTTTTTTTTGGGTTGCATCGGTAAAATAGAGTCCCTCGCTTACTACTATTGTTGACTTAGTTGGCTGTGCAAAAGCAAATAGAGAAATGATTGGCAAAATAACAATGAAGAGTAGTCGTTTCATAATACGTATCGTTTTTTGTTTATACAAATATAGCAAAAAGCTACCTGTTAGCAATAGCAGGTAGCTTTGTTAGTGAGTTAAAAATTAGTAATCAGTGTTTTGGGGATCCCAATTTGTCCATCCTTGTGTCCAATCTTCAGTGCCAAATGCTCCTACAAAGCTTACTTTTTCGAAAAATGTATCATCTTTGATTGGGCTATATTCAAAGCTTGCAGCATCAAGCACAGGGCTATTTGCCAAAGCAGTAAAGTTTGGATTTGGTAAACTAAATGGATTGTTCAGTTTTAAATCGGCATTGGTTGTCAGCACACTATTATGTTGCTCTTCTTTTTCCCAATAGTTTTTGTTAAAATCGGCAGTACCTTTTGAGTCTTCCATAAAGTTTTTGGTTTTTATTCCTGCCAGAATACTGTTAGCAACAACTAAGTCTCCATTGGTTGCATTTCCTTGAGCGTCCCCTTTTCCTCCGTTTTCAATAAATAAACCATTTGGCCATCCTGCAAACACAGAGTTATACACTTTTAGTTTAGTATTTCTTCTCAAGTGCATAGCTGCTTGAAAGTCTCCATTTCCGCCTTGAGGTTCAACTACATCTGATAGGGTTGTGTAGGGTCCAAATAAACTTACATTGGAGAATATTGGACTTGTAAAAGGAGCATTGCTACTACCAGAAGCGTCGTTGTCTGACTCAAAACCATTTGATTTTGATTTATCGGCTACATTTGGATCTCTCAAGCCTACTAAGAATTGAAGTTTTCCAGAAAAACCGTTATCGGTATCAAATTCATCGTCCCATCCACGAAATGCTACTAAGTATTTTGCATTAACGGTACCTCCAAAGAATTCATAAGAGTCGTCGCCACAATAGGATACTTGTATATGTCGAAGAATAGTAGCACTACCAACTCCCCCTAAGGTTAATCCATTAATTTCATTATCGGTGGCATATTCTACTCCAGAAAATTCAATGCGGACATATTCTAATGCTCCAGAATTGTCGTTATTATCTAAGCCTCCATACTCACTACGTGGACCGCCTTCAATTTTTGCTGTACCTGTAGCAGTATTCACTTTTGCATTACCACAAATAACAATACCTCCCCAGTCGCCATAACTACGTTCGCCTTTTGGTTGGTTTGATGTAAAAACAATAGGGCTATTTTTGGTTCCTTGTGCCCAAATTTTTCCTCCACGTTCAATTACTAAAGTTGCTTTTGAGGCTTTATCTCCTTTTATAATCGTTCCTGGTTCAATGGTAAGTTCAGCACTATTTGTAACATATACAAATCCCTTTAATAGATATTGTTTGTTACTAGTTAATGTAAGGTCTTCAGTAATTTCACCTTCTATCGTTACTACCTCAGTTGGTGTCGTAGGTTCTGGTTCTTTAGGGTCGGTAGTTGAACAAGCAAAAAAGCTAGAAAGTATAACACTTGCAATTACAAGGTTAATAACGTTAAAAATTTTCTTTTTCATACTTAATAAAGTTTAGTTTCTAATTTCGTGTGCAAAGTAAAGATGTAAATGTTACCGAATGAATACATAATCATTACGTTTTGGTGTCATTATTGTGTCGTTATTGTTTACAACTTATACGATATACCAAGGTTTATATTTACTCCAGGAGTGTAGCTTCGGGTAATTTGTTCGCGTGTTTCTTGTTTCCCATTTGTTTCAAAACGTGGAAATTGTTTATACACAACAGGAGCACTCAATGCATCTTTGATGCCAAGCTTAATTTCTCCTTTGGTGCCGATTTTTTTACCAATGCTTATATCTAATAAATTACGTGGCATTTCGTATACGTCAGGTATATCTTCGTTAATATTTTGAGCAGTTACCCCAATTGCCGTAATTCGTTTACCAATGACGTTATATAGGATAGAGGCATTTAGTCCAAGTTTATCATGTTCGTAAAATAAGCCTGCATTGAGTAAATAGGGTGATTGCCCCTCCATAGGACGGTCTCTATTGATGCTTCCTGGTGCAAAAAACACATTACTTTTAATAACAGACCCATTCATAAGTATGTGTAGATTATTTAGCCCAATAAAATCTAAATTCTTTTTGATTTCAATTTCAGAACCAATACTTTGAGCTGATAGAGCGTTGGTGTAGGTAAATTGGTATTGTCCTCCCACCTCAAAATAGGTTAATTCGATTGGGTTTTGAAAAGATTTATAAAAAAAGCTAAGGGACACTGTTTCATTTGGTGTAGGATATAGCTCATACCTAAAATCGATATTTTGAATATGAGCATCTTTCAGGTTTGGATTTCCTTCGTAGAACGAAAATGCTTCAAAATCGTAATATACGTAAGGTGCGATTTCCCTAAACTCTGGTCGGTTGATAGAACTTCCGTAAGCTAATCGAAAGATGTTTTTGTCATTCAAATTATAGCTCATATTAATTGAAGGAAAAATATCCAAGGTAGATTTATTTACTTCCACGGGTTTTAATCCATCAGATTCATATCCATTTAGTTGGGTCCAATTGTTTTCCGCACGTATGCCCATATACATAGTAAGAGCTCCGATAGGAAGGTTGGCTCCTATATAAGTGGCTGTTAAAAAACTACTTGCATCATAGGAGTCGGATTTATTTGTGTTTTCTTTGAGTACAACACCATCGGCTTTTATATATTGTTCAGCAAACATTTCTTCAATAGGAAGGTATTTATAGTTTTGTGGCAGCGTTCCACTCATCATATTAAAATCGTAAATAAAATTACGGGCAGAAAATATTCTGTTTTTAAATTCTGAGTATACCCCTATTTTTAGGCTAGGTTTCCACGAATGAATGGTTGCTTGATAATCATAATTAGCTCCCCCTGACATTAAATTTTCATATAAAGATTGAAAATTACGCATGATATCATTGTCTTCAACTCTATATTGACCATAGTATTGGCTTGTAGGAGTGTTATTTAGCCTTGCTGTAATCACTTTTCTGTCGGGTTCAAATCTGTTTGCATAAGAATAGCCTACTGTCCAATCTAGTTTTTTATGTTCGGTATTCAAGGTGTGAAAACCTCCTAACTGTCCAGAGTATACACTACGACTCATATACAACATTTCCGTTTCTTTTATACGGTAATTATTTCCGTAATCAGCCCCTTCGCGGTAAACAACGCGTTGCTTGCCTATTTGGTTAAAAAAGTTTCTAAATTCATATCTGTTGGCACTTCCTTGTGTAATAGAAAAATTGGATAGTATCCCAAATTTACTGTCATTAGTATAGTGATCTTCCGTAAAATCTTTGCTCAAAGATGGTTGATCAGTAGCAATTTGATAAATTCCAAAACGTTTGTTGATGGTTTCGTATGATTTATAGGTATTGCTATAATTAAATGATGTTATATTATTTACTTGGGCATCTCCTAGATAAAATGATGAGTTATATACTGCAGAAAAACGTTGGTCAGGTATGGCGGTTATACTTTTGTTTGTCCACCCTTCGTTTATTGTTTTTGTGTAGGTTACCTTGTCGGTTTTTGACAATTGTTCTAATGATGCTGGAAAATCGTTTGGCAAACTCCGTGTACTTGCACCCAATGCAACATAATCGGTTGCAGAGCGAGAATTACTTAAAAAAGTCTGAAAAGTAGTATTGTGTTGGTAAGCAGTACTGTAACTGAGAGTTAAGCGATTATTTTCAGGTACAATTTTGGTTAAAATCTTGATAAAACCGCCCGAAAAATCGGCAGGTATTTCAGGTGCAGGCGATTTATACACAAGCATATTATCTATTAACGAGCTTGGGAGTATATCAAACGAAAATGCCCTGCTATCTGCTTCGCTCGAAGGTGTAGCAGCATTGTTGAGCCATACATTGTTATAGCGTTGGTTCAATCCACGTATTACCACAAATCGGTCGCCCATAATCGTAACACCAGGTACTCGCTTTACTACTTCAGACGCATCTCGGTCAACTGTTTTGGAAATTTGTTGCGAAGAAACTCCACTCACAACTTGCAAAGAAGCCTTAATGTTTCTGTTTAGAGCTAAATCGGTGTCTGTTCGTTGACGTACTACCACTTCCACTGTTTGTAGGTTTACCCCTGCTTCCTCTAGTTCTACATTTAATACGATAGGCTTAGAACCATCTACTTGTATGTTTTCAATCTTTTTGCTTTCGTACGATACATACGAAATGAGCAAGGAATATCGTCCCCGTTGAATGGGTAAATCATAGTTTCCATCCATATCGGTTACAGTACCTTGATTTAATCCAATTACGGTAATATAGGCTCCAGGAAGTGTTTCTTTTGTTTTTTTATCAATAACAGTTCCAGTAATACTTTGAGCAAAACTTATGACTATGGATAAAAAAAAGAAAAAAACAAATAGGAATGATGATAGGTATCGTTTCGGCGAAAAAATGTGTTTTGTCATATTGCAGTTAAGTTTAGGTATAGGTCGTTTTTGATAAACGAATCTATTTTACAACCGCAAAGGTAAAAACTGGGTGTTGCGTTCTTGTTACGGAATGATTACGGACTTGTGACGATTTTGTTCGGGGAAAAACCAGCTCTTTTACATGTCGAATTTGCTGAACTGTTATTCGGCGTTACCTTTTACAAACCCCGATTCTTGCTCTAATTGCTTGATGGTATTAGGCTCTGTAATTTGTAGGTTATTGGTACGATAAAATTCAAAATAACGTTCCAATGATTCTGTATTTGTAACAGAAGAAAAATTATATTCAGAAATTACAAAACCTTTGTAATCGATTTTTTGTAATTGTTTTGTAACAGTACTATCTGCTAACAGTGTTTTTTGGTACCATATAGCTTCAGATAAATTATCTAATCCACTAATGGCAATTGCAATACTTACATCGTCTAATTCTTTTACTTGAATATCCAATTCTTTAATTAAAAAACGAGTAAAGTTATACGATGCTATATTAAAAATAAGAGTATTTCGGGTAATTGAATCTGTGTTAACTATTAATACAAATAAATGGTTGTCCTGTGGTTCGTATACAAAACCTGCTTTGGCAATGTTTTCTGCAAATACCTGTTCCGTTACTACGCTAGTGCGTTCGGCGAGCAAGTTGCTGTGCGAAAGAGAGGATTGGGGCTCTTGTCCTTGTTTCATTAGGGCTATCATATCTTTTGCCATTGGTGTAATTTCACTGTCAGGATAGTCCTTTACGATAAGTTCAAGGCTTGTTTTAAAAGCATCTTTCCCTTTCTTTTTACTAGTGCTTAATGCCTCTAAAAAGCGAAACTTTGGCGTAAGTTTAGAAAAAGGAAATTCTTTTTGTGCTTTTTCCAAGTTTAAGGCAACTATAGCATAATCATTCTTCAGAAATGCTTCGTATGTTTCAGCATAGAGTTTTTCTTCTTCTTTTCGTAATTGTGTTAGGGTGTTGAGCTCCTCTGGATTTTGCAAAAAAACAGCATAGGTTGAAGTTGGGAAATTCGCTAAAATATATTGTTTGCTTCTTTCTGCCTCTAACAAGTTTTGTTCTTTACTATGTAATTGAAACATATTAAATGTTGCTTCGGCAATGAAAGAGGACGAAGGAAATCGTTCGATTAATTCAGCATATGTTTGTTGAGCCAATTCATAATCAGGTACTTTTTCTTTATATATGTACACAAGATTGTATAAACTTTCCATAATGGCATTATCAGAATTTTCTTTTTGTGCCACTGAAAGCGGTATCTGTTGTAAATACTTCGCTATTTGTTTGTCTGTAGGTGATATGGAGTCTGGTTGTTGTGTTACATTTTCTGTTGTTGACGAGGGTTCTATCTTTTGAACAACTTCATCTATTGTTTCTTGCCTATCATTTAATACTGCTGTTTTGTTTTTTCTTCGCCAGTTATCCTCTAGTATCCTATTTCCCCAGGTACGTTGAAATTCTATTTTTCCTCTTCCGATTAATGTGGGGTTGTAAAAATACCATGATTTATCTCCAATTTCCCCTAAAGCGAGGGAGGGAAGAGTAGAAAATGCATTGCGTTCGCGTTCTTCTTGTTGTTTTGCCTCTTTGTCAATCTTTTCTTTTAATTTTTCTTGAGCTTCTTGTTCTACTTTTATTACTTCTTGTATCCGTTTTATGCGTTCAATTTCAGGTAATTGTGCCAATTTTTGGAGGCTGTCTTCTAGCACTATTCGATTGTGGTGTAAAGCAAGTTCGTTCAGATTTTCGGATATTGTACGCCACGAACGATAGTTAGAATATGAGGAAGGCAAGATAGGTACAGCCTCATTTATCAAAGGTTGTGCTTTTACGTATTCTTTGTTGTTGATGTATAGCTGTCCAAGAGACAAAAGAGCTTCTGCTTTATCCATGCCATTGCGTGTGCTTTTTTCTATTGCAAGTTGGTAGTATTCTATTGCCTTAGTCGTTTTTCCGTTTCGTTGATAAAGTTTTGCTATTGCCGTATATAGCTGATCTAAGTATTCATAATTACGTTCATTGGATGCTAATTTAGTTACATCTTTAATCATTTTTTCGTAATCTTTTCCTTGGTACGATTGAGTTTTCTTCAAGTTGGCATTAAACGCCATTTCATACGGAGGATTTTTTTTCAGTACGTAGTTGTAATACGTAAATGCTTTGTCATATTGCTGTTCTTTTTCGTAAATTTGTCCCAAGATAAATCCTAATCGAGCTTGTTGCTGTTGTTTTTTTTCAGCATTATAAGCTGATTCTAAAAAAGGGACGGCTTCTTGGTATCGTTTTTGTTTGAGTAGTAAATCCGCTTTTACATACACAAACAATAAATTTGTTGTCGGACTAAACCCTCCTTCGTCAAGCTTATTCATCAGGTCTTCTGCCTCATAAAACCAACCGACTTCACCATAGCTACGAGCCAACCATATTGTTGCTGCTGTAACCAATTCTTGGTTATGAATATAATTACGGATAATATACAAAAAAGTGGCATTAGCTGCCATAAAATCAGCTTGATGGAATTGTGATTTTCCAATTAAAAGCCAAGATTGTTCCACCATTGGATTGTATTCTGATTGATTCAGAAAAGCCTGATAGGATGGGTCTTGTAATTTGGATGGATTGCGTTTTGGCTTGCGTTTTATGGAGTGGTTTTTTATGGCTTTTTCGCTTTTTTCTATGCTGATAGCCATTTCGTTGGTAGCAAAAGAGGCATTTGTATGCACGCTGATTGGAAAAATGGGCAATATTTCGGTGTAGGAATCTTTGTGTCCCGAAGCAATTTTTTCTATTCCTTTTTTATAGCTTTCATTGGCATTGAAATAAACATTATAGCGTGTGGAAAAAGACTGAAAATTACGAGACAACCATGTGTTGTTTTTTGTTGAACACTGGCTAAAAATAAGCATAATCGACAACCCAATTATACAGGTAAG
>Ga0255345_1002538_pt1 | contig 23044 bp, 24 predicted proteins | sample wastewater_treat_6_FD_192415 | JGI IMG/M metagenome (GOLD analysis project Ga0255345, IMG submission 192415) | Wastewater microbial communities from Lulu Island WWTP, Vancouver, Canada - plant20 | ecosystem: Engineered > WWTP > Wastewater > Unclassified | place: Canada: Vancouver, British...
GACTGACGCCGACAAGGCGGAGGAAGGTGGGGATGACGTCAAGTCATCATGGCCCTTATGCCTAGGGCGACACACGTGCTACAATGGCCGGCACAGACGGCAGCTTTTTGGCGACAAATGGCAAATCCTCTAAAGCCGGTCCCAGTTCGGATTGTAGTCTGCAACTCGACTACATGAAGTCGGAATCGCTAGTAATCGCAGATCAGCCAAGCTGCGGTGAATACGTTCCCGGGCCTTGTACACACCGCCCGTCACACCACCCGAGTTGGGGGCACCCCAAGTCGCAGGCTTAACCCGCAAGGGAAAGATGCGCCTAAGGTGCGCCGAGTAAGGGGGGTGAAGTCGTAACAAGGTAGCCGTACCGGAAGGTGCGGCTGGATCACCTCCTTTCTAAGGAGTAACGTATATAGCAATATATATAAGAAACTCAAATCTTTTATTTTGTTTCTTTAAATAATTTAAAGAACTAAATAAACAAAAATTAGTGTAACTTTGTAAGTCGGATACCTTACGAAATACAATATAAGAAAACAAAAAAGTTAAATCTTTCGCTTTCCATTCTTTTGTCACGCACATTGACAATCCTCTTAAACATTTATTTTTACATTTTAAAGATGTAAAAGAAGTGTTATCTAAGGGGTCAATAAAGGATTTATGAGGTTAAGGTACAAAGGGCACGCGGGGAATGCCTTGGCGCTAGATGCCGAAGAAAGACGTAGCCAGCTGCGATAAGCCACGGTTAGGAGCAAGCATCCTGTGATCCGTGGATTTCTGAATGGGGCAACCCGCATGGAGTAATCCATGCATCCTTATATAGGAAGGCAACCCGGTGAAGTGAAACATCTCAGTAACCGGAGGAAAAGAAATCGATAAGAGATACCCCTAGTAGTGGTGAGCGAACGGGGCGAAGCCTAAACCGAATGTATGCCAAGCCTGCAGGCGTTGTGCATTCGGTGTTGTGGGATTTTTTAGTATATTCTGCAGGATATACAAAGAGTTACAAAAGTTATCTGTAATTGAATCGTATTGGGAAAGCGAACCGCAGAAGGTGAAAGTCCTGTAAATGAAACGGATAACTCTCTTTAAAAACACCCAAGTAGTGCGGAGCACGTGAAATTCCGTATGAATCTGGGCCGACCACGGTCCAAGGCTAAATACATCTAGCGACCGATAGTGAAATAGTACCGAGAGGGAAAGGTGAAAAGAACCCCTGGCGGGGAGTGAAATAGACCTGAAACCGCGTGCTTACAAGCAGTCGGAGCATAAATTTATTTATGTGACGGCGTGCCTCTTGGAAAATGAGCCGTCGAGTTATAGTGTGTGGCGAGGTTAAGAACTACCAGGTTCGAAGCCGCAGCGAAAGCGAGTCTGAACAGGGCGTTCAGTCTCATGCTATAGACCCGAAGCCATACGATCTATCCATGTCCAGGTTGAAGATCGGGTAACACCGATTGGAGGACCGAACCATTGCCTGTTGCAAAAGGCTTGGATGAGGTGTGGATAGGAGTGAAAAGCTAATCGAGTATGGTGATAGCTGGTTCTCTCCGAAATGCATTTAGGTGCAGCCTCGATCTTATATTTATGGGGGGTAAAGCACTGAATAGGTGAGGGGGCCGACCGGCCTACCGAGCTTAATCAAACTCTGAATACCCATCAAATACTAATCGGGAGTGAGACTGCGGGTGCGAAGATCCGTAGTCGAAAGGGAAACAGCCCAGCCCGACAGCTAAGGTCCCAAAGTTTGTGCTAAGTGTTACAAGGATGTGGGGATGCCCAGACAGCCAGGAGGTTGGCTCAGAAGCAGCCATCCTTTAAAGAGTGCGTAACAGCTCACTGGTCGAGCGTCCCTGCGCCAAAAATGTGGGGGGCTAAGCACAGCGCCGAAGCTTCGGATTTAGTGGACATATCCATTAATTGGTAGGAGAGCGTTCCATGCGGAACGAAGCGTCATTGTGAAGTGACGTGGACTTCATGGAAGTGAGAATGACGGCATAAGTAGCGAAAAGTGTGAGAGAAACACACTCACCGTAAACCTAAGGTTTCCTGGGGAAGGTTCATCCACCCAGGGTTAGGCGGGACCTAAGCCGAGGCCGAAGGGCGTAGGCGATGGACAACAGGTAGACATTCCTGTCCTTCTATAAATCGTTATTACCGATGGAGTGACGCAGAAAGCTATGCACGCCGGGTGTTGGACATCCCGGTCTAAAGACGTAGGCTTATTGGGGAGGCAAATCCCCCCGATATTAATGCCGAGATCTGAATGGGACGTGATTTTCACGGGAAGGTGCAAACGCTCCGCTGCCAAGAAAAGCTTCTAGGGAGAGATATAGAACTCGTACTCTAAACCGACACAGGTAGGTTGGCTTAACAGGCCAAGGTGAACGGGAAAACCATTGTTAAGGAACTCTGCAAAATGACTCCGTAACTTCGGGAGAAGGAGTGGCTGGAGACGTTAAAGCTATACGCTGTAAGCGTTTTCGGTTCGCAGAAACCAGGCTCAAGCGACTGTTTAACTAAAACACAGGACTCTGCTTAAGGCGCAAGCCGAAGTATAGGGTCTGACACCTGCCCGGTGCTGGAAGGTTAAAGAGAGGGGTTAGTCGTAAGGCGAAGCTCTGAACTGAAGCCCCAGTAAACGGCGGCCGTAACTATAACGGTCCTAAGGTAGCGAAATTCCTTGTCGGGTAAGTTCCGACCTGCACGAAAGGTGTAACGATTTGAGCGCTGTCTCAACAGTGGACCCGGTGAAATTGTGGTACTGGTAAAGACGCCAGTTACCCGCAGTAGGACGGAAAGACCCCGTGGAGCTTTACTGTAACTTGATATTGGATTCCGGTACTTTACGTATAGGATAGGTGGGAGGCTATGAAGCGAGTACGCTAGTATTCGTGGAGCCGTCCTTGGAATACCACCCCTAATGTACTGTAATTCTAACTGTAAGCGCTGAATCGCGATACAGGACAATGTCAGGCGGGCAGTTTGACTGGGGCGGTCGCCTCCCAAAGAGTAACGGAGGCGCGCGAAGGTCACCTCATGACGAATGGAAATCGTCAGTTGAGTGTAAGGGTATAAGGTGGCTTAACTGTGAGACAGACATGTCGAGCAGATACGAAAGTAGGTCCTAGTGATCCGGTGGTCCTGAGTGGAAAGGCCATCGCTCATCGGATAAAAGCTACCCCGGGGATAACAGGCTAATGCCGCCCGAGAGTTCCTATCGACGGCGGCGTTTGGCACCTCGATGTCGGCTCATCGCATCCTGGGGCTGAAGCAGGTCCCAAGGGTTGGTCTGTTCGCCCATTAAAGCGGTACGTGAGCTGGGTTCAGAACGTCGTGAGACAGTTCGGTCCCTATCCACTGTGGGCGCAGGGTATTTGAGAGGCGCTGTCCCTAGTACGAGAGGACCGGGATGGACGAACCGCTAGTGAACCGGTTGTTCCGCCAGGAGCAATAAGCCGGGTAGCCACGTTCGGCACGGATAACCGCTGAAGGCATCTAAGCGGGAAGCCGCCCTCAAGATGAGATACCCCATTGCATAAGCAAGTAAGGTGTCCGGAAGACTACCGGTTAGATAGGTTGGGAGTGTAAGCGGGTAACGCCCGTTGAGCTGACCAATACTAATACACCGAGGCCTTAACCTCATAAATCCTTATTGACCTACTTTTTGGGTCATATTTGGCCTGAAAGGGCAAAACTCTTGGTTCAGTCTTCTCGACGTATTATTTATACGCCGTCAAAGCCTACCCCTACGAGTTTCATCCCTTTCAAATCCAAATCTAACCAAAAACCCAAAAAGACTAAGAAACAGAAGAGGGTTAATTACAGATTTCTAGTGACCATAGAGGAGGGGACACACCCGGTCCCATGCCGAACCCGGCAGTTAAGCCCTCCTTCGCCGATGGTACTACGGAGGGTATTCGTGGGAGAGTAGGACGTTGCTAGAATTAATTTAAGAAAAAGGAGTCTCGAAAAGAGGCTCCTTTTTTGTTTCTCCAACTTCGTTGAATAAACAAAAAACTCGCCGGCAAGTGCGGTCTAAGACCGCGGCAAGTGGTGTTTGCAACACCGGCAAGAGTGGCTCCGCCACGGCAAGTGCGGCTAAAGCCGCGTTTTAAAGTCTTTAGAATCTAAAATTCTATGTGCATTTGTATTTTTCTGTTTTAAGTTTTAACTATTCTTCTCGGCGATATTATCGCCACTTCTCAGTAGCTAATGGAAACTATTTCTCTCGACTAGCAGGAGCTCTTATCTAAAGAAGCAAGTTGCTTTTATGCACATATTGATATAGAGTAACTCTACCTTAATAGTACTATTTTATTAATTTTAGTAGGTGAAATTATGGAGTATAAATATAAAGCAAAAGCGCCAGGTGGCAAAATAATGACTGGTTCTCTACCTGCCAATAATGAAGCTGAAGTTCTAACTTGGGTACGTAGGAATGGTTGGGTTCCAATTGATATTAGTAGAGCTTATGAGATGGCTATACAAATAACAGAATCAGCTACAGGCAAAAAAATAAAAAGAAATGATCTTTTTGATTTTTCTGGAAGGATTAAATTAAGAGATAAGTCTGTGTTTTTTAGACAATTGGCAACTTTGATTTCTGCGGGAGTGCCTATAGCGTCAGCAATAGAAATACTAGTAGAGCAAACAAGCAATAAGCGATTTAAAAAAGTCATTTCAAGCATGCATTATAGAATAAGTGCAGGATCTACCCTAGGAAGTGCAATGTCGGAACATACGAAAGTATTTGATACGTTATCTGTTGCTTTAGTTAAGGCTGGAGAGGAGTCAGGAAACTTAGACGATAGTTTATCAAGGCTTGCAACGTTTCTTGAGGATCAAGATGCTTTAAGAAGGAAAATAATATCAGCTCTAACATATCCTACTACGGTAATTTTGATTGCACTTATTGTGTTGGCTCTTATGGTTACAGTGGTTATTCCTCAGTTTGAGAAAGCATTTCAAAATTTAAATGTAAAAATGCCCATTTTAACAGAAATGACTTTCCAATTTGGTAAATGGATTAGAACAAACTGGTTTGTATTTCCAGCATTTATTATATTATTGCTATTTATATTGCGCCATGTAAAAAGAGTGCCAAAATTAAGAATCTATATAGATACCCTAATGCTAAAGTTGCCTATTTTTGGAAATATTTTATATAAAGCATCTGTTTCGAGGGCATTTAACACCATGTCATCATTGCTTAATTCAGGTGTGCCTGTGCTTACATCTTTAGAGATATCAGGAGAAGTTGCAGCAAACGAAAAGATAAAGCAATCCTTCCTATATATGAGAGATGCAGCGACCATAGGAAAGCTGCTGAATGGAGTTATGAAAGAGAAAAAACTTTTTCCTCCTATGGTAATAAATATGGTCGCAGTTGGAGAAGAAACAGGAAGAACAGATGACATGTTACAAAAGGTGGCAAGCTGGTATGAACAAGAATTAACAGAGACAATAAAGAGGCTCAGCTCTTTATTAGAACCAGTAATGATAGTATTTGTAGGAATAGTTGTTGGTTTCATGGTGTTGGCAATATTTTTACCAATTATTTCATCAATTCGTGTTTTCTTGTAATAATTATACATATTATGCTATTTTAGACTAGACAAAACGATGAATAGCATTTATATTACAAACCGAAGTGCATTAGAGTGCATTAAAAATAATAATTATAATTATTTAATTTTAAGGAGGAAAAAATATGAGAAAGACAAAAGGATTTACACTCGTTGAGCTCCTTATCGTCATTATTATCATAGGTATATTGGCAGGTATGATGATGTTATCGAGCGGAGCAGCAACTGACAAAGCAGAAGCAACTAAGATTGTTTCGAATTTACGCAACATTAAAGCAGCTGCAATAATGTTTTATGCTGATGAGAACAAATGGGACTTTACCTCTGAATTAGACCTTCACGGAACAGATGCAAAAGCTGTTGCAATAGCAAAGTATCTTGATAAGAAACCTGATGATGGATATGTTCTTGCAAAGGCAGACGAAAAGATTAGTGTTGGTTATACGAAAGTTCTTCCAGGCGTTGCCTCAAAGCTTTCATTAATGGCTGCAAATGCCGGATTAAGAAACGCAGCTATAACGTCAGCAGACGTAACATCAGCGGATCAAGTAATAAGCACCGCAGTCTATATGGTTGTAAACTAGTACAACTGTACAAGTAGAATTATTACGCAAAAAGAAGACCTCTTAAGGAGAGGTCTTCTTTTTTTATTTTTAGTTTTACTAATATTACATTTTATTATTAAACTATATAGCTAGCAATACACAATAATTAATAATTGATAGTCTATCTAAATGTAATGATTTGCCTCAAATTATACATTCATAAAATATGTTTATGAATGTGTAACAATTTTAAATGAGCTAGTAAAATGTGACAAGCTTCCTTCGCCAAATGTTTAAAAACGGCAGTGTGTATGGTTTATGGAGGTGGCCAAATTGTTCAAAAGGATTTACGCTAGTTGAGTTGCTGGTAGCTATTATAATTATTGCCTTCTTAGTTGGCGTAGCAGTGCTTTCAAGTGGTGCCGCGTCTGACAAACAAAGGCTACAAGGATTGTTTCTGGCCTGCGAAATATAAAAAATGCATCAATAATGTATTATACAGATAACGGCTATAGGCCACTTACGTCAGCTACTAACACACAAAACGACCCAGTTAAGGATCCTTATGCTAAAAGTACTAAAGATGGTAAATTGGGTTCTGGTCTTGTGCCTGAGCAAACTTAGGTGGCATAATAATAAAACCTCGTCTTGTTGTGATAGGTCTTAATGCTACTGATAAATCACCAATTGCTAAATACCTTAATAAAAACCTAAATTAGGATATGTGTTAGTTGCGAACATTGGTGGCAAGATAAGCACAGGTTTTGAGGGACTTAGTCCTAGTGTAGCTGAGAAACTAACAAGCATGGCTGCAGCTTCTGGATTGAGAAACGCACCAATTACATTGAAAGACGCAACGCCTACAGATAAAGTAATAGCAAGAACCGTTTATATGGGGGTAAATTAATACTTTTATATATATATTATAAAGATAAAATAAAGTCTCTTATTTAGAGGCTTTATTTTTTTATAATTTTATAAAATTTTGTTATTACTTAACTTACATTTAAATAATATTAATAATATATATAAGTTGATAACATAATATAAATAAAAGGAAATTTTTCTCAGACTTTGTAAAAATAAAACTTGTTTTTATATTTCTAGAAAGATTTAAGAAAACTATATATAATTATGAGCATTTATCCTTGTGTTTACTTTGTTATTGCTACCTAAGAAATTAAAAATCGTTGCTAAAAACTTATATAGGCTATACAATCAACTAAACATCAAATATTAACAGTCATGAGGTATATTAGATGGCATTCTTGAAATTAAAGTTAAAGAGAAAATGCAAGGCCAGTTTATTTCTTGATGGAAATAAATTTCAATATCTTTCTCTTAGTGGTGGGTTTGGCAACTATACTATAGCAGATATGATATCGGAACAAATATCGCTTAAACACAATAATGAAAATAGCCCTCAATTAAACACAAAAGAGGGTTTAAATGAGTGTTTTTCTATTTTATCTTCTAGAGTAGCTGAAAAAGAAACACCCCTTTTTATCTCTCTGCCAATCTCAGACTCTTTGTTAAGAATAGTTGATTTGCCAGGAATAACAATTGAAGAAGCGAAACTTGCCTTTCGTTATGAATTTGAAAACTATTTCCCATTTCCTTTAGACGAAGGGATTTTTGATATAGCAATGATTGATTATCCACTTATAGATCAAGCCTCTGAAAAAAGATTTATGGTGGTTGCTACGCGATTATCATTAATAGATAATATTATGACAGCAGCTGCTAACAATGGTTTTATAGTATCAGGAATTATTCCATCTCAAATATCTATAGAAAAAGCGATGGACTCGATCCCTAACTTAAATGAAATGGCCGTTTATATTTATGCAGGGAGACTAAGATCTGTCATGATTTTATCCTGGAAGGGAAATGGTGTGTTTTATAGAAGTATTTCCATGGGATTTGATCAAGCACTTGAACATTTTGAAACTGCGAAAGATACAGAAGAAAAACATGATTTTATAGATGATAATTCCCAAACAATTGATTTTGTAAAGGAGATTCGCTTTTCTATGCAGTTTGCACTTTCACAAATAAGAGGTTTTAATCCTCAAGCTGTTTATCTTTCTGGCCCCGGTGCCAACTTATCAATGTTGACTTTGCTAACGGAAACTTTGGCAATAGAAGACATATCTATAATAGATCTTTTTAATATACATACGATAAGCGTAAACAATAGGGATATAACAGAAAATTGGGATATTCCTCTAGGTTCGGTCTTAAGGTGAGATTATGGTCGCTAAATTAGATTTGCGCATACCAGGAAAGGAGCTTAGAAGCAAAAGAGATTCCTCTTTCGTAGAACTTTTTCTTTTCTCCTTAACAATGTTGTATATTGTAACTTCTTTGCTAATAATATTTATAAGTTTATGGAGAATAACATCTCATGGTTTTAGACTTACAGAATTACAGGATGAATCTCGTGTCTTAAACAATAAAATTTTATTAATGGACAAGGAACTGTCCAGGCTAACTACAGCAAGCAGAGAAACGGAGATGAAATTAGACTATTTATTGGATGATACACCTATATTAGAGTTGATGTTTTACCTTCTTACATCACTCCCTGAAGGTATGTCTGTTGGAAGTGTGACTCTTACAAACAGAGATTTAAATATAATAGGGAAATCTTATAAAGAAGAAGCTGTCTTTGCACTTATTAATAGTCTCCCATCTTCAGGTATGATTGAAAAGATTGATTTGCCGCAGATTTCGCTTGCTTCTGATTCTATTTATACATATAAATTAAACTGTAAGATAAAACCTATATTAATGTTTAGGTCATCTAGTAGTTTAATAAATGATCAAATTCACCATGAGAAGGAACTAGAACAGTGATTTATTTTGGGTTAAGAAAAAATATGCGTAATAAAGTGATAATTGTTGGAGTGCTGTTTTTTGTGCTTTTGTTTGTTCAATTTATTTCTATAAAGTATTTAAAATCTAATTTGATTGAAGCACAATCTTTAGAGCAACAAAATAGGCTGTTAGCAAGCACACTCAATAGTAAGGCAGACTATGTTGCTTATTACAAGTCGGCTATAAAAACAAACGAAATAGAACTGCCCAGGCCTATTGATTCGCCTACTGCTTGTTATGAAATAATAGTAAAATTGTTGGGCACTCACGCGGTCGCGGGATCAGAAATAAAAAAAGATAGTGAAGATGGTGACAGCATATCTTTTAAAGTTGCAGGTACAACTGATTATTTAAATCTGATGCAATTATTCTTGTCTTTTAGGAAAAGTCCTTATATGTTTATATTAACAAACGTAAGCATATTACATGCAGGAAGTAATGATATTAATTTTACATTTACAATCCAAGCAAAAAAGAGAATTCTGACAACAATCCAGGAGAGATCTTAAATGAGTTTTTTAAAAAACGTTCTTGATAAAACAATTATTAAGTCCTTTAAGCTCCCTGATACGTTAGAAGAACGTAAAAAACTTTATATTTTTTTACTTACCTCAATCATCCTATTTATACTAGTTGTTCTGAGTATTATAAACTTTATTTGGCTAAATAAATCTGTAATAATTGACATCTCAAAAGAATTTACACAACAAGAGAACCTTAAAACACAAAATCAATCGGAGTCAATAAATGTTAAGATTGATGCATATAAGGAATACTTATCTGGAGGAACACGCTTGTTAGTGCTGTCTGAAACAATAGCGCGCTCTCCTTTATCAGATTTAGGTGATAGAGGATTATTGGGAAAAACATTATTAGTACCAGAATATCCCCCGAATATAAATATAAGAGCATTAGTCATAATGGATACTGGTGCTATTGTTGTACTAGACATAGAAGGAGAAGTCCCTGGAAAAATTTGTAAAATTGGAACAACATTTGGAGAGAATAAAGGAAAAATCACGGATATAGATAATAAAGGGGTGACTTGGACATGGCTAAAAACAAAACATCGTACAAATTTATAAAAGATCCTATTACATTATTCTTTTCCATTATAGTTGTTTTATTTTTATTAAATGCTACCGCATCTTTTGCAGTTACTACAGATGCCAAGCAAGGTGAGATAAAATCCTTAATTGAAGGTATAAGGGTTCGTCAATTTGGTGGCAACGAAGTTTTACTGGAAGTAAGAGGTAGTAAAATGTCCTTGCCCAAAGTTGCACCAAATACTTCACATGCAATTACATTAGAATGGTCTAACATAAAATTCCCTAATAGTACAGATCAAAAAGATTGGTGGAACGATTATGGTTGGGACATCATAAGAATCACGCCTGAAAAAACTAATAATTGGTGGCAAAGCTATGATTACCCTCTAATTCAGAGAATTCAAATTGAACCTAAAGACGATGTAGACTTGACATTGAATATTACAGGAGAAAAACCATTAAAAATAAAAAGCATAAGCGGTATGGCCGGTTCAGATCAAATTACAATAAGGCTTACTGTAGTTGAAGAAGTAAAAAGTGATTCAGCGTCATATAACCCTATTTTACAAAAAACAACAAAAGGTGTAATGGATCCCTTAGGGATGGATACTAAGGTGTCCTTAGAACTAAGAGATGTTTCTGCCCGAGAGGTTTTTAGAATGTTAGCAAAATTGCGCAACCTTAACCTCGTTCTAGACACGACGGTCCCAGATACTCCTATGACAATTTCTTTTAATCAGGCTAAATTTAGTGAAGTTTTTGCATATATGTTGCGAATGAACGATTTAACTTATTCAATAATGGGAGATACGTTAATTGTAGGTACAGTAGAAAGCATAGGGAAAACAATGGGGAAAAATAAAACTAAAGGATACAAGGTGGCTTTTGCTGACCTATCAAAATTACCACCCATCATTGTTGGACTGGTTCCTCTTTCTAAACCTCCGGTTGTTGATGAAAGGACTAGAACTCTTTATGTTACAGCGACCCCAGAGCAACATTCTGAAATAGAAGCGATTATGAACAAAGTAGATCATCCCGGCAAACAAGTAATGTTGCAGGCAAGATTGATAGAAGTTAATGACAATGCAGTACAAGACGTACAGGCATTTTTGTCCGGAGTTTATAAGGGTTGGCTTTTCTCATATGGGGGAAGTGGACTCGGATTGGATTATTTAAGCTCAAATTTAGAGAAAAAAACATATTAACCTCTACAACATCCACGACAGCAAACAAAATCCCGTTTCCAGGAGAAACCGATCGTACCATCCCAGTAAATGCAGTAGATCGTGCTATGAACGCACTTGATGTTGGTTTGGCTGCAATGGAATCAGATAATAAGGGAAAGGTTTTGGCTAACCCTTCTGTAGTTGCACTTGATGGACGTAAGGCTTTAATAAAACTAACTCATAACTATCTTTATCAATCAGGCGTTGATGATGCTCGTAATCCTAAGTTTACAAAAGAGGAAACTGGTCCTACGCTTGAAATAACACCGACAGTCGGACGAGATGGATTTATTACATTAGACTTAAATATAGCTACAGGTGAAATCGTAGGTTTTAGAAAAACGGGCAACTCAGAAACCCCGGAAACAACAAAGCGTGAGGTAAATACTCAGATAAGAGTAAGAAACGGAGAATTATTTGTCATAGGTGGGCTTTTTCAAGAAACAAAGACTAAGGGAATTACAAGAGTTCCTGTGCTAAGCTCAATTCCTCTTTTAGGTGAATTATTTAAGGGAAGAAACGACAAGCATGTAAAAACGGAGATGGCTTTTATTGTTGTTCCTTACATATTAGATGTTCCAACAGGAGCTGCAGAAGTATATGATATGCCCTCAATGAGTCTAAGCCAGTAGATAGAAGATAGGAGAACAAACTTAAAATGAAGGACAGTTCAATGAAGGTAACACGCCTTGGCGAGCTTCTTATAAAAGATGAGTCTATCTCTCTAGATGAACTTCAGGAAGCCTTAAAAGAACAAGAAACATCACCTAAAAGGCTAGGAGAGATTCTTATAAAAAAAGGATATATCTCTGAACTGCGTCTAGCTGAGGCTTTATCTAATCAGCTAAATATACCATTAGTTTCTTTAGTAAGATTGTGTCCCACGCAGGATTTACTTTCATTGGTTCCTGAAAACGTGGCAAGACGCTTAAACGTAATACCAATTCAAAAGCCTGATTCAAAACATATTGTAATAGCGATGTCAGATCCAATGGATACACTTGCCATAGATGAAATACGTATGCTGACACAACTTGAAGTCATAGTACAAGTTGCTACGATTTCAGATATTCAAAAAGGATTGACTTCGTTTTATAAAATGCAAATGTGTGTGGAAGAAGCTTTAATTGATATACAGCGTCAAGATGATACGAGCGAGAAAATAGATGAACTAGGAAGTGTTTTAACAGAAGTAACACAGGAAACACCTTCTTTTTTTAGTACTGATGCACCAGTTGTAAAGCTTGTAAGTAGTATTCTTGAACAAGCAGTTAAGGAAAAAGCTTCGGATATTCATATAGAACCATCAGAGCGAAACACGCTAGTTCGTTTTAGAATAGACGGAACTATGTTTTCAAGTTTCGAGATACCTAAAAATTTACACCCACCCCTTGTCTCTCGCATAAAAATACTTTCTAATATGGATATATCAGAGAAAAGACGTCCACAGGATGGTAGGATATTAATAAAAGAAGGGGAGAAAAGGATAGATTTAAGAGTTTCCACTGTGCCTTCAATATTTGGAGAGAAAATAGTATTACGAATACTTGATCAAAGTAATGAAAATATAGGTATGGAGAAACTGGGATTTGAACCGGACTTAATAGAAAGGCTTAATAAAGTCATAACATCACCACATGGGATTTTTTTAATAACTGGACCAACTGGGAGTGGAAAATCTACAACATTATATTCGATACTGGAAATCATCAGCACACCATCAGTTAATGTTATTACTCTTGAAGACCCAGTTGAGTATACAATTCCAGGAATAACACAAATACAAGTTAACGAGAAAATAGATGTAACTTTTAGTAACACTTTAAGGTCTATACTTAGACAAGACCCAGATAAGCTTATGATAGGTGAGATTCGTGATACAGAAACTGCCCAACTGGCGGTAAGGGTTGCTTTAACAGGGCATTTTATTTTAAGTACCTTGCACACCAATGATGCACCTTCAGCAATTGACAGGCTTTTAGACATGGATATTCCAGCTTATCTTTTATCCTCTTCATTGCGTGGCGTTTTGGCTCAAAGATTGGTTAGAAAGCTATGTCCAAACTGTAAAGAAAAAGATGTTGTACCTCCAAAACTTGCAGAAGAGCTTGGAATTCCCAAAGACACAAAAATATATAACCCCGTTGGTTGTCCAGCTTGTCGATATACCGCTTACAGTGGAAGAACCGTTGTTTCTGAACTTATGATTGTAGATACAACATTGCGTGAAATGATAAATAATAATGAGTCAGTAGATAAAATAAGAGAATATGCTTGTAAAAAAGGAATGAAATTGTTGAAAGAATCTGCTTTAGAAAAAGTTTTAGACGGTGAAACTAGTATTGAAGAAATGTTAAGTATTACTATTGCAGATTAGGAGAATGTTTATGAATAGTGTTTTTTTAAGAAATCTTTTAATTGAAGGTGTAAAGAAGTCTGCTAGTGATATTCATTTAGGTGTGGGAACAAGACCAGCAATAAGAATTGATGGAGAACTCACTTGGTGCTTAAATTTTGATTTTCTTACTAACAAAGATATGGAATCTACTATAAAATCACTATTAGACGAAAAACAATTAAAAACATTCTATAAAGATAAAGAATTGGACTTTAGTTTCGCATTAGAATTAATAGAAAACAAGTATCAGAGGTTTAGGGGAAACTTTTTTTTTGAAAAAGGGAATCCTGCCCTAGTTTTACGTATAATTCATAACGAAATTAAATCAATAGAAGACCTCCTTTTGCCTAAAGCAATATATGAAATTACGGAGAAAAACAGAGGTCTATTCTTAGTAACAGGTCCTACGGGATCAGGTAAATCTACAACACTTGCCGCAATGGTACAAAAATTAAATAAAACACGTTCTTTGCATATAATAACGATTGAAGATCCTATTGAGTTTTTATACACTTCTGAAAAATCCTTTGTTAGGCAGAGAGAAGTTGGTAGAGATACCAATAGTTTTGCTGAAGCAGTAGTAAGAGCTATGAGAGAAGATCCTGATGTCATTTTAATTGGAGAGTTAAGGGATTTTAAAACTATTTCTGCTGCTATAACCGCTGCAGAAACAGGACATCTTGTTTTGACAACACTACATACTCAAGATGCATCACAAAGCATCGACAGAATAATAGATGTGTTTCCTCCTTACCAACATCAACAAATAAGAGTCCAGCTTTCGTCAACTTTATTAGGAATATTGTCCCAACAACTTGTTCCTTTAGCTGCAGGTAAAGGCAGAATAGCAGCTACAGAGATGTTATTAACTAATAGTGCAATACGTAATCATATAAGAGAAACAAAAACTTCTCAGATAAAAAATACATTACAAACTGGACTTTCTCTTGGTATGCATACAATGGATCAAGACCTAGCGAGGATGGTTAATGAGAGGATTATCACTGAAGATGACGCAATAAAGCGTTGTTTTGATATTCAAGAGCTAAAAAGAAATATTTACTAAGAAGATGCACAAACATAAAGGGTATACTCTTATAGAATTTATTATATTATCTCCGATATTTTTGTTATATACAGCCTTAATTGCCTCTTCTTTTTCTCTAACAGCTAAACTTCAAGATCATATAGAGAATAAACTTGCTATTGAATTATTAAAACAGGAATGTTTAACAAGACTTTTATCTGGAACAAAACCAGAAAAGCTATCGAGTATAAATAAAAAGCATGTTATCAAAATTATAGGACTGGATGAAGGCGATTATAATATTGAATTCCATTTTGAAACTTATTTTGGCGAAGAAAAAGACAGTATTATTTGGGCAACGAAAGAGTAGGAATTTTGCTTTTACATTGGTAGATATATTAATTTCTATTTTTTTCTTCTTATTCTTGATACCTTTTTTCTTAACCCTTTTACAACAAACTGGAAATTACTTAATCAAACTTATAGATTATAGAGCAGCTTATAATAGGGCTTTTTCTGTTGTATCACTTTTACGTTATCCTATTTTTTACTGTGGGTTAGGAGTGCCGACAGATGTGGATGGGTATAAACAATCTTTTGGGAATAGTCGGTTTCAGCCCTTTAACTGGACAGGTCCCGTTAGTGTTGTGAAAAACCCTTTGGGGTTAGAAAATGCAGAATTACGAATTGTATTTGCTAAATGTGATTATAAAAAATTAAAATCAAACTTCAAATATAAGGAGCAAGGAAAGGTAATATCATTTACAAAAAAAATAGATAAAAATACTATTGTTGCATCAAATAGCGGTGCTCCAAACAACATAAAAAACTGTATAGTATTTAGAAGTTCTTTCCCTAATGCTAATCCTTTGGTCGTTCGATGGGTTAGTAGTGATAGGTATTTTCTTGAAGTAGAGAGTTATTTAAATGATGAATATTTCCAGCTTTATAAAAATGATAAAATGTACCTTTTATCGGCTTTAAAAGTTTTTTGTAAGAATGCCATTTTATATACAAATGATTATAAGATATCTGGTGATCAACCAAGAGTTGACGGGATACAGGACATAAGGTTTTATTTAGATAATAATAAAAATTTTATCACAATCTACATACTTTCGAGAGGGAAATTTCAATATAATGACTACAAAAAAATTATAGGAATTGAAAAGTGTTTTCCTGAATTAGAAAGTGAATGGAGTGTTATTAAATCAACTTATCAGCTTTATGTATATAAAACAGTTTGGAGGTTGCCCAATTGTCTTTCAGAAAATCTTTTGTTTGCAAAAGATTAGAAGGAATGATTTTAGTAACATCGATAATACTCTTATCGGTTGCTTTGGGAACAATGATACTGGCATTAACAGTAGTTAATAAGACGTTTGAAGGTCATTCGATTGTAATAAATTCTTTAACTAGAGAAAATATTGCAAAACAATCATTTGCAATTACTGAAAAATGGTTTTCGGATTCTATAAAAAACGGAGAAATACCCTTGTCTGGAAACGTAAATTGTGACAATGTGCCAAATATACATTCCGTTTTTCATACTCCATCTCATCTGTTAGAGCCTCTTTTTAAGGGAAACGATGTGAATGAGATAAAAGCATATGTGGTAGATGCTAATTACGCTACACAAACACCCGAAATCATTTTATCTGAAACAATTTTTATTGAGCCGCATACATTAGAATTGAATAATAAAAAATATGATGTTCGCCATTATTTTCTAAACGTTTTTGTCAAGCTGAATCAAGATGATAAAGTACAATTACAATTAAATAAAGAAGTTCTAGTTTTAACTAATGAGCTTAACCAAAATACTTTTATAAATTCTGCAAGTGAGAGACAATTAATAAAAACAAATAGCTAAAAAATTATTATTTTTATAAGGCTTCTAATGGAGATGTGCTACAACAAATATATTGTTGTATTTTGAAGATATAGGAGGGAATATGATGGCACAAGAAGTAGATACAAGTGATTTTCGCCCAGGATTAAAAATAAAATGGGATAATGGTATGTGGTTGATTGTAGAGTGTTCTCATCATAAAATGGGACGAGGTGGTGCTATTGTTAGAGGAAAGTTTCGTAACCTAGAGACAGGTTCCATTATAGAACAATCGTTTAAATCCGGGGAACGATTTGAGCGCATTATATTTGATGAAACGCCAGCTCAATATCAATACAAAGATGGAGATGACTATATATTTATGGATTTGCAATCATACGATCATGTTTCTCTATCGCCCGAGACTTTAGGAGATGCTATAAAATATCTTATAGATGATTTGGAAGTAAGCTTTGATTTATATGAAGGAAAAATTCTTGGAATTGAGCTTCCAACATCTGTAACTTTAAAAATTCAAGACACTCCACCTCCATTTAAGGGTGATACAGCTTCCGGAGGTGGTAAACCGGCCACTACGGAAACAGGACTCGTCGTAACAGTTCCTTTTTTTATTGAGACAGGGGAGTATATATTAGTTGATACAAGGACAGGCGAATATTTGGAAAGAGCAAAAAAATAACCTATTACTTCAATTATAGGTAATATGACAGGAGGGTTTAACATGTGTGCACGTGAAAAAATATCTTATTTAAAGGGTCTTATCGATGGACAAAATTTGGCAGATACTCCTGAAAGTCAGAAGTTTTATAAGGCTTTAGTCGATTCACTAGACTCGTTAGCAGAAGCTATTGAAGATCATGAAAACTTGCATCAAGACTTGAATGATTATTTAGAGCAGTTAGATGAAGATGTTTCGGAAATTGAAGATGAACTTGATCTCCTTTTAGAAGATGAGGATGATTACGATGAAGACGACGACGAATATGATTATGAAGAGTTTGATGAAGAGGAATATGCTTCTGTGAAATGTCCTTACTGTGAAGAAGGATTTTATTTCGAGCCAGCATTATATGAAGAAGATGAAGATTTAGTGTGCCCTCATTGCGGAAAGGGATTTAAGGTCCCCGAACCTAATTAATATATTATATATGTGTGTTTAAAAGTATTGGGGGTTCTCAAATGACTATGGCATCTAATAAGGATGAAATATTAAAAGATAATGAGCAACTTTTATTGGAAAGAAAAGAAGACGCTATTAGTCAACCGAATTATGAAGGGAACGTACGCGTTTCTGAAGATGTAATCGCTCATCTCGCTATGAACGCATTAAATACTGTAGAAGGTGTTTTCCCTTCTAATCCAGGGCTAATGGCGAACCTTCGACTAGGACGAAAGACCACAAATGGAATAAGGGTTACAATTTCAGAAGCTGATGTACCTGAAATTGTAATTGATGCGTATGTCTTAGTAAAATATGGATTACGCATACCCGATATATGTTGGGATCTTCAAGAGTCAATTAAAAGACAGGTTGAACAAACAACCGGTTATCAATTAAAAAGTGTAAATATATATGTACAGGGAATATCTTTTATAAATAAAAAAACTATCGAATCTGGGCTCTCGGATAAAGATTTTACACCTGTGCCCCTAAACGGAGAACTTTAACTTATAATCACTATTTGAGGTCGCTTCCAGTTTTGGGAATCGACCTCAAATATTAAGGAGTGTTACCTGTGTTTTTTTTCTGGCGTACAACAAAAAACGGAAAAATTTGGCTTGATAGTGATGGAATCAAGCAATTAATTAATAAAGAGTTGCCTAAGGATTCTTCTCTCCAAGAAATTTCATTTCTTGGAGAGAAGAATCTACTTAGTATTCATATCTCAAAGCCTGCCTCAGATTTAATAGATTTGCGGTCAAATTTTGAAAAAAAAATATCAGATATCTTTATCTCTTCTGGAATTGATGTTCAGATAAATTGGTTGGATATTTCTCCTCAAGATAACCCACATCTTACCCCGATTTGGGAACTTCCAATATTTTGGGGTGCTCTCTTAGCTGCTCTTACAGCTTTAGTAAATTTGGGAATTAAGGGGATTATAATGTCTTTTATTGCTCTTATAATAGGATACGCCACATCATGGCTATTACTAACCTCTGATGGACAAAAGTATCTTAGTAAAATTAAACAACGTATTTGGGGATGACGGATTGGAAAATAAAAACATATCAAAATTGCGTAGAAAATCTCGAGAAATAGCCTTACAATTGCTATATCAGCTTGATATTAGAAGCGAATTGGATGTCGAAATGGCAATTTCTCTTTATGAATCAACAGAATATTGGTTAGAAGATGAAGAAAATGTTTTTTTAAATGATAAAAATAGCAATAATGATATATCAGGGAAGTTATTCTCTACAGAGAGCGAAGAAGCAGAAGAGGTCTTTGCCTATGCTTTTAGTCTCGTTCGTGGCATATATAACAACATAGATGAAGTGTTCTCATTATTAAGAAATAATATCATAGGTTGGCGCCTAGAGCGTATGGTTACCGTAGACAAGGTCGCAATAATATTAGCTCTTTATGAGGGGCTTATTTCTAAAAGTGTTCCAATTGCCGTTGCGATTTCCGAAGCTGTTGAACTGTCAAAAATTTATGGAACATCAAATTCTGGACGATTCGTGAATGGCGTGTTGGGTCGTATCGTAAGGAAAGAAAAGACGGAGTAATTTATCAGTGAGTTCTTCTGTTAACAGCAAAGTCATTACAGTAGATGAAATGACAGGGATACTAAGGGATACAATATCCTCTGTAAGTGCCCTGCAAGATGTGAACGTTAGAGGAGAAATTCTTGGTTTTAAGCGCCATACGAGTGGACATACCTACTTTTCACTTCTCGGAAGTGAAACTCGGGTGTCTTGTGTTTTATTCCGCTCTAATGCTTCTTCCGTAATAACATGGCCCAAAGATGGAGATGAAGTACTTGTTAAAGGAAGAATTGACATATATGGAGCAAGGGGTTCCTACCAGATTTATGCCAATGTTGTTTTTCCCATTGGGGCAGGTGCAAAAGCTAGAGCAAAAGAGATGTTAAGAGTAAGGCTCGAGGAAGAAGGCATTTTTGATCCTCAAAAGAAATTGCTTATTCCTAAATATCCCGAAAAGCTAGCCATAATAACCTCTCTTTCCGGAGCTGCTCTACAAGATTTTTTAAAAATATCATCGATACGCTATCCAAATTCAGATCTTGTTATTATTCCAAGTCTTATGCAGGGAATTGATGCACAAGGTGAAATATTATCTGCTTTGAATAAGTGCCGTTTTATCCCAAATTTATCGTTAATCGTTCTTATTAGAGGTGGTGGAAGTAGGGACGACCTAGATGTTTTTGATAATGAAGATGTTGTTCGTGCAATATTTTATTCTCCAATTCCAGTAGTGACGGGTCTTGGACATCAGATAGACAACACCCTTTCTGACTTAGCTGCGGATTTATGTTCTCCAACACCTTCTAGTGTCGCTGAGCATATTTTCCCTGATACGAAGGAAATTCAGAAGTATTTACAAAACTATAAAGAAAGAATCTTTGTTTCAACGCAACAAAGAGTGAAACGCTTAGTAGATATTTTAATTTTTAGGGAAGAAAGTCTGATTATTAATTTGCAAAAAGGATATCTTGAGCCCGCTTTTGATAATTTAAAAAACAAATACATAAATTTTAAAGATCTAATTGTCTTTAAAATTCATAATTTTGAAACAAAATTAAAATCAATTGAAACTTTAATTAATTCATCTTCTCCTAGGAATATATTAAATAGAGGATATTCAATCTCCAAAGATAGTTTAGGAAATGTAATAAAAGATCCAAGTTTATTAAAAGTAGGAGACATTATATATATAGAATCACAAAACACCTTATTGGAAGCAACAATAAAAAAGATTATTTTAAAGACTAATAAACATAAAGGGGATTAAAATCCTATGATTCCAAGAGCTATTGAATGGATATCTAATAAACGAGTTTTACGTTTATTGGATCAAAGATGCCTACCATATGAAATAAAGTACATTGATTGTAATAAATATAGTGACGTCGTAACAGCAATAGAGAATATGACGGTAAGGGGAGCTCCTGCTATTGGCATAGCTGCGGCATATGGAGTACTTCTTTCCTCTTATACTAACAATAAGTCTTATATAGAAAATGCAATCTATAGCCTCTCGAAAACACGTCCAACCGCAGTTAACCTTCATTGGTCATTGGATCGAATGTCAAAAATATTCTATGAGAATCAAAATAACAAAAAAATTTATGAAATTTTTGAAAAAGAAGCGGATAAAATTTATAAAGAAGATATCGAAATTAATAAAACATTATCAAACTATGGTCAAGAACTTTTACCTCCTTGTGCTACGGTTATAACGCACTGTAATGCTGGTTCTTACGCTACAGCTGGATATGGGACTGCATTGGGAGTTATAAGAGCAGCAAAAGAAAATAACAAAACAATCTCCGTTTTTATAAGCGAGACTAGACCTAGGTTACAAGGAGGCCTTATTACCTCATTTGAATTATATGAAGAAGGATTTGATATTACTGTTATTTGTGACTCTATGGCGGCCTTTTTAATGTCTACTCAAAGAATTGATGCAGTCATTGTTGGTGCAGATAGAGTGGCATCTAATGGAGATGTGGCCAATAAAATTGGTACATACTCACTTGCAATAGTTGCCAAAGAACATAAAGTTCCATTTTATGTAGCTGCGCCTACAAGTACTTTTGATTTAAACTGCCCTGAAGGCAAATGTATCTCAATAGAATTACGTTCATCAGATGAGGTAAGAAAAATGAACAACAAAACAGTAATACCAGAAAGAATTCCAGTTTGGAACCCGTCTTTCGACATAACTCCAGCACATCTAATTACTAGCATTATAACGGAGAGAGGAGTTATATCTTCGCCATTTGAAGATAAAATTTATAACAACAAATAAAAACGGAGGTTACTGTAATGAAAAATGAATTTAATATAGCAGATATAACACTAGCAAAAGAAGGGCATATCAAGATAGATTGGGCTTGGGAGCATATGCCGGTACTCAAGTTATTAGCTGAAAAAAAACAGGAAGAAAAACCTCTTGCAGGAATTACAATTGGAGCTTGTCTTCATCTTGAAGCCAAAACGGCTTGTTTACTTAAAGTGCTTAATGAATTAGGTGCAACTGTTGTGGCAGCTGGTAGCAATCCTTTATCTACACAAGACCCTGTATGTGCAGCTCTAGTTGAATATGGCATTCACGTTTTTAGTAAACATAACATGACAACAGATGAGTACAATGAAAATTTACGAAATGTGTTGCTTTGGCATCCTAATATAATTATTGATGATGGGGCAGATGTCATTTCAATGATTATAAGAGAACATAAAGAGCTTATTCCTGAAATATTAGGAGGGTGTGAAGAAACTACAACAGGAATTAAGCGACTTAAAGCAATGGCAAGTGAAGGAGTATTGCCCTTTCCTATGTTGGCAGTAAATGACGCACGAAGTAAGCATTTATTTGATAATCGCTATGGCACAGGTCAATCTGTTTGGGATGCTATACTTCGAACTACAAATCTTATAGTTGCAGGTAAAATAGTAGTTGTTGTTGGTTATGGTTGGTGCGGGAAGGGTGTTTCACGTAGAGCATCAGGTTTAGGGGCACGTGTTGTTGTCGTTGAAATTGATCCACATAAAGCTTTAGAGGCTTTAATGGATGGATATGAGACAATGAACATGAATGACGCGTCACGACTTGGAGATATATTTATTACTGTTACCGGTAATATTAAAGTAATAAGAAAAGAACATTTTTTAAACATGAAGGATGGTGCTTTGCTCACAAATGCAGGACATTTTGATGTTGAAGTATGTATCCCAGACCTAAAAAAAATAGCAGCAAAAGTAAGAAAAACAAGAGATAATATAGAAACATATATTCTTGCGGATGGGAAGAATTTACATGTCTTGGGAGAGGGGCGTCTTGTAAATTTAGCTGCAGCTGACGGTCATCCTGTAGAAATTATGGACCTTAGCTTTGCAATGCAACTTTTGTCTGTTCTTTATATGTCTCAAAATAGATTATCTCCAGGATTACACCCTGTCCCTGAAGAACTAGACAAGGAAATAGCTTCTTTAAAACTTGAAACATTAGGAGTGGAAATTGAAAGAATGACACCAGAACAAGAAGAATATATAGCTAGTTGGAGAGAGTAATTATGTATAAAACCTATAAAAATATTATTGCATGGGATTCCTCTATGTCTAAAGCTTTGCCTTGTGATATTGTTACTGAAGGGAAAGTTATTAAAAACATTCTTCCTCCTAATACTGCAAATAGGAATGTAGTCTTTAACGGGAAGGGAACAACAGCAGTTATTCCAGGCTTTTCTAACGCTCATGGACATGCTGCAATGACACTCTTGAGAGGCGTA
>Ga0255345_1002542_pt1 | contig 23022 bp, 7 predicted proteins | sample wastewater_treat_6_FD_192415 | JGI IMG/M metagenome (GOLD analysis project Ga0255345, IMG submission 192415) | Wastewater microbial communities from Lulu Island WWTP, Vancouver, Canada - plant20 | ecosystem: Engineered > WWTP > Wastewater > Unclassified | place: Canada: Vancouver, British...
ATTATTTCAAATCCCAAGCTTTCAAAATTATCTGTAACTTCCTGCAAATATTTTTTAATTATTCCTGAAGCTATAACTAAACCGCCCTTTTTTAAAAATTTCGGGAAAGTATAACTCATGCTCATAATTACTTGAGCAATTATATTAACTGCAATCATGTCATACTTATTGTATCCGATTTTTTCTTGCAAGGCCTTGTCCTCGGTTACATCACCCAAGTACACCGTGAATCTGTCTTGGTTAATATTGTTGAGTGCAGCATTTTCTCTTGCTATTCGAACAGAATTTTCGTCGATATCAACTCCGGTGCAGCTCTTTGCCCCGAGAAGCAATGCAGCAATTGACAGTATTCCGCTGCCGCATCCCATATCCAGCACTTCCATATCTTTATGAATGTGTTTGATTATCTGCTCAATGCAAAGGCGTGTAGTGTGGTGTTGGCCTGTTCCAAAGCTCATACCGGGGTCTATTTCAAGAATAATTTTCCCTTCCGAAGGCTCACTGTAGTCTTCCCAGGAAGGTTTAATTATAATTTTGTCTGAAATAACAAACGGCTTAAAATACTCTTTCCAGTTGTTTGCCCAGTCTTCATCGTTTATTACTCTTGTTTCCACCCTTAGGTTCCCCAGCTCAATATTCATATTATCTTTTTTTAATTCTTCAATGAATTCATAAATTTTATTCAGAAGTTCTCTTCCCTGGTTATTATCTGCCAAATATACTTTTATGCAGCTTTCAATATCTTTCATCCGTTTCAGGTCATCATCAAAATAGTCCCAGTTAAGTGTATCATAATTTAAAAATTCATCAAAAACATTTACATCTTCAATTACGGCATCATTGATGCTCAGCTTCATCAATGCACCGTTAATAATTTCTAATCCGTTTGTTGTTGTATATATGGAAACTTCAGTCCAGTTCATTTTTTCCTCCAATGAAATTTACTCCGTTCATACTGACAGGGGCTACGCAAATTCTTCTTGTTTCATAAAAATTGTATCAATAAAGTTTCCAAAGTGCAACAATAATCATTAATGTTCTATAGCAGGCGCTTGGGTGGGACATTAAATATGCCTACTTATCGTCTAATGGTGGGACAGTTTAGGACCGTCCCCACTGTCCCCTACTCCTTTTAGGAGAGGGCTTGTAAACGAAATTATTTCAATAAATTATATAATATTTGTGCAGCTTGTGCTCTGGTTGTAAGACCGAAAGGATGCAGTCTGTTGTCATAGCCTGATATTATTTTGCTTTCAGCAAATGTCTTCATACCTTCTTTAGCGTAATCTGCAATATCATCTTTATCCATAAATTCGTCAAAGACGGCTGACTCGGTGCTTTCAGGGAGTTTGCCCAGCTTATTCAATATTCTGTACAGTATAACAGTCATATCCTGTCTTGTGATTAGACTTTCCAGTGCAAACATATTCTCTCCGACTCCTGAAACAAGACCCATGCGTTTTGCTGTCCCCAAGTATTTTGTATAGTATTTATCTCCTGCATCATTGAAGTTATCTTCTATTTCTTCATCAAGAGATATGCCGTATGCGTTCATAACCATTATCAGAAAATCTGCCCGTTTAATATTAGCTTCGGGGGCAAACATTCCGTCACCCACACCTTTGATTATACCTTTAGTAGCCAGATAATTTACTGCTTCATAGTACCAAAAGCCCTCAAGAACATCATAAAACATGCCGGAAGGAATTACCGGAACTTCAGGTTCTGCAGGCTTTTCAGGGTCTGTGCTCTTATCAGACTGTTTCACTACCTTGAGTGTAACGGTATTTGAATCCATGTAATATCCATCTTCATCAAATAATCTTGCCATCAGTGTATAGTCACCTAAGCTGTTGATGGAGTAGATATTGTCGTTGTTCATATTCCATGATTGAACCTCCGACCATTGCCCGTTATTTTGCATCTGCCACTTAACAGGTGTAAATCCGGTTAAGTTTTCCGCTGTTACATATACCTTTGCTTTTTCGTAGTTTCTTGACGGAGCTGTCAATAATACTGTGCCATCAGCTTTCATTGTGCTTAAAATACTTATATTGTATGTATCGGATACAGCTAATGTTTCTGTATTGGTAACCGTTACCTTAACCTGAACAGTTTCATTGTACGGAAGACTAAGGTCAAATGCTACTGAGCCTGTTCCGCTTACAAGAAGCATGTTATTCTTTGCATTTCTTATTTCAACCCTGTGGTTAATGTTTTTAGCTGCTGCCACAATCATTGTATTTGACAAATTCACTGATTCCAATGAATAATCCGTAACCGATTCTTCAAAGCCCATAGCAATTCCATTAAGGGAAATATTTGAAACTGCGGGGTCCATGCTGGAATCTGCAGTGAAATATTCGGCAGTTACTCTGCTTCCAAGCTGTGTGAATCCTATATCCCTTGTCTTGCTTTCTTCTCCTGCTAATGACAGCAGGTCTTGAGACGTTGCTGCAAGGAACCTGGTTTCTATAACCTTACCCATGGCATCCAGTAATTGTAAAATTACATTCCCATTTGTTGAAGGTTCCATAGACAGATTCTTAACCGTTACATGAGCTGTTGTATTGTCAGTGTCATTTTCCTGTACCACAGTTACAAGGAACCGGCTTCCATTATTTGCTTCCAAAGGATTTGGAATAAGTATTGATTTGTTGTTATTTGAGGTATTGTATTCTGTTACCTCCCCAAATTTACCGTCAACTTCTTCTTCCACCCAGATTTTAGCATACAATCTCACTCCTCCGGCAGAAATACCTGCAGGCGGTACATTGTAAGTGAATCTTTTGGTCAAGGCTCCTTCGTCTAATAGCTCTAACTCTCCTCCTGTTATTTCTTCAACCCCTACCTCTGATACATCATTAAACAGTGAAGAGGTGTATAGGCCTGCATACACTTTTCTTTGGCTGCCTGTGAGCGGAATATCGCTGATATTATGCATTGACAGCTGGACTACACGCTTGCCCTGTTCATCGCTTACAAGCTCTACCTTTGCAATTCCCGTATCAGGAATATCGAGGTTAAGAAGCCCGGTTTTTTCCTCCATATCGCCTCCGGTAAAGTTTGCTGCAACAATATAATTCAGGTCATGAATACCTTCTGCCGGGGCGGGCACATCATAGTAAACTGTCAGTGACAGGCTCTGATTTGGAAGCAGGTTCAAATTATCGAATACTTCTACAACATCGTCCGGCTGAAGCTCAATATTTATTGAACTTATCGGCTCGATACCCATATTTGTCACGGTAAAAATAATGGGCAGTCTGAAATTATTCTTGATTTCATTGTAATCAATATAAATGTCTCTTATATTGATGTTGTTTTCAAATATTTTCTCAGCATACTTCATGCTGCTTACAGAATCTACGGTATATACTCCGTTGCCCTGGTCTTCAAGCTGACCGTCATAGGTGCTGCACAGCATTACAGCCTTAACTGTGTCAGGCGAATCGGAATATGCGTCCAAATGGTCTATGAGCGTGAAGCTGCTCATTGTTGCAACATCCAGAGGTGCAGTAAGATATATTCTGCCGCTCGAATCTCTCATGAATTTAACGGCTTTCAGGCAGTCATTCTCGGCGTTTTTATTTATTGTATCATCAAATTCCAATGTGGGTTCCACCCATACTATTGTGAAGCCATCTATCGATAAATTATTTTTCTTCGCAAATTTAAAGGAATCTGTAATAATCACCGCTGAATTTTCATTAATGCTGCTTATGGAATCGATAAATTCATTTGAAATGTTACCCAAGCTATCTGCAGCGACAAATTTTATATCCGTAATACCGTCTTCCGTCACATTGTACCATCCTACAACAAATTTGCTTCCTTCTTCACCGCCAAAGTCTGCAACCGCAATCTGCGGATTCAAATCTGCCGAATCATTGTTAGTTAAACGGATATCTGCAATTACCTTGTTTTTATTATCAATAACCGCTAATATGGTTTCACAGTCAAAGGCATCATCATCTGTTCCATAATCCAAAGTATATACTATACCTGTTGTTCCATCCGGCATCATAGCGGCGGTCAATCCTTTTACATTTCCTGATGAAGAGTTGTATAAGGTGTACGTTTCACTTGTCCATACGCCATTTTCATATACCTTGTAGAGTATTGAATCATTCACATCATCATACACAAGTGGATTATCGGCTCCCTCGCCATCGGTTCCGCTTCCTGCAAGGCTTCTCCATGCAACTACCGCCCTGTTTCCGTTAGCTGCTGCTGCAGGTGCCATATCGGATACCAAATTGTCTGTTAAAGGTGTGGTTTCCCACTCACTTCCGTCATAGATTCCTGCAACAATTTCAGAAGAATTAATCATTGCAGAAATATCCAGCTCTGTTAATGAACCGACCGTATCTATTTTTATTGACTGTTGTTCCCATGCTGCTGCTGCAAAGCCTGAATCCCCGTCAATATCAAGATTGTTGTCAGCATATGCTTCATCAAAATCTTCCTGAATGGAACCCATATCTGTATATTCTCCCGAGCCGGATAAGATAGCCCAGCTTGCCCTCGTTTCGTTTAAATCGGTAGAATTGCTGTCAGACATATATGCGATGATGCCGCCATCATTGGTGACAACCGGGTTCGAGTAAGGATACGAATTAGTCTGTATATCCTTTGTATCCGGCAATAGTCCCCTCATGCTTCTTCTGGCTGTATTTCCCCAACTCCTGTCATACAACTCAAGATAATCTCTGTCTTCAAGGTTTAAGCTTTCTTTCACTGTCTTTAGACGCATGCTTGAAGCATACATGGTATTGATTATTGAGTTTGATCCTAAGAGGTTTGAATTCTGACTGTCTTTCCATTGCTTAATTAATTCAGGATTTCCTTCCTTCCATATATCTACAGTGTATTCATATGATGCTAATACAGCTTCATAGGAAATAAACAATAATTTAGCAACAAACTTAATTCCAACCTGACCTGTCAATCCAAGCTCTATTCCGTAAAGCTCACCATAGCCTTGAGGCGGAGGACCAAGATATGACCTGTTTAAAAACTCTAATTCATAATCAAGATTTATTTTCCCAAACACTCCAATTTTCAGAGCAACAATTGAATAATCAAATCCAAAGCCGCCAAATGCACTTACATAAAATTTAATTCTCAGTGCCGTGAAAAAATCATTAACATCTGCTGCATTTATATGTGAAGGTACATTGCCGTAAGGCTTGATTGCACGAAATTCAAGCCTGCAGGCAGCTCCTAAACTAAATTCGCCGGTAACCGGCACAGGTCCCAACATTTGATTCATTTTAAAGGTATAACCTATCAACGCATCAAGGTCAAAGCCTCCTCCTATTACAACCATTATCCATTTTTCGGCTTTGTAATCATAACGCACTTCCACTTCAAAGTATCCTGTAATTGTCAAACCGTAATCAACATCTCCGCTGACTGTTTTCTCCATATTTTCCATAAGCTCTTTGTCTAAATCCTCTGAACTTTTTTGCAATAAATCCATAGCTTCCAATGGGTCTGGAGTATAGTCATAAGAGGTTTCTACTCCTCCTACATCAACTGTGACGCTGCTTGCATCGGTGCTGCCCAAACCCTGCTGCATAGTTATCAATCCCCGGTAAATCATTGGGTCTTCTGTTGCAATTATTTTAAGATTCATAAGTTGTCCGCCCAAGGTTGTACCCGACATCAAGTTTAGAGCTATACCAATTATACTGTCGCCGTTATTAACCATGGAGCCGTCAAATTCAAGGTTTCCCGATTCATTCAATTCCTCGGCTGCTTTTTTTACTCCTTTGTCATCATCGCCTGCATCAGGAGCACCTACCATATTTGTGAGCATAAACGGACAACTTGTCTGCTTTAGTAAAGAGCCGGCAGTATCAAAGAGCGATAATCTTGCCCCTTTTTTCTCTCCTATTTCAAGATTTAAAGATTCCTCGGTCATGGTTGTTATGTTTTTCGTATATGCCAGCAAGGACCATGGATATATAATAGTCTTAACCTTCTGACCGTCAATCAGTGCTCCGTATTCATCATAAAGCTTAACATCATAGCCGTCCTTTTTCTCACATCCCCACCAGGTAATCATGGATTCCAAATCAGCCGAAGGATATGTGTTGCCGGGACCAACGGACCCTGTGTATTTTGTAACATCAAGGGTGCGTCCGCCAGGAAGATTGTAATTAATTTTATGTGACTGAACAAATGGTTTATTTGTGTTCAAAACTTCCACCGGCTCTAAGTTTACTATGCTTTCACCAAATTTAACAGTATCTTCCACAGTGATATTTCCGTTGACTTCCAGAAGCTGCGGATAATAGCCGTCATTAAATATCACTTCATAAATGAAATTTAGCTTGTCAGAACCTGAAAGCTTCTCGCTGTTTTCCTCTGTCCAGAACTTGGTTGTGTCAAAATTAAGGATGAATCTGCCGTCGCTGCCAATTGAAAGGAGCTGGCCGTTACTCTCCATGGTTTCGCCGCAGATTTTCCCGTTCTTATACACTGCTCCTCTGTATGTTACCCCTCCGCTGAAAGGCTCTCCTTCAGAGTTTTTGAAAAACAGTTCAACCTTTGCAGCGGGTCTAAGCTCAAATATGTTTACAGGATAAAGCTCGTATATTCCCGGATCTCTTTCAGCAGATACAAGTCTCTCATTATACAGAGTACCTAAATACATATTGGAATCACTTCCGGATTTAAGAGAGATGCTGCCTTTAATGCCTGATTCCTCGTATATGGCTATTTCACCGGCACTGTTTGTTTTGAGTGTTCGAAGCTGGCCTAAACCGTTTGTGTATTCAACCTCTGTTTCCTGTCTTGGATAGAAATTAAATATATAAAGTTTATCCTTAAGTGTTTTTACAACTACGTTTAATGTATCCGTCATGCCGGTTGCAGCATGGGTAGCTGTTATTGTTGCTTTTCCGTCGCTGTTGCCTGCCAGCATAAATTCAGTTGATGGGCGGTAGCTTGTGTAATCAAATTTTTCAATATTTTCATACAGGCTTCCCTGTTTGTAGTTCACTGAGGCAGCTTTTGAATTGTCGGATTCCCATTTAATCTGGTCTGTTATATTTCCCCATGGATACTGGCTGTAGTTGATTCCCATAAACTTTTTAAGACTTATTTCCCTGTTTAAATCCAATATACCCTGACTTCCGCTACCTTCATACAGATTCTTGATATAGTCATTATTGTCGAGATTTACAGAATCAAGGTCATTATTGTCTGTCAATATATACATGGAATTTTTGTTGTAAACATGAAGAAGGAAGGAATCTGTGGAGTATCCATTGTCCTGAGTATTTTTTGCTTTAACCGATACTGTGTAGATATCCTTCAGTCTGTCTGCCGGGACAGGGTCAATGTTTAGTACAAAGCTTGAATTGCCGGCTGATGTATCTGTATAAAAAGTTTCTTGATTTTTAACTATCTTAAATTCAAATTCTCCCCCTGAATATTCATTCAATTCCCAAGCAATATCGATACTGCTAATTTCATCTGTTATGTAGTAGCTGTCAAGAGCAGACAATTTCACTTTTGCAGGCAGTGGATAGACTATAATATATCCTATGTCGCTTAAGGTTTCCGAAGTGTCGTCAGGATTTTGAGCACTTACCCTAACCGTATATGCAGGCGCTGAATCGGCTGAAACTATTGATAGTATATTTTCGGGAACAATAATACTGTTCACATCAACTGTTTCATTTTCGTAAACAGGAGTTGCTGCTCCTATAGATTCTTTAGTCATGTAGTAACCTTCAAATATCTCAATATCAAATTTTGCAGATACGCCATCAGTCCTGCCTATGAGATTCTGACTCCACAATATTTTTACGGGTTCATTTTTCTTTGTATAAAATGAATTGTTGCCTGCAGGAAATACAATAGCAGGAGGACCTCCGTCAAGCACCTCAAATACAGGTGTTGTAGCTGTAACAGGCATGACGGCGAATCCCCCGTTGTCTGTAACAGCCGTAAATGATACAAGTCCCGGGCTTACCGGCGTTATTACTCCTGTTGTTTCATTTATGACTGCAACATCTTCATTGCTGCTTTCCCAGGTTATATCCCTAAAAGTTGCATCCTCAGGGGTTACTGATGCACTCAATTTTGTACTTGTTTCTGCTGTCAGATAAATTTTATTGTTTTCAGGATAGCTGTTTGTATCTATATTTATTGCAGTTACCAATGTAATATAGTCAATGGTTGTTGTTAGAATCTTTCCTATTACAGGAGTACCGCCTGTATAATATGCAGGTGTGTTTTCCATTGCTTCAACAAAAGTTCCATCCTTATAAAGTTCTATTTTTACGGTTTCTATATTTCCACTTGCATAATTTTTAGCAGGGATATCTGCAGTGTAGAAGGATCCTTCTAAATCTCCTTCCCCTCCCATAGTCAGTGGGTATGTGAAACTGCCGGCTTTGATATATACTTTTTTCAATTGCTTGCTATTAATGTCAAACTCATCTTCCTGTTCAAGCCACTGTGAAATATCCGTATCTACATTAAGTCTGACTTGAATTGTATCATCAGGTGCATAAACTGCACTGCCGGGTTGATTTATAAATTCCATGCTTTCAAAAGCCAGCAATGGATCGATTTTCATCACAACGTCGGGTACTGTGTATGGCTTTCCGTCTGAAGGCCATATACCAGTATAATTTTCACTCATGTCGTAAATATCTTCTACGGATTCCACAATTAAACTGCTACTTGGGTTTTTTGGAACAGTATATAAAAAAGTCGCATATTTTGATAAGTCTTCGTTTGTTCCAAGATCTTCATAAATATAATCACCGAAAATTTTTATTTTAACCATGTCTGTCAAGACAGGCTCAGAAAACTCAACAGTGACAGGTATAGCCTGACCTGAAAAATATTCACCTGAAGGAGCCGTTATGCCTATAACATCGGGATTTATATCATCTAGAATTTCATAACTCTCACTTATATGAGCTTGCACTGACATATAATCAGGTGTAGTAAAGTCACTTTGATTAGTAAATTCTGCTTGTGTAAATGAAACATCATCCGGCAATGCACCGTAGGTTCTAAACCAAAGCTGTGTACCATAAGGGTCAACATAATTTACAGGCAGTATTGTCAATGGAATCTTTTTTACACCGTAATCATAATAATTTATACTGCTTACCTCTAATAACCCGTATTCAGCATTTTCCATTTCCTTCATTCCACTATCATAAATCTGAAGCATCGGATAGGTTGTCATGGTGTCTTGTCGATTGAAAGCATTGTCAATTTTTATGTATGGATAATATTCAAACTTTGCATTTTCAATGCTCCCATGAATATCTTCGGCTGAAGTCATGAAATCATTGTACATATTTACTAAGGAGGCATCATCCTCGTAAGGTGACCAAAAACCATTGTCAGGCCTCAAATAATAATTGATTGTTGAATATGATGGAATTTGTAAATAATTATCATCCTTAATCCAAAATACAACATCCTGGGAAAAACTCATGCTGTCAGACCATGAATATGTCTTATTCAAAGTTACCGGAATATCTACTGTTCTTGCATCTCCTTCAAACAATATTTTATCCGGGTCGTAAAGCTGAATGTAAAATACCTTTTCGCCGTCCCACCTCATATCGGCTGTTTCATCTGAACTGAATGGATTAATGGGAACGGTTTTGAAAATATTTGACATGCCTATGCCTTCAAGGAATGTTACAGTTTCGCCCAAACCTTGATAATGAATGCCATCCTTGGCTGAGCCTTCCAATGTTCTTATTTTGAATGATACATCATAAGGAGGATTTTTTGTTTTTCCTTCCTTGTCAACAATGAAAAATTGCATAATTACTGCAGGGTCTACATCTGCAGTTGTAAATTTTGTTTTGGTTGTTATATTTACCTTGATTCTTAAATCCTGGTCAATAGGAATTTCCGTCTCTCCGGATAATAGGCTTATGCCTTGACCCTCTATCTGATTGACAAGGCTTTTCAAAGCAGCATTGTGTTCATCGGTAAGAGGCATGGCATCTTCGAAATATTCCCTCTTTAATCGTGCCAGCTCCTCTTCAATTTCAATCATTATTTTTAAATCTGCCAGTCTAAGCTCTGTTCCGTCTACGCTGACAACTTTGCTTAAATCAGCATCATCCTTATAAAGCATCTGCTTAACCTGATCCAAGGTCATAGGAGTACCGTCAACCATTATGCTTTCTGTAACATTGAGATTCCCTTGTTCATCCAAAAGTCCCATGTTGGAAAGTTCATTAACGATATCATCTTCTGACAAGTTTTCACCGTACATACTTTGCAGCTTGTCTAAAATCGTTTGATTTTCCTCAATTGAGTTATTTATAGTATTTGATGTATATGCAAATGCAGGATAAGTCATTTGCAATATCATTAAAACTATCAAAATACAGCATAAAATTCTCTTCATTTCCCTTCCTCCTTTAGAATTTTCACTGATATTCACCCAACAAAACAACATCCAACAATTCTTTTGCTGTCAGTCTTACCCTTCCGTCTCCCCAAACAACATAATCCCCGTCGGTCCTTGCGCTTCTGAACATCCTCTCATCAGCCAATTCCTTATACTTCATGGTATTAAGCTTAACTGAAAGATCAACAATAACAACACTTCCGCTTTCCATATTCATGAACAACCGATAGTCTTTCATGGTAACGATTGCCTTAATATAGCTCATGGTGATGTCTCCTTTCACAACAAAATTGAAGACCTTATTAACAATGCTCCACAATCTATTCTCTCATATAATCAGAGAAATTTAAAATCTTATAAACGAATTCCCTGCTCTCTTATATTAAGAGAAATATAAAATCACCTGGAGAATTCTATTAACGAATACAAAAAACCCATTCTACAATCATTGTAAAACAGGTTTTAAAAATTAACATCGTACTAATGGATGATATTTATGGATGATTTAAATAAGTTTTTCAGCTAACCTGCTGCGCCTGTCAATATCGAGCTTTTGATATGCAGAATGCAGGTGGGTTCGTACCGTATTTTCAGTTATAAACAATTTTTTTGCTATCTCGGTGTTTTTCAATCCTTTAGCTGCAAGCAGGGCTATTTCGCGCTCTCTTGGAGTGAGGCTGTCTGGGGGTGAATCAGGCTCCAGGTTGGTATGAAGCTTAATATACCCTTTTAAAAACCTCTCCTTGATTTTTATATACAAGTCTAAATATTCAGGGAATTTATCAGCAATCAGTTCTTCAGACAGTCCTTGAAGCAGCCAGTGATGGGCAGCAAACAGAAATATAAAACCGTCAGGTATTGCCTTTTCCATAGACCTGTTTAAACTTTCAACCGCGCTGTTTCTATCTCCCGTGTTTATTTGCCCAATTGCAATCAATATGTATGCAAATGCTTCTTCAAAAGGTGAAGCCTTAAAATAGGTTTCTCGAACTGCCTGAGCAACTCCAGTCATATGTGCATATTCTTCTTTGTGCATCAAAAAACACATATATACAAATAATGCATTGTTTTTGACAGGCGGAAAAAGAATCTTTTCTTGATCAGCGTTTTTCAGCCAGCCAGCAATACGATCATGATGTCCTAATTCATTCATCAGAACACCTCTTATAATATCCAGCACTATATGCATAAAAGCATTATTTTGAAAAGTAGCTGCTTTCTCCATGGAATTGAAAGCCTTGTTCCAAACTTCATAGTCGCATTTTTCCACCGCTATTTCACAAAGATGAAGCGTAGCTCCTAACTGTACAATACTCTGCTGACTGCTTTCAGCAAGGAAGATCGCTTTGTGTATCAGGATTTCCGCAAGGTCCAAATCGCCCCGGTAATGTGCCAGCTCAGCTCTGAAGAGAACATCTGCACCGCTTCCGTGGCCTCCTGTCAGCTTGGAATACAATGATATAAATTCTTCAAGCTCATCTGCTTCTCTGTCGCCTTCACCGGACCTCCGGTGAAACATAGCCATCTGAGAAAAGTCCCCGAAACACCAGGGAGCACTTGGCAGAACCACCTGTGAGCATTTTCCTTCAAACATTGATGCAGCTTCTTTCAAGAGGGGCATCATTTTATCAATACAGGGATAGAACTTGTAGGCTGATAAAAGCAGCCATTCAGCCCGTAACAAACCCCCCGGCTCAAGCATTAAATCCAGCTCATCCAATATTTCAGAAAACTCCCTGTCCAGGCTTCCTGCCTTCAGTGCCCAGGCAATGCGGAGCATTGAAAGAGGAGTTTCTTTTTTTATTTCAACAGGACAATTCTGTGTAATGGCTAATGCAACATGAAAAAATGGTTTATTATCAATCTCATCAAATATTAAATCAGAGAAGTCAACAGAAAGAATCCTTCTGTAGTCTTTTATCCTTAAATAAAATGCCATTGCTTCCTTAATCCTGCCCTTACGACGGCACCAGTCCCCTGCCCGCATAATGCATTCACCTTCAAAGTCTTCTCCACTTTCTCTTAGTTTCTGTGACATCAGCTCGGACAGTATACTGTGAAATTCATATCTTGAATCAGTCCTTTCATACCTGATAAAGGGACTATTCAAGGCATTTACCGCATATTCCGGCAATGTGTCAAACCCCGCCAAAAAACATGCCTGCTGCGGGGTAACCATTTCAAAGGCTGAGAGCTGAAGCAGGAAGGTTTGCTGCCGATTTTCAAGCTTCTCCCACACTAAACGTTCCATGAGTGAAATAATTGCCGTATCAGAAAAGGCACCTGTTTCCAAAAACGACTTGAGCTGCAAATACAAGGCAATAATCCATCCTTCGGTATATCTTACTAGCTTCTTTGCATCTTCTTTATTGATTTTTACACCTGCAATCGAAAAATACCGCCTTACATCCTCTTCATCCAGCCTCAGGTCTGAAACAGAAATATGCAAAAATCCTCGGCTCGCAATTACTGAATGTGCATCACGCCCCAGCATATGAGTTATTATAACTATATGAAGACATGTGTATCCATGCTCAAGGAGTGCAGTCAAAGCAGAAGCAGGCAGTATTTCATTGAGATACTGAAAATTGTCTATAACAAGCCATGTTTCTCTCTTGCATCTCATGGACCTTAATGCCTCACAGGTTTCCCCAAGGGTCAAAGCATTTGGAAGTCCTGTTTTAAGCAAGCGGTCTCCAGCAAGAGCATCTATCTTCTTAATTTCCTGACATAGCCTCCTATAGCTTGATTCGGGAGCTTCGTCCACAGCGGTAAACCAGTATACATGTGTTCCCTTGGGCAGATTATTCTCTAAATAATCACGGACAGCAGTGGTTTTACCGTAGCCTGACGGAGCTTCCACAATGACTGCAGGTGAAGACGAAAGATTATTCAATTTGTTTTTTAAACTATCCGAGTAATAGTGGATATCTGCAACCGGTATTTTTCCGCTCATAGCACCGTGACACCTCCTTGAAATCGATTTCATAACATATGTCCGTCTTGAAATAATTATATTACATCTTTCCTAATTATTCCACAAATTTTTTATAATCTGATAGCTACTCCGGTTTTTGTGATTAGATCTTCGATTCAGCGGGATAACCTACCTGAAGCAATATAATATTCTGCGTCAACTATAATGTTTTGGGTATAATAGTCATATAATTAATACTGGGACAAAAGGATGTGTCCCCGTACATTAAAAAACAAAAAGGAGATATTATGGAAAATAAAGATAAGAAAAAATTAGTCAGCATAATAATAACTCTTGTAATCGGCATAGCGTTGGGATTTTTCGGCGTTATGGTTTCTGTTTTTTCTGACGGAAGCACCTATGAAAGAATAATTACAATATTGATCATCCTGATAATTTATGGTGTTCTAAGCTTAATCATCGGATTTATAAGGCCTGTCAAACCATGGGGCCACATGCTTGCATTAAGCATCCCCGGCGTGCTTATGCTTGTATTTTACACAATCAAGGAATTCAACATCCTCTACATCGCCTATATTGTATTGATACTTTTATTTACCTTCTTCGGAACCAAAAGCGGCAAATCTCTAAAAAGAAAAAAGAATTAAAAAAATTTTAAAATAAATGTTTAAAGATAAAAATCCAGGGTATAAGTATAAATACAACAAAAGTTTTATAATAATTATAACAAATTCAATATGATTATCAGTTATGAAGAAATTGTGGTCCGTCATCGTTAACAGTCGGATTATATAAAGCAGTTACAACATGACAAAGTAGGATTATTGATATGATATGATTACTAAAACAGATGTTGAATCTTTACCGAGAGGTATAGAATGGGTATCCCAAACAAGCAGCGCCTGGTATCATATAAAATTGATATTCAGGCGCTGCTTATGTTTTTGAGATCATATTTCGAAACTGCGGGATCTCATCATCCCTTAGCGCTATTTGTTTCTAATCAATATCTTTCATTTTTTATTCAATGAAATTCTCAAAGAACCTCAGAAGGATTGCAGCTACTTCGCATCTTTGCACCGGACCCTGAGGATCCAAGGTACCGTCCGTCCTTCCTCCTAAAATTCCCGAACCAACTGCCCATTTTACGGCATAAATAGCCCAGGATGAAACATCTTCGCTGTCCTCAAACTTATCTATATCGGTTGTAATTGAAATATCAAGACCTGCATATGCCGCAAACCTGTACATGACAGCAACCATCTGTTCTCTGGTTATAGGTTCATCGGGCTTAAATTGTCCGTTTTCATAACCGGAGATTATATTGTTCTCACTTGCCCACTTAACTGCCGCAGCATAGTATTGGTCAGGTGATACATCGCTGAATGAACTTCCCTCAGGGGCAGATAGACTTATGTCATTCATATATTCATACAGCCTTCCCAATACGGTCACAAACATTCCTCTTGTCATTGATGCATAGGGTGAGAAGGTATCTTCGGATGTTCCCTTGAATAAACCTAAAGAAACAACAAATTTCACGGCCTCGGCAAACCAGTCATCATCATTTACATCAGTAAATTTCGTGGGTTCAGCTATCTTTTCGATAAACAACGCTTCTATATTTGAATCTTTTTGCAAATCTTTAAATGTGTAGCTTGATACAGGCCCGACACTTTTACCGTTTACCAAGACGTCACTTATCTCAAATCCCTCATGGGCTGTGATTGTGAATGTTGCATTTTCTCCTGCTTCGACCTCATCGAATGAAGGACTGATGTTTCCTCCGCTTCCTGCTTTTGCCGTTATCATATATACAATAGACTTAACAGCTCCCCCACCGCCGCCATTATAATTATCAGGAGCTTTGTATTTGAATTTTGCCCTCACGGTTACATCTCCGTTCGGCATTGTAAATTTAGTTGTTGATACAGCTTCATCTTCAAGATCTACAACTTTTACGGCACTTCCTGAAGTGTTATCAATGTATGTTGCTTCCCAGGAGACAAATATATAATTTTTGCTCGGATATGCCGAAATTGTAATTTCCTCACCTTCCACTGCTTTATCCGTACTTATTACAACATTGCCGCCTTTTTCTGACTGAGCGTAAATACTGTACAGCTTTTCAGATACCGCATACACCTCAATATCATCGTTAATTTCGTATATTATACATGTATAGGTGGCATCATCATTTTCAACTACTTCATCAAAACCGTTATGCTCACCCGTATTACCGGTAACACCATACTCAACAACCTTATATCCTTTAACCGGTCGTATATTGAATATAGCCATGGTTCCTGCCCGAACATCCGTAAATTCTTCCTGATCCTCCGGGTCAAAGGTCACACTGATTGCCGAGTTTGTAGTAGCGGTATCAACTATATATTCAACGACGTCGGTAAAGAAAACTTCTGCCTTTGTATTACGGGATAAACCATCAATTGTATAAACTTTACCAACATAGGTTGTATCGTAAGTATTCACAGCTTCATCATCGTCTGTCAGCCAATAATCAACCATTTTGCCATCATCAGGCGCAGCGGTGAATACTATCTCTGTTCCTCCTCCTATGTTAGGATTACCGCTTTCAAAGGGTACTCCATCGGTGGTTGCGGATATTTCTCCGCCTCCTTCGCCTCCCACCGAGTATTCTACCGTGTAATAAGCCATGGGCACAAATTTAACCCATATATCATAGTCTTCGTCAATATTTGTTAAATTCCATGTCCTGACGGTTGTTTGATACTCGGTACCGTTAATTATCCATTTCCCTACCATGAAGTCCGAATCGACATTTGCTCTTAATACAACATTGTCGCCTTCAAAAACATCTATTTCAGCAGGGCTTTCAATACCTATAAAGCTGACTTCGTTCAAACTGTAGCTCAGTGTGCCATGGTCTCCTTCGGTATCATAGGAAACATTTATTGTATAAAGTTCATTGTCTTTAAATACAGCAACCACAGTCATATCAGAGCCTATTGTGCCGATTATCAAGGTTTTGCCGCTTTCAACATCATCATTTCCGTTGACAATCCACTTATCAAACAGGTAGCCGTATGCGGGAACAGCCTTTAATTCAACCTTTGAACCTCCCGGGATCTTGTTTAATTCATCCGGGTCCGTCACTACTGTGTCGTTTATTTCAATAACCACGGTATTCTCTTCTCCGCCTGCATCAAGAATGTCAAAATCTATTTTAACAGGTATGTTTACTGTTTCCACATCGATTGAGGTATCTTTAAGCATTACGAATTCGTATTGACTTAAGCCCGTGTTTCCTTCAATCAAGACCCCATCCTTATACCAATCGGCATTTTCTTTAACCATGTATCCAGGAGAAGGTTTAACCGTTACTTCTTTGTCGCCCTTGATTATGTCTTTGCTGTTGGCTATCACTAATTCATCCCCGTTTTCATCTCCTGTGCTGGTATCATTGTCAATATTGTCCATATACCAGGCTTCCAGGTGGTCTCCCAACGTTATTTCGTAGCTGTCACGCTCGAATACGGCATATAGTATGATACTCATGGTTCCCATTTCTATATTAACCAAGTGCATGCCTTCATCATCAACTGTTCCGGCAGGTTTTGTCGTTCCTCCACCAAGAACATATTTCTGCCACTCCACAAAGTGGTAGCCTTCTTTTGGCACCGCCATAAAATCATATGATGCGCCTTCTATAACTACGGCTCCGCTTGTTAAAGAATCTGAGCTTACACAGACTACTTCGCCGGCTTCTGTTTTGTCATACAGCACTTTGTATTCCAAGGTGTTGCCTTTTACAGAAAACTCTACCCTTATGTCAAGGGGTACCGATTTCATCAAGTAATTTAATCCGTTTGTCAATACGGGGTTTCCATCTTCATCTTCCTCTAATTCAAAAACACCCGTTTCATTGTTTTTGATATACCATCCTGAAACCGCATATCCTCTATCCGGTACAGCCTGGAATCGTATTTGAGTACCGTTTTGGTACTGAGTCGTCCAGTGTTGATGATTCGAAGGTGAAATTACTTCAAGGGTACCTACTTTGTTGCCTAAGAGCTTTGCTGCCTCTCCCTTAACCGGGAAAGTTTCACCGGTCAGGATGTATTTCCCTTCAATAAATGTAATATTGTAATTGGACAGTGTTTTGTTGAATTCTTCCGGCGGCATACCCACTATGGTGTATTCACCGGGTTCTGTTGAACTGTCGACTTCAATTTGAATGCCCGCCCTGAAGGCACTGACGAAAAGATTTAAATTCTGCAATATGTCATCATCCGGTCCCTTGTCCCAATCCATCAAGCTGCCCGTTGTGATTACAAGAACGTCTTTAGCTGTTGGATGCTTTGCATCATCGGTTTTGGCAGTTGCTGATATATCTTTGGCTTTGATGGTTAAATCTTTTTTTGCAACATTAATATTTTTATAAGCCAGTTCCGTATCGCCATCGTAAGCACAGAGCGTAAATGATCCTGCCTCCTTTGCCGTAATGATATCCCCATCTATCCAGCCGCTTTGCTCCATCCATACCGTTCGCCATACCGGTATACTAATCTTCAATCCAAATATATCATATATCAAAAATTCATAGGTAGAGCTTAATTTAAATACCTTATAGGTAATACCGGTTTCAATAGGCGTTATTTCGGTTTTACCGCTGTCATCCTTTGTAACCCTGTTCATGTCATAATCAATTTCATCACCGTATATGATACTTTCTCCAACCTGTAACAGATAACCTTCATTTGACCCGCTTAAATATGGTAACGGCTCAGACTCGGATGCTTTAAAAATTCTGCTTCCGGAATAAAATGCCCTTATTTCATACACCCCATCCGGCAGTTTGGTGATATCAACTTCTGCGATGCCCTTGCTGCCAATAATTTTTATATCTGTCGTATATGATTTATAGTAGTTTGCATTTTTAATTTCAAAGGTTACAGTCCCTGTTGGCGGTGTTTGGATGTCTGTATGCGGATGGCTTACCTCTGTTCTCAAGGTATGCCCTGTAACAGTATCCGTTATCATAATTTCTTGAACATTGGAGTTTCTTTTTGCATATTTAACGGTAACTGTATCTGAGTATGCCGAAATATAGTAGGCATCATATATTACGTTTATCCTGCACCTGTACTCACCTGCAGTATCCAATCCTGCATTGGAAATAGTCAAGGTTGCCTTCGTATATCCGCTTAAATCCTTCCACTGACCATCCAACATCTTCTGCCACTGGAACTTCGCTCCCTGACTATAATCTTCGCTGTTTCTTATGTAAGCGGTAACTGACTTGCTTACGTCAGGATATACCTCTAACAGACGGGTTGAGAGGGCAATGTCCGGATAACCCACATCCGGCTTAGTCCTTGCAACAAGCACAGGACTTAAAATACTGTCTGTAGGCTGGGCAGTTCCTATAACCTGTATCTGATACTTGTATTCCGTATATGGATATAAGGCTTCTTCGCCATCTCCGCCGTCTATAAAACTGTAATACTTAATGTTGGTTTCTTCATCAAAGTATTCAAAATCCGAAGCCTTAACCACGGGACCCAATTCGTAACTCCCGCTGCCGTCAGGAAATTCATAATATCTGTAAATCTGGAAGCCTGCAGCTCCCCCTGAATAGGACCAGGTCAGACAAATCTGATTATGTGTGGTTCTTGATGTATCCTGGGCAAAATCCTTTGGAAGCTCCGGCGGTGTTTTTACATCCTTAACCAGGTAACTTACAACCGGAAATGCATTCATGCCGTCAGAGTAGTAATATGCGAAAAGCTTCCAGGCATAATAGTAATCTTCAGCCCCTGTTGGCAAATTATTCACTGTTCCCGAGAAACTGTTTCCATTGGTCGTCACTGTTGTTGTACCGTAACCGTATTCATAGCCGGCAGTGATTCCTACTACTAAACCCCCTGCTCCGCCTCCTATTTTAAAATCTATGCTTTCAGAATTGGAAAAGCTGCTGGAGGATTCGTTGCTCATTGCAATTTCTTGGGTGACATATCCCAAGCCTCCATAGTTAACTGCTGCCCAATCTCCTCCAAATACTATTGCGCTATTAGCACCGGTATAAATGCCTGACCCAAGTTGGGCGGCAAATTCAGAGACAGAAAATGGATATGTGGAAGGCTTGCCCAGGGTATGGTTTAAAACTCTCCCTGAAATTCGAGGCAGTTCTTCATAATCGGCTGCTATGGATTCATAGGTTTTCAAAGGCATTGTAACTACTGCAGCCGTATGAGGTATATTTACGGTCATTGTCTGCTCTTTCATGGTCGCAGTACCGTCCGGGTTAATTTCGGGATAATATGATTTGTAAACATAAACTTCCACAGGTATCGAATAAAAGGCTACTGCATCTTCTCCCGTGGCTGTCCCGTATGTAACGGACTGTTCCAGGGTGCTGGTTTTTTCAGTTTCCCAGGTGAATCCGTGGCTGTATGCAAACTCGGTTTCAAATGAAGCGACTTTTATTCCGAAAACGGAAAATTCTTGTTCAAAACTTATATAAGTGCCCACAGATAGGGTATGAGAGGTGGTTTGGCCTGTAGAGTAGCCCCCTGTCGAAGAGTATTCGGTGGAGCCTTCCAAATAATTGCCGCTGTCTTCCTGAATCGCAATATCTTCAAAATACGGAGGCGATGCCAGCACAGCCAGCACTTTAGGGTCGGAATAAGCAATATAGTGGTTTCCTGTATATTCTATAAATGTAGTATCATCATCGGTATTTACATTTGTATAATATGTGGTTAAATATTCGCCGCAATCTTTTCTATTGTAGATAAGATCCTCTCCGCTTGCATATATGGAGACCATAAACAAATTGCCGGGTATGTTTACCGGATCAAAGGTACCAAAAAACCACCACCAAAAATCTTTGTAAGTTAATGTCTGGGGGAAGAAATACTGCATAACCTGTAGTGTTTCCATGCCGTCTCCATCAAAATCAGCCGCAAGAACTCCATATTCGGCATAATCATTGTATGTGGAAAAGGGACGAGTATCTTTCATCTCATCTGCTTCATCCAATTCAAGGACAATTTTTAGGCCGTCGTTTCCATACTCAAAGATTACGCTGTCCAGATATATATGGGCGGCCTTCCCAACCCCGTTCATCTTAACCGTTGTAATATTGGCTACACAAGCAGGAGAACTGAAATATTTATTATCTTCCCCTTGTTGGTCTTCGTCAATAATTTCGAAGTTCTCGGAATATGTAAGGACAAATCTGTCCTCATCTCCGTTATAATTGTACATCATAATAACCCGGTTGCTGAATACTTTTTTGTTAATATCGGAAACCAGCTGTCCGCCTAATATCAGTTCGTCCGTTCCGTCACCGTTTATATCACCGTAGGTAAATGCAGCACGAACTATTTGGGAATTAGCATATATCAAATCAAAGGTTTTGCTCTTTTGAAGCATGTTTCCAAGCTTGCTTCCGTAAAGAACAGCTGCCTTGCATGGAGTGTTGTAATTAGGTCCATAGTAGGTGCCCCAGGTCAAAGCTATGTCATCCGTGCCATCCCTGTTGAAATCTCCCGATGTAATTGAAACCATATTGGAAACATAAGGGGATTCATTGAATGCATAGGTCCAGGCTATGCTCCACTTGCTTGTATTAAGATAAAGGTTGCCCGGATTTGAATCCGTTGTTTGAAGTTTATATATGGCTACCTGAGAATTACCCTGCTCCGGTATGTATACGGCAACTTCGTCAATACCGTCTCCGTCATAATCACCAGTTGATATCTGCAGGTAGTTTTGAAGCTGATAAAATTGTGTTGTCAAATCTTCATAGTCATATCTATCATAGTTGCCTATAATATCACCCGTGCCCATGAGTTCTATAGGTTCAATGCTCATTTCACCTGATACGGGGTCGGTAAAATACATATATAGCCCGCCGTCATTAGCATTTGCTCCGGCAGCTACCGTTACAACCTGCCCCTTCATTCCCTTACCGTCAAAATTGCCGGAAACAGCCTTGAAAGCCTTATAGGATTTGTAATATTCTGTCGAAATGTCTTTGTTGCTATCCAAGGTAATAAGATTGTTGGTTGAATTCTTTGTGTTAGAATAAAAATCATTGGTTGTGCCGGTCAATATACCTTCGTGTCCCCTTAAGCTTCTGCTCATTTTGTACCCATCAACTCCAGATGATTGCTCTGAAACAAATAATTCCGATACAGGATTTATTGTAATCTTGTCTTTGCCATATGGGTTGTCTTCACTTTCTTCATCAAAACCTTCAGGAATTTCATCAGTATCTATTCCCAATGCCTGCAAAGCATTCATGTTGTCCAATGTTTCTCCACCCGAACTGCTGTCTGCATAAACCGGGAGGCTTGTGAGGGGTAACATTGTAATAACAAGCATAAATGTTAAAACCATGCTTAGAATTCGTTTTCCCATTACTTATAGCCCCTTTCTATTTTATTTTTTTAAAAAATAACAGGATAATTAATTATATATTCATTTATTTAAAAAAACAAAACATTTTTTGAAATTATTCACATTTTTGTCTTTTTATTCTAAAATAATAATTCGTTCTAGTTTCACAATTTTCTTCATAATTATTGTTGATAAATACCATAATACTGCCTAAAAATCTTGGGTAATGTATTGTCACACTTGAATCTCCGCTGAGAGTTGTAGAATGTATACCCAAAAACACAAACAGCGCCTGATATCATTATAATTTGATAATCAGGCGCTATTTGTTTTTTGACCTTATTCTTTTATAAAGACTATGTTGTCATCCCCGGGGACTATGTGGGAAATTGTGATTCTGTCGGCTCTTGTGTTTCCTTGAAGAAAAAAATCCAAACGAGCTCCACTTTCTTCATGGTAGAGCTTTAAATTTGTAGCTCCGTCATATCTGTATTCACCGAAACTATACCAAGTAAACACATAGCTGTAATATGTATGGTTTGGAGGATTATCCAGTGCCTCCAAATATTCATCGTCAAATTCCACAAACACGGTTTTATTGCTGCCATCAAAAGTAAACACAGCATTTTGGCTTATAAAAACACCCTTGTGAGGCTCAGGCTCCGGACCTTCCATTTTAGGAGGCTTGTCATTGCTTCTTTGGCAGCCGGCTATAGTTAAAATTATAATAACAGCTGCAATATTAATTATGCAGTATAAAAACATGTTAGCTTTTAGTTTCATAAAAACTTTTAATCTCCTTCCGGTATAATGGGTCCTGTATATCCACCTACAGGCTGCCCTCCGCCTGTGGGAGCCGGGGTTTCTGAGGTGCCTGAAGTTCTTCCAACGGGGCTTCCTTTTAATACCGAAGTTCTTTCCACTTCATACTCGTATATATATATGGTGCCAATTCTTGTGGATATGGTTTGGCTATATCCGACCCTTGCTCTTGGTTTTTTATATACTTCATAGATTTCGGCGATAAAACTAAGTTCCATCCATTGATTGCCGGATTCTCTTCTGACTTTTCCTTCATATTGATTTGTTTCTTTATTTAAAACACATTGAACCATATAATCAGGATCATAATCTCCGTTTTCCAGACAGGGGCCTATGAGAATTCCTTCTTTGTTTGATTCAATTCTGATTGCTTTGTAGTAGAGGTCCATTTCTTCTCCGGTAGTATAGTTGCCCCCTATGGCTTTACCGGTATAAATGCCATTTATATCTTCCATTC